>Ga0316191_10003762_pt1 | contig 11271 bp, 6 predicted proteins | sample Eddworburr2cm_MG_FD_204928 | JGI IMG/M metagenome (GOLD analysis project Ga0316191, IMG submission 204928) | Coastal sediment microbial communities from Maine, United States - Eddy worm burrow 2 cm | ecosystem: Environmental > Aquatic > Marine > Coastal > Sediment | place: USA: Maine | collected... | reverse complement strand
CCAGGAAGGCGACCGCGTATTCTTTCATTGGCACTGGGCCGGGACGAACACTGGCCCCGGTGGTGCCGGGAACGCAGTCGACCTTGAAGGGTATGAGGAGTGGACCCTTGTGAGTGATGTTCTGATACTGCAATCCCTTGGACACATGGACGAGGCTGAGTATCAGCGGCAGTTGAACGCGGGTACGGAAGAAGACGGACCAGATTCGTAGGCGGTTGACCGACCGCTCCCGGCCGAAGGCTGCCTGCCATACTGATGGTGTAGTTGCTGCCTGAACGACTGCTATGCCCTCAAAAGCCGTCATTCGACGGTTAGAGTCTCGACCGGCTGTTAGTGACCCGAAGCGGACATAGAAAACCCCGCCGAAGCGGGGTCTCAGTTTTCGATTCAGGCAATCTGAGAGAGAGCTCAGTGTCCGATGATTGCGGCGACTAACTCACTGACTGGCATATTGATCACGAATTACCATTTGATTCACCAGTTGACTGAGTTCCGTCAATTGATCCTTCAATTCGGAGATCTCGGCCACCTGGCCACTGAGCTCAGAATGCTGTTTCTGCAGCTCATTCAACAGCAGGCTGGATAAGAGGCGGTATTTGACCGTCTCCGGCTGATTCTCGTCATTGAACACCACGAGCTCAGGAAACACCTCGGCCACTTCCTCGGCGATCAGGCCATAGTCCAGGGGCTGCTCGCCACTTGCATAGCTTTCCTTGTAGCGAAACGTTACCGGGTGCAACTGCAGCAGTCGGTCACTTGCGCTGCCCATATCGTTGATGTCTTCCTTGTAGCGGCGCGACGAGGAAACGGTGCCTAATTGACCATTGCTGTCAATGACTACCGCGACTGCATCGGGGACACCTGTCGTCGCGCCACGAATACCAGCGACGAAGGCGCGGGTTTGAAATTCTCCGATACGCGTCGTGAGATTGTCATCCAGCACGCCTGCATGAGCAACGATAATGTTGTTCGATCCAGAGCCGTTGTCGTTAAGGCCGGCGAACGCACCGAGGATAAGGTTGCCGCTGCCGGTTGAGTTATTGGCTCTCGCCCATGCGCCGACGACGGTGTTGTCGTGACCGTCTACGTTGGCGGAAAGCGCCTGGAACCCGCTCACGGTATTGTTGTAGCCATCAATATTGGAATAAAGCGATCTGTTACCGGTAGCGGTATTTGCGTAGCCGGTCGTGTTCAGGTGCATCGACAGAACGCCGGTTGCGACATTTGCATCCGCCGTGGTGTTTGCAAACAGGGCACCCCGGCCGGTGGCCGTGTTTTCGTTTCCGCTCGTATTCTCAAGCATCGTGTTCATGCCGGTCGCAGTATTGCTTGATCCAGTGGTGTTATGCCAGAGCGCGTTTACACCGCTAGCGGTATTGTCTCGACCGTCGGTATTGTCCCCCAACGCATCCACCCCGATGGCGGTGTTAAATCTGCCGGTGGCATTGAACTGGAGCGCGCCCACGCCAACAGCCGTATTGACGGCGCCAGTGGTGTTGTTCGCCAGCGCGGTATCACCGTATCGCGTATTGAAATCGACACCAGTGCCCGTTGCACATGTCGCCGTGCCGTCTTCTGCGATAGCAGCGACGAAGCTACCGACTGCACAAGTGCCGCTTATTCGCGTCTGTACCAACGCAGGATCAATCACGGCGTCAACGCCTGCCGGTCCTTGCGGTCCCTCTATACCCTGTGGCCCTTGAAGTCCGATCGGCCCAATCGGGCCAGCATTGCCTGTGAGTCCCTGTGGTCCAATGACTCCCTGCAGACCTTGTGGCCCCTGTAGACCGGTTGGTCCAACAGCCCCTTCGCTAGCGAGCAGTGACCAGAATGCAGTATCAGACGGGTCCTCGATGCCAGATGTGGCCTGCACAGCGATGTACGTAGATCCTTGGAATTGCACCAGATCGTTGATTGCATAAACGACAGCAGTTTGCCAGTCACCCATCCAGGACAGGTTTTGAATTTGTAAAATATCGTCGGTGTTCTGGTTGACGGCTGTTTCCAAAGTAGCGAAGTTTTCGTTCACCTCGGCTGCTCGTGCAGGTTGGCCAGACTGAAAGGTGTTTGGCACCTGCGTCTGCCCAACTGCCGCGCTCGCAATCAATATCGCAGCAGTACAAAAAATAGTTCTTGTTGTTTTGATCGTCATTGCCAATTCCTTTGATCCCAATTGTCGTTATCCCAATCGAGGGCCGTATCTGCGGGAGGTGTTGGTGGGCTCACTGAGGCAGCAGAACCGCCACCGCCACCGCCACCGCCACAAGCTGTTAAGGCGAGCAGCGAAAATAGCAAGGCGAGAATAGATTGAGTGCGTCCGGTCACGAATAATTACCTCAGTGAAAAAAAAGACTTGAGCAAATTCCGGTGGCCTGTATGTGGCGCCAACGGCGCTAGAATCCACGTCACGAGAAATGCGTACAGTCGGTCCAACTTTCGTCGCCGTAAGCTAACACGAATGTTTTTTGTTCCTAGGAAATCAATTTGATATTTGGGAAGCGCGTCACACTGCGAGCAAAACCATCATGACGGAAACTGCGATTTTATCGATCAAGAAAATAAGCATTCTCCTTGCTACGTAGCAGTCAAGGGTTTCGGCGGCCCGGCGATCTTGGGTCCCGCCTGGCCTCGCGGAAGGCGCCGCGCTTAGCCAGTTACCGTCAAGTTACGGCGCTGGTTCTGATGATGTGTGCAACCACTAATGGCCATTAGCTGCCTGTCAAAACAGGGTATTTTGATCCATTGAACGGCCGCATGCGGGAAAAGCAGAAATTGCCAGACCCATATGAAGGGTCTATCCTCGGCTGATTTGGGGTGAACCTTAGTGACTATTCAGGTTATTGGCGCAGGCGTGGGGCGCACCGGCACCTACTCTCTTAAGCTTGCCATCAACGAGCTCGGGTTTGGTCCATGTCACCACATGGAAGCGGTGCTTCATAATATGACCGTTCAGGTGCCACTTTGGTCCGCTGCTGTGAGTGGGCGCCCGGATTGGCAGGCGATCTACGAAGGATTCGAAAGCGCTGTTGACTGGCCCACTGCCGGTTTTTTTCGCGAACTGATCAAGGTTTATCCGTCAGCGAGGTTTGTTCTGACCCAGCGCGATCCGGAGAACTGGGCAGACAGTTTTGGGGCCACAATCTACAAGTTGCTCGCCGGAAGAGATCAGGGGCCGCCCGAGATGAAAGCGTGGCTTGAAATGGCCGATGGCGTAATCGCCAAGACAGGATTTCCTGACGGCCTTGATCGCGATGGCTTGATCAGGGCCTTCGTGGCTCATAACGAAGCGGTCAAGGCGACGATCCCGGCCAGTCAACTCCTCGTTTATGAGGTAAAAGAGGGGTGGAGTCCGCTGTGCGAATTTCTGCAGGCACCGGTGCCCGCTGAACCATTTCCAAACACAAATGACCGCGCAGAATTCTGGGACCGCGTAACCGGCAAGATCTGAAGACGGAAATCGAAAGGGGAATGTCCGCCTCTGGCCATTGGCTCCCCGTCATTTTGTCGGCTTCGCGGCGATCTGAACGTCCGCTATTGAGAGGAGCGACTGTTTGGTGGTTGTCTTTAGAGAATGACCGCTTCAACGTCGGCGTTGCCTCTGGAAGCCGCCATTGGGGTATTGGATTCCTTTCGGGGCCGCTGATTACTTGAGGCTTTGCGTAATCGAATGGCGCGATATTCGTTCCAGATCAAACGACGGTTGATCTGAGTTCGCCCTCTCTTTGCGAGTCGACGGTTGCTACAAAATTGCTATAGGACCACAAAGGCAAAACTGGACAATATCAGATACAGACCAACGGCGATCCAGATGTCTTGCTGCTGGTCCTTGATCCTGCTTTTCCAGCTTCGCTCGTAATAGTCTGCGGAGGCCTTACTTACGGCGATATCATGCAGGTCGTCGTCGGTCATCTCATCTTCAACCTGACCGATCGGTTGGTCATTCACGGTTCGCCTGAACTTGTTGCGCTTCATGTCACACCGTCCGCTAATCGTCATTGGGTTCAGTATGCACAGCATCTAAATATGTGTACGTGACACAGGTCACTCTTAAGTTGCGCCCAGTTTATGTCAAACAATCTGAGTTGCAGGAGTATTTGGCCAAAGTAGACGGAAAGTGTCAGTGGAGTCGCGCGCTGCGCCGACTCGACCGCGCTTTTCAGTGCCGGTGACGTAATCGCCGTATGTTCACCGGCGAAATGCAGACGACGCAAGGCTTGAGCCGCAGAGGATTTCAAACTCGTAACCGGACCGCGGGCGGGCAGTCTTCTTCCCGACACGCGTGCCCGGGCGACAGGTAGAATTCCGTAATTGCCGTGTACGGCAATTTCTGTACTGCTTCTTTTGGCTGCACGAAACGGGGAATTATTTCTGCCGTTCTGCGAAATTTTCGGCCTTCATGCCCGAGTCAGCGAAATGTCCCCGTGATTTCCTACCCAGGTAGACCGGCAGCCTGTTGCGATTAGTTGCTCGCGACGCCTTCGACCTTGCCGATGTGCCGATCAAGAAAATCAATCATGCGCTCGAACAGTTCCTCTCGGTTTTCCGGCCGGTAGAAACCATGCCCCTCATTTTGTTTGACCATCCACTCATAGGGCTTGCCAAGCTTCTCAAGACCGTCTCGCAGTCGATATGCATGTTCAATGTCGACGCGAAAATCTTCTGCGCCGTGAACGATGAATACCGGTGCCTTCACCTTTTCAAGATTGTGTACGGGCGAGCGGGCTCGCATGTCTTCCTTGTCCTCACCAACGGCCTGACGAAGAAAGACTTCACCGCTTTCGCGCGTTGGAATATCGCCTTTCTCAAACATCAGCTCGAGATCGTAGACGCCGACATAGGCAATGACACATTGGTACAAGTCCGGTTCGCGGACAGCGCCCATCATCGCGGCGTAGCCGCCGTAAGAGCCGCCGAAAATGCAGACTCGGTCCTTGTTGGCGATTCCTGCATTGATCGCCCAGTTCGTCGCATCGGTCACATCATCCTGCATCAGCGTGCCCCACTTGCCGTAGCCCTCGTACATAAACTCACGACCGTAGCCACCGGAACCGCGGAAGTTGACTTGCAAAACTGCGAAGCCGCGGCTAGCGAGCATCTGTACGTAAGCATCGAAACTCCAGTAGTCACGGACGCCATGGGGGCCGCCGTGGGGCATAACGACGAGCGGGTGTGGTCCGGGCGAATCGTCCGGTCGCGTGAGGTAGGCGTAGAGCTCGGTGCCGTCCCGCACTTTCAGCGCATACGGCTCCATGGGTCGAAGCTGTTTTTCTTCAAGCCCGGGCATGACTGACACAATGCTGGAGAGACGATTGGCAACCGTGTCGAACAGGAAATACCGGCCGGGCAAGCGGTCGCTTGACGCCTTTATCACGGCGAGTCTGCCATCGCTGGTTACGGACGTCGGCTGGACTCGATAGCCGCGCAGCGCTTCGTGCACGGTTTCCAGCGACAGCGCTGCCGGATGCTGTGGATTGATTGCCACGAAGCCGGGATAGTCCGGCTCTATGTTGACTCCCACAACTTCGCCATCCGGTGCGCGGTCGAGGCGATCGATGTCGACAACAGGATGCTCATAGATCAGTTCCTGCGTGTGCGTCTTCGGATCGTAGAGGTAGAGGCTATTGCGGTCGGTATCGCGATTGTCGAGCATGTACACGCGCGTGTCATCCGGCGTAAAACCCACTGGTTCCAAGTTTCCCTTGCGCGCGTCATATTCTCCGAGAACCCGCCAGTCTCCATCCTGCAGTTCGTGAATCACAACGGCGTTGTCTTTGTCCGGATCCACCGCAACCGACATACGCAGCTTGCCGGCGTTATCGGCGATGACCTGTGCGCCCCGCATCGGCGCTTTGCCCATCTTGCGCGTCGTGCCATTGTATATATTGAGTTTCAGTACCTCGGTAAAAGACCCGTCGCGCTTCGAATAGTCGTTGATCGTGATCAGTATGTTCTTGTCGTCGCCGGGGAGTTTGTGTAGCAATTCGGCGTACCGGAATGAACGATCAAAAATCACGTTGCCATCTTTGGCTCTGCCAAGCAGCCATTCGCGCTTTTTGCCATTCCAGTTTACTGCGGTAACAATATCTGTCGGAACCGGCGCGTCCAGTGAGCCGAACTTCCGGCCCAGCCAGATAACAACGCGCTCGTCGTTAGCCCAGATGTAGTTGGTTATGCGGTCGCGTTTTCGACCCTTTATTATGGTCTCCACTTTCTGGGTTTTCAGGTCCATGAAAACGAGACTTTCTTCCTCGTCCGCATTTCTGACCGTCGCTGCCAGGTAGGAGCCTGACGGGCTGATTTTTATGTTGTCAAACAGTGGCAGCTTGGCGAACTCGCTCAGCGGCAGCTGTTCGGCGTAGCTCACCGCAAAAGGTGACGCAGCGAGCAAAAAGAGGCTCGCCAGGAGTAGCGGGACGATGCGGCGGGATCGGTGCGCGGCAGCGCCGGGATACAACGGCCCACGGGCAACCGTGCCGCAATTTACAGCAATAGACATCCTGATTTTCTCCTTATGCAGTGGTGCGATTGTGCCAGATGTCTGTGCGGCGGCGGAAGCGCAGCCCTGGTAAGCGACGCGGGTTTTGCCTGATCGACAGGCCCCATCGCGCCGCATGATACATGGCGTTGCATAAATGCAACAAATGCCATCCGGGGCCAGTCTTTCGATATTCAGGGCGGACTCCTCGTGGAGAAAAAGGTCCTCTCGTCGAGCAAGGCGTTGGTTCTAAAAGGCTAACGAAAATAAGATGTTATAGGTTTTATCGGGGCAAGGGCGGAGAAATTACCGGGGGGTTCATAGGTACATGTATTTATACGCTGGACCTGATCCAATGTGTAACTTTGGCACTACACTCTGATGTTGGTTCCCGATCAGGGGGCTGGAGAATGAGTAGATAGATTTAGTAGACAGATGCAGGATCGTTAAAGGGCGAGACAGCCTGACGCCTGACATCCATTGCAAACACGCATAAGGAGATACCCATGGCACTTTCATCACAAGTGCGTTCACCAGAGTCCTGGCGATGGCTTCGCGTTTTCGGGACCGCGGCGATCGCTGTGTTGTCGCTTTCTGCATTCCCCATTTCGACGGCTTTCGCTCAGGACGATGACGACGAAGCAAACGAGATCGAGGAAATCACGGTAACCGGTTCACGCATCAGGCGCACCGAGTTCTCGAGCGCATCGCCGGTACAAATTATCGACATGGAAACGTCGACATTGGCTGGCATGGTAGACGTGAGCGACATCATCCAGGGGTCAACCGTTGCTGCAAGTTCGACGCAGATTAACAACCTGCTGACAGGCTTCGTTGTCAACGGCGGTCCCGGCGTAAACACCGTCGACCTGCGTGGTCTGGGTCCCGGCAAGACGCTGACCCTGCTTAATGGTCGCCGCCTTAACCCGGCGGGCACGCGCGGTACGATCTCATCGGTCGACCTCAACACGCTTCCTGCGTCGATTATCAAGCGCGTCGAGGTACTCAAAGACGGTGCTTCTTCAGTTTACGGTTCCGATGCGGTCGCTGGCGTTGTTAACATCATTACGCGCGATGACATCGATGGCTTTGTCGGTCACTTTCAGACCTCGGTGCCTAGCGACACCGGCGGTGAAGTTGCCAGTGCGGACTTCGCGTGGGGCTTCAGCACCGATCGTGCCAATATCATGGTCGGCATGGAGTGGTTCGAGCGCAAAGCACTCACTGAAGGTGAGCGCGATTGGTCCGTTTGTCAGCCGGAACGTTACCGCGATCCGGACACGGGCGAAGACCTGAGCACGATCGATCCGACGACCGGAGAGGTGAAGTGCTGGAACTCACCAGCTAACGACTATGTGGTTGTGCAGTCTGGCCCGTTTGCAGGTCGCTGGATTCGCGATTCGGCGGTAACCTGCGCACCCGGCGAAGTTGGCTGCGCGCCCGGTTGGCGCGTCGGCTCGCTCGCGGAGCGCAAGTTCAACAACGAGCGGCAGCAGAATAACAACATGATCTCGCCGGCCGAGCGTCTTAACTTCTTCAGCTTCGGTAATATCGAGCTGGATTCTCCGGTCGCCGACAGCCCCATGACGGCTTACTACGAGTTCATGTATAACTCGCGTAAGTCGAGCCAGAACTCCGGCCCGCGTCAGTTCGCTGTTCGCGTCGATCAGGAAAGCCTGGTGACTGAGGTGTTCTCGCCGTTCTACGATCCGTCTGCATTTGCCTTCGAACTTCCGCTGTTGCTGCCCTACGATCAGATCGGCAAGCAGGAAGTCAACTGGGTACGTGCGCTCGCTGGCCTGAACGGGGAAATTTCCGACTCAACGTGGAGTTGGGACGTACACTTCAGCTACGGTCGTTCGCACGGTACGTACGGATCGACACAGATGCTGGTCGACCGCGTTGGCAACATGCTCGATATCGTCGAGGTTGCGCCGGGCGAGTATGACTGCCGCGTGAATACCGATTTCAACCAGTCTGGCAACTTCGCGCAGGGCGACTGCGTGCCCTTCAATCCCTGGGATCAGATTGGTTCAATCAACAACTTCGATCAGGACGTTCTGGATTACATGACGTCGTATGAAGTGGGTGTCTCGACCTACGAGCAGAAGCTGGTCGATGGCTTCCTGACTGGCAACCTGTTTGAAATGCCGGCGGGCGCAGCGGCCGGCGTAATAGGTTTCCAGTATCGTGAGGAAGAGATCGAAGATACGCCGAGCTCGGGATCAATCAATGCCAACCTCTGGGGCTTCACGTCGTCGGGCATCACCGCCGGCAAGGAGAAAGTCCAGGAAGTTTACGGTGAAGTCGAGCTTCCGTTGCTTCGTGAAATTACGGGCTTTCAGGACCTGACGCTGTCGCTGTCCGGTCGCTGGACCGACTACGACACGATCGGTGACGATACGACGTACAAGGCGGGTCTCAACTGGCAGATTATCGATCAGATCCGTCTGCGCTCGTCGTTCGGCACGTCCTTCCGGGCACCGGCGCTGTACGAGAGCTACCTGGGCGGACAGACCTCGTTCTCATCGGCCAGTGATCCCTGCACGGACTGGAACCTCGAAGATCCGGGCTCAAACATTTACCGGAACTGTCAGGCAGAAGGCGTACCGCTCGATCACGCCGGATTCACGTCAACGCCGCAGGTCATTACGTTCGGTAACGCCGGCCGGCTGAGGCCGGAGACGTCCGAAGCGCTGACTGTCGGTGCGGTATTCGAGTTCGAAATTCTCGGCGGCCTGAGCTTTGCCGTCGATTACTTCGATTACGCAATCATTGACGAAATCAACCGGTTTGGCCCACAGAGTATTGTCAACCAGTGCTATAACTTGCCAACCGACCAGTTCCGTCAGGCGGGCACGGTTTGCGACTTCCTCTCGGAGCGCGATCCAGTAGACCAGAACATTGATGACATCAACGACTCGTACTTCAATATCAACAAAATCGATGTTTCCGGTTACGACTTCACCGCTCGGTACGACTTCGCGTTTGGCGGTTTTGACGTGGTGGCGGATTTCCGCGGCACGAAGCTGGATACCTGGCAGCGTACGCTGTTCGGTGGCACGATCGAAGATCTCAATGGGACAATCGGTCTGCCCGACTGGAATGCTCAGTTTGATCTGCGCGGCGACTGGAATGACTGGACGTTCTACTACGGCCTCGATTGGATTGGCGAGCAGGAAGACTACACGTTCAACGAAATTGATCCGGCAACGTCGATCTTCATCCTTAATGCAGATGATGTTTACTACCACGCGTTGTCTGCTCGATACAATGGCGACAAGTGGTCGGCGCAGTTGGGTGTGACCAACCTGACCGACGAAAAGCCGCCGCTGGTATCTGACGTTCTTACAACGATCGCCGGTGCCGCGTTCTACACCGGTTACGATCTTCGCGGTCGTTCGATATTCGTGAACCTTTCGATGGAGTTCTAAGACCTCAGCGTCATAGCTAGATGGGAAGGGCGGCGAAGCAATTCGCCGCCCTTTTTTTTGAATTTTCTGCTTGAACCAGGTGCCAACTGATCGGCAAAGCGCCCGACGATCAGACACTTCAAGAAGACAACAAATCGAGAACAGAAAGCAAGGATCGTTGATTGATCGCTTGAACCTCTGCGTAAATCTGTCAGGAGCTACAGTATTCGTGCAGATACAAAAATAAAGCCGTCCCATTTCGGGGACGGCTCTAATATTTCACGCCAGCTTTCGGACCGATTAGCTGGTGGCTATCCTGGTCAACGTTTCTTTGTCGATCTCTTCGACCGCCGAGGCAAGCGCTTCGGAATAACAACGCTTCTTTTCGATTCCGCGTGAAAGCGACTCGCGAGCTACAGTGTGCGATTTAAACTCGCAGGCGTTCTCCGCAGCACGCTGCAAACGTCTATACAGCTTTTTCGCACCGGCCTCTTTTTCGATGTTGAGGTCTGCATACGATACCGTGATCGAAACAACCTCAATTTGCGTCGGCGACGCGGCGACTGCAAATGCGGGTGTGCCTAACGCAAATGCAACCAGTAGAGCAATTCCTGGTCGTAGTATCACTTTCTTCATCTTTCGCTACTCCTCTTTAAGCCTATTTCAGAAAACCCGCCCAATATCGACTCCAGGCAAATACATTGCGTCGGGAGACATAGTCCGGTCTCTATTCGGACGTTACTAATTGGATGCACCACGATGAATTTTGGTTGCAATTTGCGACAAAAAAATGAGCCGTGCCTACGCGGCCGAAAGAAAACGTCTCGAATCTTGAATGCCTGAACATGCAGGGAACTTGCCGATTTGATTCCGGCCGATGGGAGATCATGGAGGACTGTGATTTGATCAGGCGCGCTATGTTTCTGCCAGTGATCCTACGATCCCGCCCGGCGACGAGCATAGGAACAGCCGGTCGCAGAATCGGGAACGACCAGGCCACTTTCGCTTACGGGCGAGCGGATTATTGCGTTCAGGTTCTGGAACAATCGTTCCGAACTGAAATGAATACCAGCAAATTGCATTCAGCACAATTCCGTGACGACGCAGGCGACTGACATCAGGAGATTGAAGCACCATCTCCTCTTGGCCATTTGCCTGCATACGCATTTGTGCGACGGGGCAGGCAAGGTCGATGAACGAGATCAATATGAGCGGCGCCTCCCCGGTGCTGATGCCCAGGGATGACCCGGCAGGCAAGATTGTATTTGCGATCGTCTTGCTGGTATTTCTGTTGGTTTGTCTCGTCGCCTTGAGGACTTTTCTGGATAGAGCGGTGCGGAATCGGCGGGAGACAGCGGCGATAAGGGCGAGCGCGACAACGGC
>Ga0316191_10003757_pt1 | contig 11272 bp, 8 predicted proteins | sample Eddworburr2cm_MG_FD_204928 | JGI IMG/M metagenome (GOLD analysis project Ga0316191, IMG submission 204928) | Coastal sediment microbial communities from Maine, United States - Eddy worm burrow 2 cm | ecosystem: Environmental > Aquatic > Marine > Coastal > Sediment | place: USA: Maine | collected... | reverse complement strand
AGTATCTTGTCAAACATCGTCGTGGTTACCGCCGTATTAAAGTGGGATGTTGCCGTGCTTGCGCCACGGGTTTTCCAGTTGCTTATTGCTTAGCATGCGCAGTGATCGTGCGATGCGAGAGCGTGTGTTGCGTGGCATGATCACGTCATCGACATAGCCGCGGCTGCTGGCGATGAATGGGTTCGCAAATTTCAGCCGGTATTCTTCCGTTCTTGCTGCAATCTTTTCCTCGTCGCCGATATCGGCCCGGAAAATAATTTCTACAGCACCTTTCGGGCCCATCACTGCAATTTCTGCACTGGGCCACGCGTAGTTCACGTCACCGCGCAGGTGTTTGGAAGCCATAACATCATAGGCGCCACCATAAGCTTTGCGTGTAATCAGCGTGACTTTCGGCACGGTGCATTCCGCATAGGCATACAGCAATTTGGCGCCATGTTTGATGATGCCGCCATATTCCTGTGATGTGCCCGGCATGAAGCCTGGCACGTCGACCAGCGTAAGAACCGGAATGTTGAAAGCGTCGCAGAAGCGAATGAAGCGGGCGCCTTTAATGGAGGCATCCACGTCCAGGCAGCCTGCCAACACCATCGGCTGGTTGGCGATGACCCCCACACTTTGTCCTTCGATACGGATAAAGCCAACGACGATGTTCTTTGCGTAGTCGGGCTGAATCTCGAAAAAATCGCCCTCATCTGCGATTTTCGTTACCAGTTCCTTGATGTCGTAGGGCTTGGCGGGATCATCGGGAATAAGCGAGTCTAACGATTCCTCGGAGCGCGTCGCCGGGTCCTCGGTAGGCCAGATGGGCGCTTTTTCCTGGTTGTTCGAGGGGATGAAGTTGACGAAGCGGCGCGTGAGCATCAGGGCTTCCACGTCATTCTCGAAAGCCCGGTCGGCCACACCCGACTTCGTGTTATGCGTAATCGCGCCGCCCAGTTCTTCAGCAGTCACGGTTTCATGGGTAACCGTCTTAACGACATCGGGACCCGTTACAAACATGTACGAACTGTCTTTCACCATGAAAATGAAGTCGGTAATCGCAGGGGAGTAGACCGCGCCGCCGGCACAGGGGCCCATGATGAGTGAGATTTGAGGGACCACACCGGATGCGAGCACATTTTGCTGGAACACGTCGGCGTAACCGCCGAGCGAGGCAACACCTTCCTGGATACGGGCGCCACCGGAGTCGTTAAGGCCAATGATCGGAGCACCGACTTTCATGGCCTGCTCCATAATCTTGCAGATTTTCTCTGCATGCGATTCGGAAAGCGATCCGCCGAATACGGTGAAGTCCTGACTGTAGACAAATACAAGGCGACCGCTGATTGTGCCGTAACCGATAACGACGCCATCTCCCGGAATTTTCTGCTCAGCCATATCGAAATCTGTGCATCTATGTTCCTTGAACATATCCCACTCTTCGAAGCTGCCTTCATCGAGCAGCAATTCCACGCGCTCGCGCGCTGTTAGCTTGCCTTTGGAGTGCTGAGTGTCGATGCGTTTCTGCCCGCCACCCATTTTGGCGGCTGCACGCTTTTCTGCCAGTAGTTCTATGATGTCCTGCATGATTGCTCCACAATCCCCAGCTCAGCGGCTTTGGGTTCAGTTGCTACAGGCGCTGGCCTGTGGTTATTTCCCGTGTTCTGTTTTTAGACGCTACCGGTGCGGCAGCCTGCCAAAGGGTAGTATCCGATATTGCAGCGCTCTAGGCTAGGCTGCGTTCTCATTCGCTAGGCGGCCTTGCTCCGCTGGCGAATGATATCCAGCACTTCTTCGGCGGCTTCCGGAATGTTCGTGCCGGGGCCATACACCGCCGCAACCCCGCCTGCTTTGAGCTCGGCGTAATCCTTGGGCGGGATAACGCCGCCACAAACCACCACGATATCCTCAGCTCCCTGCTGCTTCAGCTCTGCTATGAGTTGCGGTATCAGTGTTTTGTGCCCCGCGGCCTGCGATGAGATGCCAACGACATGTACGTCATTCTCGATGGCATGTCGCGCGGCCTCGGCGGGGGTCTGGAACAGCGGACCGACGTCCACGTCAAAGCCGATATCGGCGAATGCTGTAGCAATAACCTTGGCACCGCGGTCGTGGCCATCCTGTCCCAGTTTAACGACCAGTATGCGCGGGCGTCTGCCATGCTCCTCTGCAAATTTTTCGACATTCTGCTGAATATCCATGAAATTACGATCCCCTTCGTAGACCGAGCCATACACACCACTGATGGATCGAATCACGGCGCTGTGCCTGCCCCAGGCTTTTTCCAGGGCATCAGAAATTTCTCCGACGCTGGCGCGTGCGCGCGCTGCCTCAACGGCCAGTTCCAGTAAGTTGCCTGTACCTGATTCACCGGCTGCCGCTAGTTTAGCAAGGGTAGCCTGACAGGCGGCCTCATCACGTTCGTTGCGAACGCGCTTGAGTAGCGCAATCTGGCCGTCACGCACGGCGGTATTATCAATATCGAGCACATCCACATCAGGCTCGCTTTCCAGCTCGAAGCGGTTGACGCCGACGATTACTTCTTCGCCGCGGTCGATATTGGCCTGGCGTAGCGCGGCCGATTGTTCTATGCGCATTTTGGGCAGCCCTGATTCGACCGCCTTGGTCATGCCGCCCATCTCCTCAACTTCATCGATCAACTTGCGTGCTTCGGTCACGAGCGAAGCCGTAAGGCTTTCTACGTAATAGGAACCGGCGAGCGGATCGACAACCTTGGTAATGCCGGTTTCTTCCTGCAGCACCAGCTGGGTGTTACGGGCAATACGTGCAGAAAATTCGGTCGGTAGTGCCAGCGCTTCGTCAAAGGAGTTGGTGTGCAGCGACTGGGTGCCACCTAGTGCCGCCGCCATGGCTTCGATGGTGGTGCGAATTATATTGTTGTACGGGTCCTTGCTGGTCAGGCTGACGCCTGAAGTCTGGCAGTGGGTCCGCAACATGAGTGACTTCGCGTTTTTGGGCTGGAAATGCTCTTCCATTAAGTCGGCCCACAGCAATCGTGCGGCACGCAGCTTGGCGGCCTCCATGAAGAAGTTCATGCCGATGGCAAAGAAGAACGACAGGCGTGGCGCGAACTGGTCGACTTCCATGCCGGTGGCCAGTGCAGCACGCACATACTCAATGCCGTCGGCGATGGTGTAGCCGAGTTCCTGCACACACGTCGCACCGGCTTCCTGCATGTGATAACCGGAAATGGAAATAGAGTTGTAGCGTGGCATGTACTGCGCGGTGTAGCCGATGATATCGGCCACGATGCGCATGGACGGTGCAGGTGGATATATATAAGTGTTCCGCACCATAAATTCTTTGAGGATATCGTTTTGCAGCGTGCCGGCCAGTTGCTCGGGCCCAACGCCTTGTTCCTCGGCCGCGACAATGTACATGGCCATGATGGGCAGGACAGCGCCGTTCATGGTCATCGATACCGACATCTTGTCGAGCGGGATACCGTCGAACAGTATTTTCATGTCTTCAACGGTGTCAATCGCGACCCCGGCTTTACCGACGTCGCCTTCTACCCGCGGGTGATCCGAGTCATAGCCGCGGTGGGTGGCCAGGTCGAAAGCAACCGACAGGCCGGTTTGTCCCGCGGCCAGATTTTTCCGGTAAAAGGCATTCGATTCTTCAGCCGTAGAGAAGCCGGCGTACTGGCGCACCGTCCAGGGGCGTCCTGCGTACATCGTCGCTTTCGGGCCACGCACGAACGGGGCGAAGCCGGGCAGGCTGTCGAGATGCGTAAGGCCAGCGAGGTCTTCAGCGGAGTACATGGGTTTGACCGCTATACCTTCCGGTGTTTCCCAGACGAGTTCATCGGGCGAACGGCCTTTAGATTCTTTGGTTGCCAGTTCACGCCATTGCTCTGGCGTTTGTTTTCCGGATTTAGCCATGTTCTCTATTTAACTCCTGCAACATTTTGGTGCTCAGCATAGCAGCCCGTCTAGTTGGGCTGACTGTGCTGCGCTAGTTTTCCGTGGCCGCAAAAATCGCCAGCACCCGCTCGGCCGCGTCCACATGTAATTGTTCGATCAGTTGTCCTTGTACGACGGTGATGCCGCTGTTTTCCTGCCGTGCAGCCTGCCAGGCGGTGACAATCTCACGCGCGTTGGCCACTTCAGCCTCAGAAATGCCAAAGCATTCATTGGCGGCTGGAATTTGCCGGGGGTGGATCAGCGATTTGCCGTCGAATCCCAGATTGCGGCCCTGCTGGCAGGCGCCCTTGAATCCATCGGGGTCATCCAGTGCCAGGTGCACGCCATCTATTATATCAAGGCCGTGAGCCCTGGCCGTAAGTAAGCAGTGACCCAGCGCATGCCTGAGTCCGGAGCGGTCTGCCGTCGGTGGCAGGCGCATTTCTTTAGACAGATCCGATGTGCCCATCACGATAACCTCCAGACGCGGCTGGTTGGCAATGATGGTATCCAGATCAAGCACCCCGCGAGGGGTTTCGGCCATAATCCACAGGCTGAGGCTGGCAGGCGCTCCCGCATCACCGAGTAGATGAGAGGCTTTTTTTATAGTGGCCGCGCTTTCCACTTTAGGTAGCAGGATGGCGTCCGCGCCGGCCGTGGCCATTGCACGCAGATCATCTTCGCCCCACAGCGTGTCCAGACCATTGATCCTTACTATTTTTTCCCGGCGGCCGTAACCGCCGGCCCGCAGTGCCGTGCGAACCTGGTCGCGTGCCATTGTCTTGGCTTCAGGTGCAACAGCATCTTCCAGATCCAGAATCACGCAATCGGCTGCCAGCTCACGGGCTTTTTCCAATGCCCGGGCATTGGAACCAGGCATGTACAGGGCTGACCGGCGGGGGCGGATTTCTGGGTTCATGTAGTTTGTGCCGTCTTTATTCTTAAGCGAAACAGCAGTTTGGGCTGAATATTGCGGGTAGTTATACCTTTTTTGGGGCGCCCGGGATTATAGCGGATTACCCGAACAGGTGGCGGGCGGCTCAATCAGCCGTGAAAACGTCGCCATATTGTTCCCGCAGGAGATTCTTCTGCACCTTGCCCATACTGTTGCGCGGAAGCTCAGGCACAGCAAACACCCGCTTGGGCAGCTTGAATGCGGCAATCCGCTCGCGCAACTGGTCGATTACGGTGGCTTCGGCAACATCCTGGCCCGCGGCAGCTACCACTAACGCAATAACGCCTTCACCATAATCGGGGTGTGGTGCGCCGATGACAGCGGCTTCCGTGATTTCCGACAGGTTGTCGAGGGCTTTTTCCACCTCACGTGGGTAAACATTCAGCCCGCCCGAGATAATCAGGTCTTTAGCTCGCCCGACGATAGAGACGTAGCCATCTGACTCGATGATGGCCTGATCGCCGGTGCGGAAATAGCCATCGTCGGTGAATTCTTCGGCAGTTTTCTCGCGCATGCGCCAGTAGCCGGGAAAGACGTTTGGGCCGCGAACCTGCAGGTGCCCGACTTCGCCAGCCGGCAGCTCGTCGTCTTTGGCGTCTACGACGCGCAGGCTGACTTCTGGCAGGGCCAGTCCAACACTGCCGGGCCGGCGTTCACCCTTCAGGGGGTTAGAAGCATTCATGCTGGTTTCTGTCATGCCATAGCGCTCGAGTATCGCGTGACCGGTGCGCGTTTCGAATTCCCTAAACGTGGCTTCGGACAAGGGTGCCGAACCCGATATGAACAAACGCATATTGGCGCAGACGTCTTTGGTAAAGCGCTCATCTTTTAACAGGCGTGTGTAAAAAGTGGGTACCCCCATCATGACGGTGCTGTATGGCAATGCTGCTATTACGTCATCCGTGTTAAAGCGCGGCAGAAACATCATGGAGCTGCCACTCATGAGCACGCAGCCGATCCCAACGAACAGGCCGTGTGCGTGATAAATGGGTAATGCATGCAGCAGTTTGTCCGCTGCCGCAAAGCCCCAGTAGTCGACCAGCGTTGCTGTATTGGCGGCCAGGTTGCCGTGGCTCAGCATGGCCCCCTTTGGGGTGCCTGTGGTACCAGATGAATAAAGCAGCACGGCAAGATCGGTTGATTTGCGCGCCCGAATGGCAAACTCGGGTGGTGCTTCCTGTGCTGCCTCGCTTAATTGTCCGTTGCCATTCTTATCCAGCGTCAGGACTTCGCAGTTCTTCCCTTTGGCCAGTTCGCGAAACAACTGTTCCTGGGCCGGATCACAAACAATGATCGCTGGTTCAGCGTTGTCGACAAAGTACACGAGTTCATCGAACTGGTAACCGGTGTTGAGCGGGTGGAACACAAAGCCTGCTCTGAGGCACGCCAGGTAAAGCCATACCGCGACCGGGGATTTTTCGACCTGCACGGTTACCCGCTCGCCAGGCTTAAGTCCCATATCGGAAAGGCATAGCGCAATTCGTGCCGACTCGTCCAGCGCATCCGCGTAGGTGTAACCGGTGCCATCAGGCATGGTCAGCAAGATCTTTCCCAGGTCCTCCGGGAAATGCCTGCTGAAGCGGGCAAATAGATTCTGATTGCGTCTTTCGCGGCTTTTGGTCATGTTCATTTTTAGCGCAAGGGCCAGGGCAGATTGGCAACGCTTAGTCTGTCGTGTTGCTCTGTTGTTTATTCGTGGCGCACACTTTATGGTCAGTCGTAGCCCATAATTGTAGCGAATCAATCGCGTTCATATGGGCTTGACGGGAAACTCAATGTCTGAAGCTGATCCGGCGCCAATACAAGACCTTTCTGCGGGCAAGCGAGTGGGGCTGCTGGCTACCTGCCTGATCGACACATTTCGCCCAAATGCCGGGTTTGCGGCTGTCCGGTTGCTGGAGCAGGCCGGTTATACCGTCGAGGTTCCCGTGCAGGGTTGCTGCGGGCAGCCGAACTTTAACGGTGGCGATGAGCAAGGCGCGCGGCAGATGGCCGTGCAGATTATGCAGACCTTTGCAGAGTTTGATTACGTCGTGGTGCCCTCGTGTTCGTGTGCCGCAATGATTCGGGTGCATTACCCTGAGCTGTTTCCCGATGATGCCGCAGCCGCAGCTAAGGCCGCCGCACTGGCGGAAAAAACCTGGGAGCTGACGAGCTTTCTCGTGGATGTCGCGCAGGTTAATGGCGTGGATGCCGCGCTGGACGCAACCGTCGTGTTGCATGATTCGTGTTCGGGTTTGCGTGAGCTGGGCATCCGCGAACAACCGCGAGCTTTGCTGGGGCGTGTCAGCGGGTTACAGCAAAAGGAGCTGGCTAATCCGGATGTTTGTTGCGGCTTTGGCGGAACCTTTTGTGTTAAATACCCGGATATTTCTGCGCGTATGGCGGGTAAAAAAATGGCGGATATCAAGGCTGTGGGGCCTTGCGACGTCGTGGTCTCCACGGACCTCGGTTGTCTAATGCATCTGGGTGGCAGTCTGCATCGTGAAGGCTCGGGGTTACGGGTACTGCATATCGCCGAGGTGCTGGCAGGCATGGCCGATGGCGAGGAGTCTGACTGATGCATGTCGAGCGTGATTTTGTCAGTCTGTCCGGCAAGGCACTGCACGACGAATCGTTAGGCGAAGCGCTGGATACCGTTGCAAGCGTGATGCCGATCATCCGCAGTCAGGCGCTCACGCAACTGGAAGACTTTGCGGCCGCGCGTGAACGGGCACGCGAAGTCCGCGACGAAGCTCTTAACAGGCTGGATCATTACCTGGAGCTTTTCGAGCAGAACGTGCAGGCCATGGGCGGACACGTGCACTGGGCGAGCGATGATCATGAGGCCTGCTCGATCGTGGCGCAACTGTGCGAGGAAGCCGATGCGAAGCTGGTGACCAAGAGCAAATCAATGGTTACTGAAGAGATCGAACTGGCTGCCGCGCTGGAACAGCGCGGACTGGAGGTGGTGGAAACAGACCTGGGTGAATACATCATTCAGCTGCGCGGCGAGAAACCGAGCCATATTCTGGCGCCAGCGTTACACGTGACTATTCCACAAGTAATAGACAGCTTTAATGAGCATCACAAGATTAATCGCGACCGGCCGCTTGAAGACACTGATCAGTTGCTTGCGGAAGCTCGCGCGGTGTTGCGGGAAAAATTCATGAAGGCCGATGTTGGTATTACCGGCGCGAATTTTCTCATTGCTGAAACGGGCGGGGTCGTGGTGGTTACCAATGAGGGTAATGCAGATCTAACAGCGTCGTTGCCGGATACCCATATCGTTGTAACCGGCATTGAAAAAGTAGTGCCCACCATGGACGACGCAGGCCTGATGCTGCGGCTGTTAGCGCGCTCAGCGATAGGGCAGAGGCTGAGCAACTACACCAGCTTTTTCCACGGCCCCCGTCGTGCGAGCGATACAGCAGGTCCCGGTGCCTTTCATGTTGTCCTCGTCGATAACGGCCGCAGCAATATGCTGGGCAGCGAACTGCAGGACATGCTGCGTTGTATACGCTGTTCGGCCTGCATCAATCATTGTCCTGTTTATACGGCTATTGGCGGGCATGCCTACGGGTCTGTTTATCCCGGGCCAATGGGCGCGGTTCTGACACCGGGCCTGGCCGATCTGGATTCAGCCCGGCATTTGCCAAATGCTTCTACTTTTTGTGGTCGTTGTGAGGAGGTTTGCCCTGTAGCGATACCGATCCCAAAATTGTTGCGCCACTGGCGCAAACAGGAATTCTCGCGGCATCTGCGGCCGCGCAGTGAGCGTTTTGGGCTTGGCGCGTGGGCATGGATTAATACACGCCCCTCGCTGTATCAGTTTGTGCAGCGAGTCGCCGCCAGTATTTTGCGTCGGTTGTCGGCACAGCGAAGTGATGGTCGATGGGTCAGTCAATTGCCGGGGCCTGGTGCGGGTTGGACTCGACACCGCGATCTTCAGGCACCGGCCGCACGAAGTTTCCAGAAACAGTGGCGTGAGCGCAACTCGGGCGGCAATACATGACCGCACGGGACACCATTCTCGCTAATTTGCGGCAGCGCTCGATCGCGAACGGCGAAACCGGTTTTCAATATGTGCGCGATAATTTTGCTGAGGTCAGTGCTGCTTTGCCACTCGAACGATTCGTTGCACTCGCAACGGCAGAGTCCATGACGGTCGAGCATCTTGTTGACTTGCATGGCGTGCCGGGTGCGGTTAGTCGTTATCTGCGGGCGCAGCAATTGCCGGAGCAAATTGTTATCGATACATCGGCCTGTTTGCAGCCTGACGTATTTTCAGGATCTGGCCTTAAAGTGTCCGTGCCACCGTTAATGCCCGATCATGAAGTCTTGTTAAGCGGCTGTTCGGGCGCAGTCGCCGAGAGCGGTGCACTCATCATCAGTACTGGCGATGGTCACGCCATCGCCAATGATTTCCTGGCGGAAACTCATATCGTAATTTTGGATTCAGCCCGCATTTTCGAAACACTGGGCGACCTCTGGGATAGCCTGCGTGCGGAAGCGCAGGGTGGCTTCATGCCGCGCGAATTCTGCCTGGTAACCGGGCCATCGCGCACAGCGGACCTGGGGGTTCCGGCCAAACTGGGTGCTCATGGGCCGGCGCGCGTCCACGTGCTGATAATCAATGGTCAGGGTTAGCGTTGCATGGGTCGATAGCCAGAGTAGCGTCGTCCAGGTTCTGGTCGAGACGCATCCGGGGATTACTGATTGTTACCAACTGTTACTAATTGCAGCAGGGTTATTGATAGACTCCTGCACCGCAGCCACAACAAGAAATATATAAGGGAATTTAAATGGGATTGCTGGACATTTTTCGGGGTCATCCGAACACAATTAATGAGCCGTTCGTTGAGAGCCCGATGCGGGATAATTGGTATCAGTCCAGCTCCTACTACCCGTCTCCGTTTGCGTTGATTACGACTGTCAATGAAGATGGCGAAACCAATATCGGGCCTTATCAATTGACGTTCCCATTCGAGGTAATTAAGGGACGGTCATTCATGCTGTGCAGTCGGCAGAATTCAAACACCGATCGGCATTTAAAAAACACTAAAGTGTGCGCGCTAAATTTTGTCGAGTTCGACAAGGGCAAGATTAAGAAGATCGTGGATCTTGGTTACCCGGGGCAAACCACCGAAGAAAAAATGAAGGACAACCCCTATACGCTAATCGACAGTCCTACACCGGGTCGCGAAGCTGACGGCAAGCGTTTCCCGAAAATACTGAAAGAAGCTTTCCAGGTTTATGAATGTGTCGTGGATGTTGAGCAGCCCATACGCAACGATGGCAATACGCCTGAATATTTTGTGCTCAGGATCGAAAGAATTCTCATGAAAGAAACCTGGCAAAAGAATCTGGCGGATGGCGCAACGCAGTTGCCCAACGTGCCACTAGCCTATGGTTTTCGCGACGGTGGCAAGTTCTGGTTTGCCGAGCTCAAGAAACCGTTCTGGTTCCCCACGCCAACGGATAAAGGGCCCAAGGAAGAATCCGTGCTGTATGAGGCTAACCGGCTTGACCCCGACCATGTGCAGTTCACGCGCGCTGCGTGCAAGCAATTAACAGGGGTTCCGAAGCCCTTCATTAAGACTGTGCTGAAGGGCATCATCAAGCGCGCCAAAGAAGACGGTGTAAGCCTCGTCGACGAAGACTACGTCAAAAAAATAAACGACGAGCGGAACGCCTGATCAGGTTTGTCCGCCCACTATTTATTTTTTGCGGCCTGCACCTGCGCGGGCCCGGCCGTTGCTGCATCAAGCTTGCTGCGGTTAATGGCCAGCTTGGCGGTAACAGCGTCAAGATCTTTCTCTGTGCACTTGCCTTCATCGACCAGTGCTGCAATCGTGGTGTAGACAATATGTTCGGCACTTACTTCGAAATGGTCGCGCAGGTCAGGCCGTGATTCGCTGAGGCCAAAGCCATCGGTGCCAAGGGCTGCAAATCGCCCGGGTATCCAGTGGGCAATGCTTAGCGGCTGGGCTTTCATGTAGTCGCTGGCCGCTACGAATACACCGTGTTCGTTGGCCAATGCCCGCTCCACATAGCACGGTTGCTTGTCAGTTTGGCGGAGCCGATTGGTGCGTTCAATGGCCAGGCCGTCGCGAGCGAGCTCGTTGTAGCTGGTTACGCTCCAGATATCGGTTGAAATGCCCATGCCTTCGAGAACTTCTGCCGCACGCAGCACCTGGATCATTATCGAGCCGCTGCCAAACAGGTGAGCTTTACGTTCATTCACCAGCGTAGTGGCAGACTGCTTGAACCTGTACATGCCGCGAATAATGCCGTCCTCTACACCCTCGGGCATTTCGGGCATCGCGTAATTCTCGTTGTAGATCGTGATGTAGTAGAAAATTTCCTCGTGATTTTGGTACATGCGTTCGATACCGTCGCGGATAATGACGGCCAGTTCATACGCAAA
>Ga0316191_10003753_pt1 | contig 11277 bp, 11 predicted proteins | sample Eddworburr2cm_MG_FD_204928 | JGI IMG/M metagenome (GOLD analysis project Ga0316191, IMG submission 204928) | Coastal sediment microbial communities from Maine, United States - Eddy worm burrow 2 cm | ecosystem: Environmental > Aquatic > Marine > Coastal > Sediment | place: USA: Maine... | reverse complement strand
GTCCTTTAATCCAGGATCACATTCGGCAATTATTGGCGCAATCTCATTTTGAATGATTGGAAGCGCCTGTGGGAAGTTCTCGGGAAGCTGCTCGATCAAATCTTCAAGATCATCTGTAACTGGCATTTCCTCATCACTGTTTTGAATTTCAAAATTTTCGGTTTGGTTGTTAATGTCATTATTGTTCATTTTTAATTGGTCCCCTTTCCATTGTTGATTCCCTCGCTTAAATGTTCCTGCTTCAGTCTGCTAAGTTCCGAATCCATTTTTTCATCAACTGCCATACGGATAAATTCAGAGAGCGGCATCTCAAGTTGGTCCGTAACCCATAGCAATCTGTCGTATTGATCATCTGATAAAAGCACCGCGACGTTCTTTGTGTAGGTCTTCTTGCGCATGTGTTCCTCCTCCATGTCTTAAATGAATTTTATTTTAATCATATGTTTGTTCTCGTTCAGAGGGGACATTAGAACCAAGAAAGGGTCTTGCTGGTCTGGGATAAAATGAAGTGGTAACTGATGGTCAGCGGCTGAAGGAATTGATGCATGCCTGGTGGGATTGCACGGGATGAATTTCTATGAAAACAGTTTTAATCCGAATATTGGAATGAATCTATCGGGTAACATTGAGATTAAAGAAATGTGAAATCGTGGTGTCTGTCAGCGGAAGGAGGAAGGGGGTTATGCTTTTGCATTTAACCTGTTTGCGGTCCATGGAACCCTTGAAATCAATTTTCCGTTGCGGTCATATCGTTCAAACACAATCTTATTCTTGTCGAGGACGTATTTCGATGAGGATTTATGAATATCCCTTTTACGGTCGATACCAGAGCGCTCGGCGGTAATGCTCGGAACCGGTTTTTATCTACCGGGGCTTGCGGTATTTCCAATATGGTTTATTGGCTCAATCATGGATACATCCTGTTTATTTTTATCGACAACACCAAAAATAACTTGAACAGACTAAAAATTGCATGAAAAGAATCAGATGGCCAGATCGTATATTCAATTTCAGCGTTATTTCATGTAGTTATGATACTGGCAAGGTAACGCCGGTTGATATTACAACCAACTCCACAATCGAATGCTTAAAATTTTTTCAACGCTTTGAAAGATCTTAAAAAAACATCAAAATCTTTACTGTTGGGTGATAAGCCCACAATTTTAAGGGAAATATCCCCATTAATAGGAAATATTCCTACCTAAAATGTATGTTTCCTTCTATTGAAAAAATACAACATTAATAATAAAAGATTCCAAGTGGGTCATTATTAGAAATTCTCTTGGCTTCCAGATCATTTAGCGAACTGATCAGATTTATTTGCTAAGATTCCATTATACTCCTTCAAATTTCCTTCGCAGGTCCCGCTCCGAGTATAAATGTACAAGCTCTTTAGCTCTTATTCTCGTTTGTACTTGTGTTTATAATGCACACTTAAAAACGCTATAAAATCGCAGGCTTTCAGTCTAAAGGCTTCAAGTTCAAACTATGAGGTGTCTCATGGAGTACCCCCTCAAATTGTGCCTACCCCCTCGGGCTGTCCAGCCTTCGGGGTCCACCGACATATTCAACAATTGAAACCCATATCAAGATTGGAGGATTGAATATGCATGAATTGAAAGAAAAAATGCCGATCCATTTTGAAGCTCCCGGCACTAAGCTTCGTTCTTTAAAGGGTTTGGGCGGAATGTACACTGCCTATGCTGAAATACCTGCAGGCACCGACTTTACGCCTCTATTGCAAGGATTACCCAACGACAAATGCCATTGTCCTCACTGGGGATACGTTTTGAGCGGTAGTATCAATCTTCGCTATGCAGACGGATCCGAGGAAGTTGTTAAAGCTGGTGAGGTCTTCTATTGGCCACCCGGACATACGGCGTGGACTGAAGAGGAAACCACTTTCATAGAATTTAGTCCTGAAAAAGAATTTGAAGAAGTCTGGGAAAACATTAAAAAAAAGATTACTGAAATGGGTTAGGCGAACCTGACTTGTATAGATGATCGTGCTTATGTACATATTGATAAATTTGGTGATGCTGCTAAAGCTACCGCTAAACTGAATGCTAACCCGCCGGAAGGGTATAAGATTTTGGCTATATACTCGTGTCTGGCAAATCCCTTGCTCTGATTTAGAGGGATGCGATTTACACCTGCATCCCTCAACTCTGCGTTAATCCAACTGTTTTACTGCTGTTTATCTTTAATAAATCCGCAAAATCCAAATTGCCAATGCCTCCAACGAATCGGTAAAAATTAAAGGTCAGAAAAACCTTTGATATCATCAATCCCGTTTCTTTAGTGTCCAGTGTTGATTTCTGCTATTAATATGTACCGCCGCTATCGATAATCGCCTTCAGATAACCAAACGGTACAGCAACCCATCAACGCACTCTTACAGCCAGAATAACCCTTCCCAATAATGCTCAAAACCATATCCCAAACCTTCCCATACACACTCTGCCGGTAGTTCTCTTTCACCTGCACCTCATATATACATACCCCGGTTTTTCTCATCATAATGAAATATTTGTCCAGTCCGGATCGCAGGTTAAAGTCCTAAATTGAAAACAAATCTACAGATCATGGATAAACAAACCATTTTGAAAATTATCATCACTCCAAGTTTTTTCGCTTAACACCTTAACACCTCCCAAGGACTAATCAATTAAATCATCGCCGTATTCGATAATCACCTAAAACCGTATCTTAAACCTTCTGATGACCACTCTGCTGGTAGTTCTCGTTTGATTGCACCCGATGTATGCTTTTTCTTTCAGAACCTAAAATTTTGTGGTCTCGTAATCTTCTACCAAAATTCTAAATCGAAAAATGGATATCGTTCCGAAAACGGTTCTGCAGATCTCAACTGTCTGTTTACCAATTAAATATCTTGAATCATCTGATCTAATTGAATTGTAAAGAAACGCTTTTCCCAAAGTGCGGCTGCTGCTTAATATCTTAAACCCCGGGATAACAATCTATAGTAAAAAAAGAGACGATTGCTGAAAGAATGGATGCTTGCTTGGGCGAGATTAAACTGGAATTATTTCTAAAGAAAAAGCAATAATCCTGTTTTTAGAATGAAATCAACCTGGTAACCTTAAGATTAAAAAATTAACGCAATTTTGAACTTATTTACCTTATATATGTTTCTTTTATATATTTGTATATTTTTATCCTTTTGAGTATTTGGGATATAAATGTCGTTAATTTTTTAATTTTCGTTGTAAGATATTGCTATCAAACCATTTATTGGATTAATAGCAATATAATCCGTTTTAATTTTATTAATCTAATTTTAAGGGTCAATTATTTATAGCAGCCGGCAGCTTTGGGGAAATGCCCCTTTTAAATTCTTTTTTTCGTTTTAATGTAAAGAGAGATTACCTATATTTAAAATGCCAAAGATAATCTCTCCCATTTCCCATATAATTTACATTTCCGCTACTTCAGAAAATATCCTGAGTTGATTAGCATGCTTGCTTGAATTCTTTATTCGATATCCTTCAGACTCAAGAGCTGTACGGAAGTCCTTCTTTTTCAGACCCCAAAAACCTGTCCAATCCGGATCGCAGGTCATACTTTTAAATCGAAAACAGATATTCGATTGAAAACGGATCTGGAGATCTATGGCTTGAACGATTATAATTTCTTGATAATGTTCAATTCAATTTTGAATATATCACAGGTTTTTCCCAAAGGATTATTTTTAAGATACGTTAAAGATACATCATGTATTATGGCTGATAGAAAACCTATAACACATGCTAAGTACAGCTGGTTTGCCCATTCTATAGATACGTTAATAAACCTACAACTTTGTTAGATTCGTGTTCAATGTTGACGAAACCATCTTTTACTCAGGCCTGGCTACCAAACTGGAACAACCGGGCCAAAAGTTAGCATTCCTCATCGCTTCATGCCCTCAAACGTGATCGTAAATTCGTTTCCTTCGACATCGGAAACATCCACGTAGGCGTGCAGCTTCCAGGCTTTCACTTGCTTAATCAGGTTATTTGCTCCAGATTTCGATTCTCACTCGGAGAGATTCCCTTCCATGATTTATAAGCCCGCGAGAAGGAACTGTATTCCGAATATCCCAAAACGAAGGCAATCTCCATCAAACTGATGGTTGTATCTTTGATGTAATTTTCTGCAAGCTCCTGGCGCACCTCGTCGAGCAAAGTTCGAAAGGTGGTGTGTGCGGTCTTAAGTTTGCGTTGCAGCGTTCGTGTACTCATGTTCAATTTCTGAGCAACCTTTTCATTTGAAACTCCACCAGAAGGCATCGAGTCTATAATCGCCCCTTTAACACGCTGAGCGATGTTATTATCGTCCAATTCGGCTAAATAGCGGATGATATATTGATCGTTAATTTTAGCAAGGTGAAGGTGACCGGTCGGCAAGTGTTTGTCGACTGCATCTGCCGACAATATTAGCTTGTCGCTTTCGGCATTGAACATAACTGGAGCATTGAAATAGGAATAGTATTCCTTAGCGCAGTGAGGCTTGGAGTGGATAAAATGAACAGCCACTGGATTTAAATCTTCTCCGTAATTTAAACGACATGCTGATATCAAGATCGACATCGCCAAATCCATGAGAGGCGGCAGTTTCAAAGAATCGGACAACGTAATGCTTAATCCCTCAGGTATGTCCTCCAGCCGGGTTTCCCTGTCTTCTCCAACAATATGAGCGTAACGCGAAGCCCGAACAAGCGCTTCCCGCAGGCTACTGCTGGCAAGCCAAGCATACCCAAGTGCATTAAAGTGAGAAGGATGCCAGAATTTCGAACCATGCAGCCCGAAACAGGGGTCTTCAATCCGTCCGGCTATTTTATTCCAAAGGCCTTCAACCTTCGCGTGGGAAATGCGTATACCGGGCTTTGAAATCATTTCACGGTCTATGCCCTCATTTAGGAATACAGATTCAGCGTCATGTCCATAGTCTTCTAATATTTTCCACAGAATATCCGTTGGGGACAATAGATGGGTTGCGTCCATACGCTGTTTTCCTTTTGAGCCCAGCAATATTACATCTAAATTTCAAGTATTTTAAATCCCTATCAAAAATGGCGCTGAAGGTCAAACGAATGGCGCAAAATGTCAAGGACACTAACAAACAAAGCGCTTATTATTTGGTTAAAAAATAGATGAAGTTTAAAAATTATAAATGGATGATAATGAAAAAGGTCCTCATTATAGATGATGATAAAATTGTTCGTGAACCAATTAAAGAATACCTCACTAATATGGGATATAGCGTGAATGTCGCAAAGGATGGGAAAGATGGAATTGACATGTTTAGAAAAGCCGGCAACTTCGATGTTGTTATAACCGATATTGAAATGCCAAAAATGAATGGAATTGCTGTCGCCCATCTCATAAGGGCTTCAGAAAAATCTCAAACATATATCGTGGCGATTACTGGCGTTTTTGATCCCCTGTTGCGAAAAGAAATGTTTGACATTGTACTGCCAAAGCCTATTCCTCTTGAAAGGTTGGCATTCATTATTGAATCCTATTTCCGGAAAAATAAATTTTCATCATAATAGTAGATAGTCTGCTATCCTGGTTACATTGCAAATGAAATCGATAGCCGAAAATTATGAAAGAAGGTTAGGAAGAGAGGAGGAGATTTTCATATTTTTATCATATTCCAGAAAGAAGATCAGGCAAGGAGCGTAGAAACGAGTTTAAACCTCGGAGTTGTAAAGATATTAAAAATGATAATTTTTCATGACCTATACTTGAGTTGACAGAATCTTAAAGTGAGACCGAACTTCAATTGGCAATATAGTATCATAGCTATTTGGGAATCCCTGAAATTTTGTATAATTTGGAGGTATCAATGGTTTGCAAACGATGAACTAGGCTGGCCGGGAGTAACCTGATGATACAAAGCATTGAAAGTACGAAGCATCAGAAAGAGATGAAGGTAAAGAATGCACCGCTCCTCCCGGTCCGCTTGAGTGACGGGTTATTTTTAGTTCTGTTTTCGGATAGCTTTAAAATCAGAATCATCGCCTTCATGAAAAAACAAGTGCCCATTTAAAACATCCCCATCAATTGTGGCGAATCCTCTCCCTGAAGCAAGATCCATTTCATCATTTCCTTCCCAAGAAAATTCTACAAAGTCCTTCTCGTTTTTCATTGAGAATCGACAGTCCATAAAACCATGAACGTATCCAAATTGGAATTCACCCATTTCATCATCATCGAATTGAATGTAACCTGGCACCTCAGCGTCAATAAAGTCTTGATCCCACATTTCCATTTCATTTATTCGCCAATAGCCATAAAATTTATTTTCATCCATTGATAATCGTTCTCCATATGAAAAAAAAACCAGTTATTGTGCAGAGCTGTATATTACCACCTTTGTAATGTTATGCAGTAAGAACTATGCTTATTTTGAACTACAGATTCATTGAGAATATTCAAATCCGGCCAATATTACAGATACCATAATTGACCATCACCAAGTCAAGCAAATCCTGTCATTTCTGTCCACCGGCATTTTAAAACACTCAACACGGCCAAGATTTGAACTAATCCAAATCCGTACCCGCCGCTAAAAATTCGCAGGAGCTGCGAAAACCCGCCGAAAACCGGTTGTTTTGCAGGAAATCGCAGTAAGCTGCGTTTTCTCTTTCAAACTCGAAAAAATTGTCCAGTCCGGGTCGCAAGCCAATATTCTATATCCAAAACGGATATTGGGCTGAAAACGGAAGTGCAGATCTTGAATTACCATCCCATTTCAAATCATTTATTGCCATTTTGAAAATTATCATCGTTTTCCGTTTTTTCGCTTAACACCTTAACAGCATCGCCTGAATCCAATGGCGCTGAATTTTCTTCGATGAAATCCTCCGCCTCCATCTCATCTTGTATCCCCTATCAACTGACACACAGCGGGCAAACAACATCTTTCAAAAAACCCGGATATGCGCCGTACCCGACCGTTTCGCTTTTTCAAGTGTAAAAATAGGTTAGCCCGTATTCTGTGGTCAGATTTCTAAATCTGAAACGGACACTGGGCTGAAAACAGATCTGCAGTTCTGTCGATACCAATGCCCGCCAATACATCCCCAGAATATCCCTGATTTAAACTCCTAATTTTTTTCAATTAGTTTGAATAATGTCCTTTTTTCGCACCCGCCCTAACAAACGATCAAATTGTTAAAGGAGGGTCAAATATCATGATTTACGACAGTTTAGTTCATGGGAGTCACAATCAAGGAACTGTCGGCAATGGTCCTGGTGCTGAAGATCAAAGCTCCCGGGGAGTCTTGAATTATTCGCAGATGGGGCTGTTTGTGACTACCAGCGAAGAAATCGCCGAATTGCCGATAGTATCGATTCGACCCTGCCTGAATATCCCTGACTACAGGGACCTCACCGAATCACCTCACCCAATTGTTATTCAATCCCCGGACGCATGCCACTGCATCGACGGATGGAACCTGATCGAACAGGCGCTGTCTGAGGGCCGGTCAAGCATTCGCTGCCACGTCTTTAAAATCGAGCGGCACTCTGAAACCGAACTGGCCATCCGCAAGGTTGCCATTCGGACGAAACCTGTGGGTGGCACCTGCTCATATGCCGAGCTGGTTCGAAATACCTGTCGTCTTTTTACCATCCTCTGTGAATCCGCTGATGATCCCGTGGTCTTTTCTCACGGGGGTAATCGACGCAGCACAGATTTCGCTGGCAAACGGGAAAACAACATCCGGTCTGTTCTGTCTGAAAGACTCGGAAAATCGCAGACCACCATCAACAAATATCTTCAGCATGGTGAATACGTCAGCGTCGATGCTTTCAACGAACTGATCGATGCCAATGCGCCCAAGGGATTTTTTGAGGCAACACAGAAACAAAAACAAATTTATGCTTCCGAGTTGATATCCCAGCAGACCACATCCGATGAGATCATAAGGCTTGTCTCCACAAGAATGCTCGATTGGCTGCAAACGGGGCAAACACCAATTGTCACGGAAATTCGCCCTCCTGAAATAGCCATAGAGCATCAAATGCCAGCTACCCAAAACTCGGCCAGTCGGATCGAATCCCATTCGACAACGCGCAGAACCCCTAAATTCAAAACACCGGAGGTGACTGAACCAGGAACAGATAATTGCGCCAGCACCGAGGATGATATCCGCAGTCATATCAGGCGGATTGGGTCGGAGCTGATAACGGTCGCGGACAATTGTGAAATTACCAGCGAGCAACAAATCACGATCTTAAGGGATCAAATCGCACGGTTTGCCGCGATCCTCCAGCACCTTGCCTCCCGAAGCACAGAGATAATCGAGATAAAGGAGGATAAGGTCGATGGGTAAGCTCATTAATTTCTGCGCCGGTGCCGACATCAAGGCGATGCCCAACCAAAATGTTCATGCTTTGCTGCTAAATGTTCTGGATCATGGGTCAGATGATCGAAAAATGAGGCTCTCAATGGAGATGCAGCGAATGGCTGGGTCAAAATACGTCATGCTTGATTCAAGCGGATTCCAGCTGCTCATGGGAGAGGAAAAAGGTAAGAAGCTCGTTTTTAATTCCGACCTTCCGATGAAGCACAGCGGCAAGGAAATCAACCTGACCCCGAAACACGTCATGGAAGCCGCATCCTTTATTCGCCCGGACATAGTGGTCGGTCTCGATTTTCCGATCCGTAAAATGGACACGGACGCCGAAAAGGAGGCCGAATTCGAATATAAGCTCAAATACAATGTTCGCTGGGCATTTGAATCGGTCGCCGAGTGGAAGGAGCGCTGTCTTGGAGCCCAATTCTTTCTTCCCATCCAATGTTACAACCTCTCGCAGCTGGACCGGTTTCTGGGCATGACAGGCGGTCTTGAATATGACGGGGTGTCGATGCCGATAAGGAGCCTCAAAATCCATGAGATCGCCTTATTTCTGGTCAATTTCTATCAGCGCGGGATAAGACAAATCCACTTGCTCGGCACCTTCAGTTTTCCAGTGATCGCCCTCTGTGCTTACATGGCACGTCACCTCTTTGATTGGGTGTCGCTGGATGCGACCACCTGGAGGATGGCCGCTGATAAGGGTGAATTTCTGGATCCACGGAATTTGTCCCGGGTGAAACTTCAGCCCAAAATTAACATCCCCCATGACGCGCAAAACAACTGCCCCTGCCCTTTTTGTAATGGACAGAATTTTGCCGCCATCCAGGGTCTCGAACGTAAAAAAAAGATTCGCCTGTTGCGGGAGCATAATTGGTGGGCCGTTAATAAGGTTTTTTCAAATCTGGAGAGGAACTGCGCTGATATTGTCAAGCTTGAAAAATTTATGCTGCCCAAGTGCAGGACCGCCCACATGGTGAAAACAGAGGCAGGTCTCATCAAGACATTAAGTCTTGTTGACATATTCAAGGACAGTGACATCAGTATCCTTAAAAACCTGCTCACTTCTAAACCAGTAAAAAAGAAAAAAATCTCGCCACGGTTACGAACCGTATCTGCCTGACCTCCAATGTCCGAAGTAAACCAGAACAAATTATCAAAAGTACAACAGGAGGCATGTAACCATGACAGAAAACGGAAAAGTGTCATTGACCATCAGCATTACAAGAGCCTGCAGGGATCAGCTGCGGACCATGGCAGCGGGGCGAAACTTTGAAAACCCGAACCAGGTCACATCGGCATCGGCCATCGCCCGGGAGATTATCTACGAGTACCTGAATGCCGCCGAGGCGGCAGTAAAACAACACCAACAAAAGGAGGGCCAGATGAATGAGTAATAAAGAAATTGCGCTATCTTATTTAAAACAGGGCTTGAGTGTCATACCGGTCACAAGCCCCCAAATGATAAGTCCGGATACATCGGAAAAGGAGATGATCGAAAAATGCAAAAGGCCCTTATATCGTGGAAGGAATACCAATCAAGACTGCCGGCGGAAGTAGAGGTCTGCCAGTGGTTCGAACAGAATCCGGATGCGAACATTGGAATCGTGACAGGGAAAATCTCCAATCTGGTGGTCTTTGACCTGGACTCCACTGACGCCATTGAATACGCTGAAGCTGAAGGCGGTTTTCCGGACACGCCCAAGGTCAAAACCGGCAAGGGATATCACGTCTACATGCGTCATCCCGGATTTGAAATTCGAAACAGCGTGAACAAAAAACTGGACATAGACATCCGCGCAGACGGTGGTTATGCGGTTGCCCCGCCATCAATCCACGGATCGGGTTGTCAGTACCAGTGGGAACCGGGGTTCTCGATTCATGAAATAACACCCGCTGCTTGCGAGTCGTGGATGATCGAGTACCTGCAAAACATTTCAAGTCCTGACAAACAAAAACCCACCCCAAAACCTGCCGTTAAAAACCCTCAGGACGTCTCAGGCACTCGCAACGATGATATCGAAGCCCTTTATGCGGACCTGCTTGAAAACGGTGCCCAGGAAGGAATGAGAAATCAGAGCGCCACCAAACTGGCCGGGCATCTGCTGGCCAAGGGCCTGCATTCAGAGGAAGTCTGGCAAATCCTGACAACTTGGAACTCGAAAAACACCCCGCCGATTGATCACAGCGAGCTGCGAAAGACCTTTGAATCCGTTAAGAGACTCGAAACTCAAAACAAAACTGAGTGCAAGGAAGACAAAGATTACGACATCCTTGACTATCTGGACACGCCCGAGAAGGTGGCCGCCGAATATGACGAGCAATATGTCAGGGTGCCCTTCGCCCTTAATATGCTTTCCAATATGGAAGCCAAGTTAAACGGCGGTCTGGTCGGAGGAAGGCTGTATGTTCTGGGCGGTATCCCGTCATCGGGAAAAACGGTGCTGGTCAACAACATCGCCGACAACATCTGTATCTTTGATCACCCTGTTCTTTTTTTCAGCTACGACGATGGCAGAGTGGAACTTCGCTACAGGACCTTCTCTCGTTTCAGCGGCTCCGACATCGAGCAGTTCAATCAAAGGCAGCTCGAACCGGCCGATCTGGAAGCGATCTGCAAAAACCGTCCATTGGGACGAATCAACACGAATAAATACGTGATCCAAGAAATGATCAAGGTTGATGACTGGCACCATATCCTGGACAAAATCGTAGCTCGCCATGAAAAGGCGCCCGTGATCATTGCCGACTATCTGCGTAAATTGAAAATGAAAAACTGGTCCGGTGACGAGCGTCTGCGGGTAGACGGACTCTTATCCATGCTGACCGACCTTGCCAAAGGGTACAACACGCCCGTGATTGTCATCTCGGAGCTTGCCCGGGACTCGTACAAATCGGGTCAACGG
>Ga0316191_10003752_pt1 | contig 11278 bp, 4 predicted proteins | sample Eddworburr2cm_MG_FD_204928 | JGI IMG/M metagenome (GOLD analysis project Ga0316191, IMG submission 204928) | Coastal sediment microbial communities from Maine, United States - Eddy worm burrow 2 cm | ecosystem: Environmental > Aquatic > Marine > Coastal > Sediment | place: USA: Maine | collected... | reverse complement strand
GCCATCACGCTGGTCTTCGGGGAGTTCCGGCAGGGATTGCAACAGCCGGTGCACCAGCTGGCCTCTGCGAAAGCGTGTGTCGGCGCGCGGCGCCAGCGGCGACAAGGCTGTTTCACTGCTCCAGCCATCGTCTGTTGCACCGGCAGCATCCATGCGGGACGGGGCAAGCCAGCGATGCGGCGCGGGAACCCGTTGCGCCCGGACATACGCCCATTCGGGTGGCACACTGGCTTCAGTCGCGTCGCCGCCCGAGCTTTCCTTGTCATCGGTGACCTGCGGTTCGCCGGCCCGCCAGATGGCGAAGCCGTCATCGTCTACTTGCTTCTGCAGCAAGGGTGTCTCACTACCTGCCAGCGCGCCGTGCATCATGGCGTACCAACTGGCCTTCGGCGCCTCGGATTGCTCCTTCTTGCCCTTTTGCTTGATGAAACCGCACACATAGAGCCGGTAGCGGGCCCGGGTCATCGCCACATACAGCAGCCGGTTATACTCTTCCATCAGGCCTTCGAAGGCCTTGTTCCTGAGATCATCCGTGACGCTGGTGGCGTACTCCGATTTCAGCCGCCACACGGGTATATCGGTATCGGTGAACACGACACTGTCGACTTTTCCGGGCTCCGGCACCGAGCAGGTATCCGGCAGGAACACGATCGGAGCCTCCAGCCCCTTGGCACCGTGTACCGTCATGACGCGCACTTCACCGCCGGCCTGATCCATGTCCCGGCGGATATCTGCCTCGGTTGCCTCAAGCCACGCCAGGAAACCGGCCAGCGAGGGAGCGTGCTGTTGTTCATACTCCAGTGCCAGTTGCAAAAAAGCATCCACAGGGTCGGCAGCTTCCGGCCCGAGCCCGCCCAGCAGGGCACGTCTGCCGCCATCGCGTGACAACACGGTGGAAAAGAAATCGAACACGCTGGATCGCTCAGCCATGTTGCGCCAGCGGGCCAGTTTTCCACTGGCGTTTGCGTAGGGCTTGCCTGCCGCAACAGCATCACGCAGGTTTTGCCAGATGCTGCTGGCGCCGCGCTTGTGGGCCAGCCCGAACAGGTCATGGTCATCATCAAACCGCGTGACACCGTCATCGTGGGTAAACAGCGGGCTTTTCAACACGCCGGCAAGGTTCAGGTCGTCCTGTGGCAGAATGCAGACCTGTGCCAACGCCATCAGGTCCTGCACGGCGATATGGTCGAGCAGCTTCAACCGGTCGGCACCGGCAACCGGCACACCTGCCTCCTTGAGGGCGCGAACGATTGCCGCCATCAGGTAAGACCGCTGCCGCACCAGAATGAGGATGTCGGATGGTTTGACCGGGCGATTTTCCTTCAGCATCTCCGGCGACTGGGGCTGCGTCCAGCGTGCAACTGTCTCCGCAATCCGGCGCGCCATCACCCGGTGCGGCGGATCAACCATGTCACCGGACTTCGGCGTCCAGTGCTCGATATCGGTGTCCGTCTGGCCGCGCTCCAGGTCCCAGATCTCGACCAGTCCCTGTTCACCCGTGCGGATCGGCAGGTGGCGCACTTCCCGCTGGAGTTCGGACGTCACGCCCCTGCTTGCGTCGTCGCGTTTGAAGACCTGGTCGACTGCGCGCAATACCAGTTCGCTGGAGCGGAAGGAGTGTTCGAGCCGGACCTCGCGATACGTGCCGCCGGCATTGCTGATCAGCGCCTCGTACAGGCCTGCCTGGTGGTCGAATTCCCGGGGATCTGCTCCCTGGAAAGAATAGATCGACTGCTTGCGATCGCCCACGGCGAACATGGTCCTCGTTGCCCCGTCGCGCGCGCCTTCACCGGCAAAAAACTCTTCCGTCAGCGCATTGATGATGTGCCACTGATCGCGACTGGTATCTTGTGCTTCGTCTATGAGAATATGATCCAGCCCGCCGTCCAGCTTGTACAGCACCCAGGCAGCGTCTGCGTTGTGATGCAGCAGATCGACCGTCTGGTGTATCAGGTCCTCGAAGTCATAGGCTGCGAGGTTTTGTTTCAGGCTGTTGAAGACTTTGAGGATTTCCAGCCCGACAAACACCAGGGCGTTTGTCGCCCGTACGATCAGGCATGCGTTGAGACTGTCCTGCGCAGCCTGCATCTGCTCCAGGAGCGCGATCAAGGCCAGCATGCACTCGGGGTTTGCGGTGGCAAATTTGCCGGACACCAGTCGAGATTCCGCCTTTGGGACGCCCTTGCCGGTCAGCACGATCTGGCGGGCCAGCGAGAACGCTTCTGTCGGCACCGGTTCGGCGAGCATTGCCTTGATCAGGGATGCCTGCGCCTGGTTAACCTTGCCTGCGTCCGCTGCCATCAGCCCGGCCGCGCGTTGCAGGCCGGCCCTGTCCAGCCTGTCGGCAAAATTTTGCGAAATGCTGTACGGCGTTTCTTCGCCTGTAAGGCCAAACATGGCATTGAGCTGGGCTTTCAGCAGTGGAAGCGTGGCATTGCTGCCATAGGCCGCCAACAGCTTGCTGGAGTGCTTTTGCAAGTCGTAGAGCAGCCCGGAAAATGCCTGCTCATTGGCAAACGGGGTGATCGTTGCCACTGCGTCGCGGATATCGTCGTCATCGCGCGTCAGCACCTGTGCGCGAGCCAGTGTCATCAGGTCACGGCTGTCAGTGTCACTCAGGACGTGGAAACCGGGCACCACACCCGCCTCGATGGGAAACCGCTGCAGCAGGCGCTCGCAGAACGCATGGATCGTCTGAACCTTGAGCCCGCCGGGTGTCTCGAGGGCACGGGTGAACAGCCTGCGTGCCTCGTCGAGATTGTGAACTTCGATATCGGATTGCGCAACGTCCTCGCGGATCATCGCGGTCAGTTCACCATCGTCCCTGGCAATCCATCCCGACAGTTTGTCAAACAGCCGTTCTGACATCTCAGCGGCTGCCGCGCGCGTATAGGTCAGGCACAGAATGCGTTCAGGCTGCACGCCATTGAGCAGCAGCCGGATGACGCGGCCAACCAGCACATGGGTTTTGCCGGCACCGGCATTTGCCGGTACGAACGCCGAGACTTCAGGCTGCGATGCGAGGTCCTGTTTGTTTCTGGCGGTGTTGAATTCCTCCGTCACGCTCATTCGCCGTCACCGCTGTCCGATCCGCTTTCGCTGCCCTGGCCCCATTCGCGCCAGCGCGACAGGTGATCATAGTCACTCTTGCGGTTCCAGGCTTCCTGCCCGGCCTTGGCCGGATAGGCCTGGGTGGCAGCCAGGTAGCCGGTAATCAGTGACCGCACGCCATCAGCCGCGATTTCAATCTCATCTGCAATATCAAGCCTGTCCGACGGGCGGATCAGGGCGCCTGCCGGATCACCTCCCGACAGCCGGATATACAACAGCTCGCTGACTGTTGCGGCGGGCAGGGTCGCAAAGCCGCCCTGTTGCGCGATCCAGCCTTCCAGGAACAGCTGTGGTTTGTAACCCTTGGTCTTATGCGACTGCAGCGTTGCGCCGCCGGTCTTGTAGTCGACGATGCGAAGCGACCCTGATGTCAGCCGGTCGATGCGATCAGCGCGCGCGGTGAATTTGATGTCTTCGCCATCAATCTCGAAACCATGCTGCCCTTCCAGCTCGGTGAGTTGTGCTTCGACATCCATGCGCAGGGTTGCCTCCTGGGCGCAAAACCAGTCGGTCATGCGCTCAACCTGCGGCAGCCAGAGTGCCTGCAGGGCGGCATCCGGCGCATACTCGCCGATGAGTTTCGATGCGATGTCGCACATGATTGCGGGCGCATTGTCCGGCAAGGCGTCCGGATACTGGTTGGTGAACTGCTCCACGACGGCATGGACAAGCTGGCCGCGCTCGGCAGCACCCGGTTCCCGGTCCAGCGGTTGCAGCGGTTTCAGTTGCAGGATCGCATTTGCATAAAGCCAGTAGGGGTCGTGCATCAGCCGCTCGACCCGTGAAACCGAGTAGCGGCGCGGCCGTGCTGCAACAGGCGGCGTTGGGCGAGGCTGCACAGCCGCCTCCGGTTTGTCGCTGCTCGCCAGCTTTGCATGCCAGTCCAGCCCCAGGGCCCAGCCTGCCCAGTCGGTTGCCTCATCGGGTTGCAGCGCCTCTTTGAGGCCGGCTGCCTGCAGGACGGCCTTGAGCCGCAACAGCCAGCGTGAAGCCACGGCAGGCGTTCCGTTGACCTTGCGTGCCCAGGTCAGCACCACCTGGTCTGCACCGAGACCCTGCACGAAATCGTGTGCCGCGAGACCCTGCCTGCGCTCCGGCAATTGCAGGCCGACAGCCAGGTGCTGCGGACGCGACAGCCAGGGACCGGGATCGGCCTCTCCCGGCCAGGTGCCTTCATTCAGACCCCCAAGAATAACCAGGTCCGCCTGCACCAGCCGGGCTTCCAGCAGGCCCAGTATGTGAAGCTTCGGATGCAGTGTATAGCGACGTCGCACCGGCACTGCGCGCAATGTATCGGTGATGAAGCTGCAGTATTCCGAGTGATTCAGTGCGGGAGCGGTGGCGGCATGGTCGAGCAGTTCGCGCAAGGTTTCGGACAGCGCCGCACCTGCTTCGCCTGTCCACAATCTGTCAGCGACACCGGTTTTCCCGGCGCTCAGCGCCTCGGCAACTGAAATATGGGCGTGCAGCAAATCGGACAGCGGCCGGCCGTCACGCGCTTCAGACAGGTCCAGCAATGGTGCCATCACCTGTTCAAGCCATTCAGCCAGCGCTGTCAGGGCGTCCCATTGTTCAGGTGTAATGACCTTGACCAGCGGATGTGCGAACATTTCCTCGGCCAGTTTTCTTGCCTGCTCCATGCGCTTTGCGAGGCCGCTCAGATGGTGGCCGCCGGGCAGTTGCCGGAACAGGGCGATCTCCAGTGTTTTTGCCAGGGAACGCATGTCGGTGGCGGCATCCGGCTTGCGCGCCATCAGGCTGTGGCCAAGCAGGGCAACCATGTCATGCGCCCGCGCTGCAGGCCCGCATGCATCGCCGATCAGGCGAAAGAAAATCCCCTGCTCGGTGCCTGCGAGCGGTTCACCGGCACTGTCGTCGACATCAATATCCCACCGCGTCAGTTCGGATGTGACCCGGCGCGCCAGTTGCCGGTCCGGTGTTATCAGGGAACAGGCGCGGTTTTCACCATGGGCCTGTCGCATCACCATTGCGATCATCAATGCCTGCTCGCGCATTTCAGGACACACCAGTTCGGTAATGTTCTCGCATGCAAGTGCGAAGTCATCCCTGCAGGTTGCGAGGCCTTTCCACAAGTGTGTCGCTTCGCTGGGCCGCATGGTTTCTGACGCCAGCACGGCCCGGGCCTTGCCTGTCGCGGTCACCTGCAGGCCCGGCAGGTCAGCAACGTCGGCACGCTCGACCCCGATCTTCTCCAGCAGTTCCTTCATGCCGTATTGCGGGTGCTGCGGTGTTGCCTCGATCCCCGCCCAGCTTTCGTCATCCAGCCCGCGGTCCAGGCCCGGCAATATGACCGCGCCGCGTGGCATGAGGGCAATCGTTGCCAGCAGATCCGCGGTGGCAGGCACCGACCCGGTTGAACCGGCCGCGATCACCGGGCCGCGCGGCGGGTGCTGCCGCAATCTGGCGGTCTCGGCCTGCAACAGGGCGGACCGGCGTGCCTGGGGCCCCATAAGCCCTGCCTTGGACATGGCAGCCGGGTAAGTTTGGGCAATGATCTTCAGAAACGCCGCAGCGTCGTTTCGATGCAGCGGCAACTCGTAATCGTCTGCGAGCAATGCGGGCAAATCAGCCAGCGTAATTTCACCGGTTTCCAGGCTGTCGATCAACTGCACCAGCGACTTGGCCATCTGCAGGGCATGAGAGATGCTGTTATGGATTGCACGGGCTGCCGGGCTCTCCGGGTTGGCTGCAGCCCAGTCACACACAATGCGTGACAGCAGGAACTGGCGCTGGACCTGGCTGGCTGCGGGCGGCAGGTCCAGGTCAGCCGCAGCACCCGGTCCGTATGCCCCGGTAATATGGATTTCATCCTCGTCCACGTCGCCCAATGCGCGAATGACCGGCAGCAGGCGGGCCGTGTCGGGATCAATCTCGATGAAAGCTTCACGGCAGGCACGCACCGCACGCCGCGTTGGCAGCAGGATGGTCCAGGTGCTCAGTTCAAGCGGGTCTGGCGCACCTGTGCGGCCTGGCAGCAAGCGCCCGCGCAGAATGGACGCAACAAGGCTTGGCAGGAACCCGCACGACGGTGGAATGGTGAACACAGACGCTGTGGCGGGCTGCTTCATGGTGCGCCCAGTGCGGCGAGTCTGTCTTCCGCTTCACCGATGGCTTGAGGTGTGCCGACGTGCAGCCACCAGCTGTCGTGCTCCATGCCGTACAGGCGGCGCCCGGCGATTGCACGGTCCCACAACACGTTCATGGAGAACGCGCCGTCCGGTGCGTCGGCAAACAACCGCGGATGCACCATGTATGCACCGGCATAGACCTCTGGCGCGGTCTCGCTGCTGCGGCGCGATAAACGTCCGTTTGTATCCATCTCGAAATCACCCGGTCCGTCAAACCCCGTCAAACGGGATTTGCCGGACAACAGCAGCAGGCAGTCCATCTTGTCGTCATCCCACAGCGCTGCCATACGCTGCAATGCAGGCGTGGATCCCTCAACCCAGAACGAGTCCGAGTTCAACACGAAAAACGGCTCGTCACCCAGATGCGGCAATGCGCGCGCCACACCGCCGCCTGTATCCAGCAGCAACCCGGTTTCATCCTGTACCGTGATTTGCAGGTCATGCCTGTCGCGCGCCCAGGCCTGAATCTGGTCAGGGAGATAGTGCTTGTTGACAACCATATGCGTCACACCCGAGCGCAGCAGCGCATCTACACCGCGATCCAGCAAGGATCTGCCGGCAACCTCGATCAGCGGCTTGGGGCGTTCCAGGGTCAGTGGCCGCATGCGGGTACCCAGTCCCGCAGCCAGCACCATGGCGCGTGACCCGATCATGAACCGGCACCATCACGCACCACGCGCGGCAGATGGGCATCATACCATGCCTTGACGGCTGCAAGAGCAGGGTGGCGCAGATTGTGCTCCACAACATCGCTGGTGCGCCGCAAGTACTTGAGATAGCCCGGTTTGCCGTCGCGTACGTTCAGGCGGGCGAAAATACCCAGTATCTTGGTGGCGCGCTGGGCTCCCAGTATGGCGTAGGCTGCAGCGAATGCGCCGGTGTCAAAATCATCTTCGCCGGCGCCGCGCGCCGCGACATACATGTCATAATAGTCTTTTTCCACATCAGCCGGGATGGTGACACGCACGTCCTGCAGCAATGATGCAACATCGTAGGCGGGATGACCCAGAACACAGTCCTGCGTGTCGATCAGCCCGATTTTCCGGTCTGCTTCGCGGCCTGGAAGCCAGAACAGGTTGTCGACATGAAAATCACGCAACACCCAGACCGGTCTGTTGGCCTGCGCGAGTTGCAGGACATCTTGCCACGCGGTCATGAATTCGTCGCGTACGTCGTCAGTCAAGGCGGTGTCGCACACATGCGGCCAGTACCAGTCGAGGCACAGTTCCACCTCGATCAGCATCGCGTCCATGTCATAATGCGAAAGCCGGTAACTGCCGCCCGAAGCAAGCTCGACATGATCCGGCCAGTTTTTTCCGGCCATGTTGGCCAGCAGCATCACGGCGCTGGTCAGGCACAATGGGAACTGGTCTGCGTCATCCAGCAGCGACCGTAAACTCGCCGCGCCAAAATCTTCGATAACTGCAAGACCGTTGCAGGTGTCGATCGCATGGATTTCAGGTGCCGACAGCCCCTGTGCCTGCAGACCGCGATTGATGGCCTCGACGGCACGAATGTCTTCTGCCAGATGGGCAATGCGGCTGTAGGGCAAACCGTTTCGGACAGCATCACCGTCGGGGCGCGACGGCATGTCCATCAACAGGCCGCTTGCTCCTTGCGGCCCGTTGCTCAACCGTTCGTAGCGCCTGGTTGACGCATCTGCCGGCATCCGGTGACGTGTAACCTGATCCCAGCCGCTTGCCGCCAGCAGGGCATCAATATGGCGAAGCCTGTCGAGCCGTGCCGACCAGCTGTCACCGGTGCTTGTCAGATGAGCCGTACGTCCGCCGTCTTGTTCAGTAAGCTCGATCAGCAATCCGCCCGGTGGCAGCAGATCAGCGGCACGCGACGGCCATTCAACAAGGACCGCTCCGGTCTCGAGAGCGTCATCAATACCAAGCTCCTCGATGTCTGCAGGGTCCTCCAGCCGGTAGAGGTCCATGTGCGCAACATCCATCTCGCCCAGTTCATAGGTCTGGACGAGGGTGAATGTCGGGCTGGGCACCTCCAGGTGCGGATTGCCTGCCAGTGCGCGTATGAAGCTCCTGGCTATCGTGGTTTTGCCGGTGCCAAGGTCGCCTTCCAGTGCGATCAGGTCACCTTTGCCTGCCAGCATGGCGAGACCGGCGGCGAACCGCTCGCTGGCTGTCTCGTCCACCAACTTTATGTGCAGCCCTGTTTCGCGGGGCGGTGTGCTAGGGTCTGGACCCATTGATCTTATCCATTCTGCGGGAGGATATTTTGCCTGTGACAAGGCGAAAGGGTGCAGGAAACCGGCTGGTTTTCAAGACCTTTCAACGCTGTCGGGGGGTAAAATTGACCCCGCCCTTCGAGTTTGAAAGCAAACACCCGCCTGAAGTCATGTTCTTCAACTCATTGACGCCGACCGGGGTGGTTCAAGGCCGGGGGATGAAACCACTTCGCGCGGACCTGAGTCCGGCAATCTGCAGATAACGGTTGTACCCTGCTGCAGCTTTGACATCAGGCGAACCGAACCGCCGTGCAATTCCACGAAACTTTTCACCAATGCCAGGCCCAGCCCCGGACCGCGGTGACCGCCTGCGAGCGGTTTTGCATTGAAGCGTTCGAACGCCTTCTTCTGGAACTCGTCGTCCATGCCCCGGCCATTGTCGGCCACCCACAGCAAGATATCATTGCCATCACGCCGCGCGCCCATGCGTACCGTCGCGCCGGTTGGCGAGAAGCCGATGGCATTTGACAGAAGGTGCCCGATGGTTTGATGCAACCGCCGGCTGTCGGCTTTGATCGAACCTGCGTCTTCGGCAATTTCGATGTTCAAGGTCAGGTCGCGCTGATCAATGCGTCGCGAGAAATCATTGGCAACCTCCGACAACAGGTCTTCAACCGCGATTGTTTCCAGACGCAGTTCCATGGCACCAGCATCAATGGTCGTGAGGTCAAGGATGGCATCGATAACCGACAGCAGATCATTTGATGATGCCTGTATGTCGCTAACATACTCCGCCTGTTTTGGCGCAAGTTCTCCGGCAATGCCGGCAGACAGCATTGAGGCAAATCCCAGGATCGAGTTGAGCGGCGTCCGCAATTCGTAAGACACGTTCGACAGGAAACCGGTTTTGAGCTGGTCTGCAGCTTCAAGCGCTTCATTGCGTTCGCGCAGGGCACGTTCAATGCCCGAACTGGCGGTTACATCCACATAGGTAATCAGCGTGTTGCCGTCGGGCAGCGGTACAACATTGTAGTCCAGCACCATGCCGTCCGGGCGAATCAGCCGGTCCTGCAGCGGCCTGCGACTGTCGGACAGCGATGTAACGGCAAGTTTGACGTCGTTCCACATTTCAGGGTGTGGCATCAGCTGTGCGCATTGCTGAAACACTTCAACCACATGCGGTTTTGTGTCGAGAAATGCATCGTCCAGTTGCCAGAACCGGCCGAATGTCGGGTTGAAGAGTTTCAGGCAGCCGTCAGTGCCAAACAGGGCGAGGCCTTCATGCATGTTGTCGATGGTTTCGCGCTGCACCCCGATCAACTCGTTGTAACGGCTTTCAAGCTGGATCTTTTCCGATACGTCTTCATACAGTACCGAGACTTCGCCGGAGCGCGGCTGCTCGGAAACGACCCGCAGCGAACGGCCATCAGGCAGATGCCACAATTCGTCCGGTGTATCGATGCGGGCATAAGATGCCAGTTGCTCTGTTTTCCAACTGCGGTAGTTGGCCTGTTCGGGCAGCTTGCGCTCCTCGCGCAGGCGGTCGAGAATTTCTCCGTGGGTGGGCTGCGTGTCCAGCCATTTGGCGTCAAATCCCCACAATTGCGCGAAAGCCTCGTTGTAAAAGGAAAGCTTCTGGTCTGCTGCAAAGCTGGCTATGGCGGCAGTAATCTTGTTCAAGGTACTGGCATGGGAGCGGATCTGGCGATCAAGTTCCTTGCGGGTATCTTCAAGACGCGTCATGTCCAGCGCAAACGAGGCGGTGGTATTGTCAAACGGCACTTCCACAAGTTCCAGTATGCGCTTGGCGCCGGCGATAACCGCCGCTCCACGAGAAATGGTGCGTTCACCATCGGTGTGCTGTGCAACCGGTTTGAAGGTGTCGCGATCAATGAGCGGAATGTTCTGGGAGATCACCTCGTCAATGTCGGTCTGCTCGATGGCATCCATGTACGCCTGATTGACCCAGACCAGGTGACCGTCCTCATCGCGCAGAAACACCGGGAAAGGGGCCTTGTCGAGCATGGCGCTCAGGCGCTCAACCTGTTTGCCCAGGCGCCGGGCATCGAACATCAGTTCCTTGGTGTCACGCCGTTCGCCTGACAACGGCTTGATGCGCATGGTCGCGACCCCACCGGCAACGCGTCCGTCTGCCTCGACCAGTTCACCATCCAGTGTCTTCAGGGCAATATTGAACGGTGAACCTGCCGCGCGCAGGACGCCAAGCCCGTTGTCCACGGCAGCGATGGATTCATCATCCAGCCACTTGGAAAAATCACCCAGGTTCTCAAGGCCGGTCTTCAACTGGATGGTGCCGCGCAAATCTCCGGTGATGGTATCCGGCGCTTCCTGGCTGGTTCGCCAGATGAACAATACGCTTGGCTCTGCATTGATGATGGCCTGAGCCTCGTTCAGTTCCCCTTCCAGTTCGGCAATTCGAGCCTCGTTGTCTGTTCTCCGGGTGGTCATGCGGCGCACTGCGATAAATGCCCACAACATGACAATGGTGGACAAAAGCAGGGTCGCAAACGAGTAACTGTTCTGGGGAGAAACTACGGTTTTCAGAAAGCTTTGTGCGGTTGCACAAGACGGTAGTGCGCACAATCCGGCCATGGCTGCCATCATCGGTGTTGCAGCATGTGAAACCCGGCCAGTATCTCGAAAAACCCGCAAGCGTTTCAGACCCCCTGAAAACGATTTCCCTATACCATCAAGCATTCATGTGAATGCATGGTGTCCCAGACGCAAAGCAACAACACTTACCTGTTTGGGCGTTACCCGAGCACACAGTGCTCCCGCGCGCGAATCGGACACGCAATGCCCTCCG
>Ga0316191_10003750_pt1 | contig 11289 bp, 10 predicted proteins | sample Eddworburr2cm_MG_FD_204928 | JGI IMG/M metagenome (GOLD analysis project Ga0316191, IMG submission 204928) | Coastal sediment microbial communities from Maine, United States - Eddy worm burrow 2 cm | ecosystem: Environmental > Aquatic > Marine > Coastal > Sediment | place: USA: Maine... | reverse complement strand
CATCAGCATGACAGGCTTCGTTAGAAAGGTTCTTTTTATAATATCCAATAAGGAAATCTTTTAACTTATTTTCAAATTTTAATGGATCAACAGTTGGATTTAAATGCAGATAGGTTTCATAAACACTAAATCCCCAGTTATCAGCATAATAAGGTGTCATTTTTTTTACTGATGCTTCTGAAATTAGTCCATTAAATTGTATCGAAGAATTTTGTGGAGTGTTTTTGACAATTGCTTGTACGGTAAATGTTTGATCCTGAAAAGTTCTCCATATTATTGTTTCTCCGATAGGATTTTTATTTTTAAACATTCGCAAAGCCTCACTTTCAGTTAAGATGATTGAGAATGGTGAATTTATGGCATTATTTATATCACCTTGGAGTACTTGAAAGTCAAAAACATTGAAGAAATCAGAATCGATAGAATAATAATGTTCTATTTCGAATATATCGTTATTGTAATTTAGAACAGGTGACAAAGCAAATAACTGATGGGTTTCCATATGGGTAGCTTTCTGAATTTCAGGAAAATTATCTTTGAGTAATTCAGAAAGTGGACCAGGTGTGCCACTTGATTTGCCATATGATACTTTAAAAATCCGGGATGAATTTGTGTGAAAATTGTCAATATTTAACTCATTTCGAGCAAAGATTGATATCAGCAAAAGAATGGTTATTCCCAATGAAAGACTAAAAACATTGACAAGCGTGTTGCTTTTATTTTTGTTTAGATTTCTAAAGCTTAATTTTAAAAAATATCTGAACATATTTTTGCCATATTAGATTAATTCACATATCATCTTGCAATGCGTATATCTATTCATCATAAATCATCATCACAATGCTACAACTAAAAACATAGTTAAACAACTAATGCATTAGTTGTTTTTTCATTTATAGATAATAGATTAAGCAGAAGAACAATACCTCCAATTATTTGGTATTACAATGAATGCATTTTTTACAAATTCTATTCTTCAAACTAAATATATCACAATATCATCTATGTTTATTATGTAAGCGGATGTTCATGCACCTTACTTATAACAGTCTGAATAAACGGTCGTTTTAATACCGTTTAGGTTTTGCTGGAGAGAGTTTCAATAATTTTAAGATTAAATTCTAAATCAATCCAACTCTATTTTATCAATTAATAGTTTAAATTTTTCAGGTTTGTTATTCCCAATTAAAAAAACTATTTCTTCAATATAATCATGTGAAAAATTTGGCAAGTCTAGTTTCCTTCCCCTGAAAGAAGGATACATATCCTTCAGTGGAATTTCGATTTCTTGCCACACACCAGAAGTTACGAAAGAAGTGATGTAGGAATAATAATTGCTCGAATTATCTTTTATCCTTAATTGGTAATTCTTACCATCTCCTTTGAGTTTAATAATTATATTGCTGCCTTCATTTACTTTTAATTTTTTAAACTGGTAGCGTACAGATGAGAATCCACCATTATTTTCCAAAGATATATGGCCTTCAAATAATCCAAAACCATCAGGACTTAATTTAAAGCTACCTAATGACTTTCCTCCCATAACAATATCATCAACAATTTTCCAGCCTTGGATATAAGAATTCTTGTTAAAATCGAAAATTATTTGCGTGTTCATTGCAGTTATCAAAATAATAGTTCCTAACAGGTACTTCATAATTTGTGTTTATAATTATTTACAACAGTCTCGGTTAAAAAGCGTTGTCATCCCGCAGGATGGCTATGATTTTTAGCCTTTGTTGGGCAATTGTTACTTTCTTGGTTTCGCATCTTAATCTCTGGATTTCCAATAAGCTTCTGCTTCCTTCTCCATCTTTTCTAATCTTGTATAGTAGTCCGGAAATTCCTTAAGATGTGCCCAGGCAATCTTTCCTGTCAAGCCTTTATCATTATTCGTGACATTAGTTTCAGGATATCTTGTCCCATGCTCTAATTCTACATTTAATCCCATTGTGAATTCTTTAAGGTTGACTTCATTCCAGTCAATGCCAAGATCCTCACCGATTTGTTTTGCATCTGTTGAATTTAATTTTTCCATGTTTTTAGTTTAGAATTTATTAATAATAAAGATAGGAAGCTTTTTTTTGTTAAGTGTATGAAATAGTTTTCATTTTGAGATAATCTTCAGACATATATATAAATCCATTACAGGGGCCTTTTCTTCCAAAGAACGAATCCTTTATTATTTAAAAAATATTCACGTTTTGATCCTAGGCTCTTCCGACTATATGCATGGCATGATCATACTGTGTTTGATAACTCAGAAAGTTCTTCTGCCTTGTTTCTTGGTTTACTAAGTCCATATCAGTTATTTCTATCAATATACCATCAACTGCATCCAACCAATATGCTCCCGGATATCCGGTTTCAATTACAGCATCAAGAAATCCGTGGATTCCACCAGTCATTTCAGTGTGATCAATACTGTCTGCATCTGATTTGATTGCTGAATATGCTTCTTCGGGCATTGCATCATATTTTTTAATATTCAATAGGGCATCATAAGCTAGAACTCCTTGATTAAATGGGCCATTGCCATGTCTAAGAACATAGTTTCTAGATTTATCAAGATAGGTTTTTCGTACAGAAAATATTTCAGATAGATCAAATTCACTTTTGCCCATTCGAATTAATTCGGATTCAATGAAGGATGTTGTGGCATAACACCAACAGTTAGCTGTCCATTATTTTTATTCAAACCTCATATATTTCTTAACTAAATCAACATTTTCTCTACCAGTCAACATCTTTAATAACTTAAACGCAACATCTAATCCAGTTGATGGACCAGAAGAAGTAATAATATTTTTATCAACCACTATTCTTTCGTCCTGAATTATAGCTCCGAAATCTGAAAGTTGTTTTCTTCTCATTCCATCTAATAAATCATAAGTAGTTGCATTTCGTTCCTTTAATACTCCAGACTTGCCAATTGGTAATGCAGCAACGCATATTGAAGCAATTATTTTTCCTTGTTTATTAAATTCCTGAATCAGGTTTAAAAATCGTTCATCATAAGCATCTTCATAAAAGCCAGCTTTTTCAAATCCGCCAGGAATAGCTAATGCATCAAAATCACTCACATTTATTTTATCAAAATCTATCTCTGGCTGAACAATAAAATTCCATGTACATTTTATTTGTTGTCGCAATCCAGTTGTAATCAAATCCACAGGCTCTATCCCATAAATCCTGCTCCAACCAATCACATCTGTAAACACACTTGCTTCATATTCTTCAAATCCTTGAGCAAGAAATAAGAGTACTTTTTTATTTTTCATATCATCCTATTTTGTTTGATGTTTCTGTCAGGCTTGCCTACAACGACATAGCTAAAATCCGTAGGGTTATCATCTCCTTATATATGCATTAGATTCATATGTCGCTTTTAAACAGCTCATAACCTATGGATTTTTAGTGAATGTTAGCGGCTGGTCTATTTAATACTAATAATCAAGTTACAGAGATTTTGCATCATAATTTAGAATATCCCAAACGGATTCCCATCTTCCATTTGATTGTTTCTTACTTAAGATTATCCATTTATAAGAGTCTTTTGGCCCAATTGAATCTTGGCTCTCATAGCCTGAACCTCTAATTACTGCCCAATCATCAAAGAAGATTACTTCGTTGACTATCTCTTCCATTTCCGTATTCGTGGAGTCATTTCGGCTTTTAAACTCTGCTTTATAGCATTCCATAATGGCTTGCCTTCCCAGGTAAGATGGTTGGCCAGGAACCATGAAAACAGCATCTTCGGAATAGGTATTGGCACATCCTTCTGCATCCCCTTTTATCCATGCGTTTACAAATTCATTTGTTACTTCCTGTATCATATCACGCTCAGGTCCGCTCGTAAGTATTGTGCTACTAACCTCACTTGAGCTACTATAAAAAGTACCAGTTACAAAACCTATTGTCATCAAGCCAACGGATATGACGATTTTCAAAGGCAGATTATTTTTCATAGTCTTTCAAGGTTTTGATTTATACACGGCGCACTTGCCGCTAAGCTTCGCGTATAAACGTAATGTGTTTATACAAGATATGGGTTTAATCTTATAATATAGTGTTATTTAAAATCATTTACAAAAGCTATTCAAAGAACAAGAATGCATCAGGCACATTCTTTTGCTGGTTGTCGTGGGTGTTTAAGGTCGGGTGGGTTGGGGGATTGTAAAGAGTGACTATACTTTTAATGCTAAAATGATTTTTAGGTCAGAATGTATTCTAATATATCTTAAGCATTTCAGTTCTGTAAAAAATTAATTCCACTTTTTGAACGATTTTTCCCGTGCTAATCTAATAGAACAATTGATATTTTTTACTACACTCCAAAAAATCTTAAAAATTCAAGAGTATAACCTTTATATTCACTAGAATATATAAATCATTTTGTTTAATTTAAATTTATATTCTTTAAGCAATATAAAATTTAAAATAATACTATTCTATTAAATTACTTATACATTTAAATTTTCCAACAACCAAATATTAATTTGAAATGGATGTAAAGGAAGCTACAGAAAAAGCAGTTGAACATTTAAAACAATTTTATCCTACTGTTGAAAAAGTTCAACTTGAAGAAGTTGAAATTACAGATGATGATAAGTACTGGAATATAGTTTTAAGCTATGAAAACATGGAGATAACTCCATTAAGTTATCTTCAAGTAGGACAACAAAGGACTTTTAAGGTATTCAAAATAGATGCTAATACGGGCATTGTAAGGTCTATGAAAATAAGAAATCTTAAATGACCAAATTAAATTATACAATACTTTATGTCTTCAAATTAAAGATAATGGCCGTGGCTTTAGCTCGTATTTAAATGCGCCTTTAGCTTATGTTGTGCGTATTTTTTTGTTTTTTTAAATCTCAAGTCATCTAATTTTTAATCAATTTCAATTTAGTGGAACTACCCCATTAAAGCGGACGGCAAGTTAAGCTACAAAAAAGCAGTAAATTGCCATGATGACACAACAAAGACAAAAGTATGATCGGGAGTTCAAACGAAAAGCTGTTGAACTCTCCTATGCAAGGGGCAATGCCAAGGAGATTGCCGAAGAATTAGATATCCGTCCGGAGCTATTATATCGCTGGCGAAGAGAGTACCAGAGGTATGAGAACAACAGTTTTCCAGGCCAGGGTAAACCAAAAATGACTGATCTTGAAAGAGAAAATGCTCGCTTGAAGAAAGCACTTCGGGATGCGCAAATGGAAAGGGACATCTTAAAAAAGGCGGTCAGCATCTTCTCCAGGAGCGATGGAAAATCCACCAATTTATAAGTGATCACAGAACCAGATTTACCATTGAGATGATGTGCAAAGTATTTAAGGTGAGAAAAAGTGGTTACTATGAATGGATGAAAAATGGCCCTTCTGCTCGCTGGAAAGAGAACGAAAACCTGTTGATTGAGATTATGGATATTTTTGAGGATAGCCATAAAACATATGGCAGCCCAAGGATCACAGAGGAGTTGAGAGCAAAGGGCAAGAAAGTATCCAGGAGGCGGATTGCCAATATTATGCGGGCAGCCGATATCCGGGCCAGAAAGCCCAAGAAGTTCGTTGCAACGACAGATTCCAGGCATAATTACCCCATTGTTCCAAATGTACTTGACAGAAAGTTTCGAGCCGAAAGACCGGGTGAAATTTGGGTATCAGATATTACCTATGTTCGGACAATAAATGGATGGCTTTACCTGACAGTTATAATTGATATGTATGACCGTAAAGTCATTGGTTGGTCGATGAGCAGTGGTTTAACAGCAGAGCAGACAGTCATAACTGCATGGTCGATGGCCATCTGGAATCGACCGATTACTCAGGATCTGATTTTCCATTCGGACCGGGGAGTGCAGTATGCATGTGAAGCATTTACAAGAATCCTCGAATCAAATAAATTGATAACTAGAAGCATGAGCAGGAAAGGAAATTGCTGGGACAACGCTGTTGCAGAAAGCTTCTTCAAGACAATCAAGGTTGAGTGGATATACTCAAAAAGCTTCTTTAATCAGGAACAAGCTCAGCTTTCAATCTTTGAATGGATTGAAAGCTGGTATAACCGTCAGAGAAGACATTCCGCATTAGGATATAAAACAATAGAAGAATTTGAGAAAATAAATAGTAATTTTAAAAATGCAGCATAGCTTAACTCAACGTCCAAGTTTTAGGGGCAAGTCCACAAATCATAACGTTTGTAACGAATCAATAATGGTTGTATTATGAGCAATCCAAGCCAAACAGAGGCAATGAAAGCATGGACGTGTATAAAGAAATCTATGTTCTTATCAAAATCCGGAAATTGACCAAAATAGGTTTTATAAAATGCTAAGAATGTTACGGGTATGTAGATGATTAATATAAAGCCTAAACTTTTATAATTCTTTTCCATATAGGTTGGAGGTCACAAGTCACTTGGTCATTTAATGACTCTATCTATTAAGTATATAAAACATATAAGTTTAATCTTAATAAGATAGCGTTATTTAGAATCATTTACAAAAGCTTTACAAAAACAAGAATGCATCAGACGCTTTCTCTGGTAGGTTGTCGAGGTTTTTAAGTCTGAGGTTGTTGAGATTTATTAATCTAGTTTTCATAAGTAATTGAAGCAGATATACTTTGATCACATGTTGGGCTTTTTTATTAGATTCAGCTATTCGTAATAACAATATAATTTCCTTTTCAACAGCTGCTTTTGTCTTTTTCCTTTGTAAATCATATAATTCACTTTTATTTGAAGGATTACATTCAACTAAATATTTCAATAATTCGGATTCGGGCATTCCGTGTTCATTTATGCACACCTAATATCAACAAACCAGGTATACATAGGTTGAAGTTAATAATAATTATTCTGGCATACTTTTAGTGTTTTAATATTTTCGGTGAATTATATCTATTTTTTAATTCCTAATTATTATGATAAATAATTATTTGAAAATCGCTTTTAGGAATTTATTGAAATATAAATCCTTTTCTATTATCAATATTTTTGGACTCTCTTTCAGCATGTCAGTATGTTTACTGATTATCACACTTATAAACGATCAGATGAGTCACGACAAATTCCACAAAAACAAGGATCGTATTTATCGGGTAATTTCTGATGTCCAGGATCGTGATGGAAGAATATCGACTACTGCAACTACGACTATGCCAATTGCCGATGTACTTGATAATGAATATCCCGGTGTGGAAAAAACAGTCATAATAAGTAAAAGACTACTTGGTGATTGTAATACCGGCGAAAAAATTATTTCAATACGTGGATTATTTGCCAATCAGAATTTTTTAGACGTTTTCGGATTTTCACTTGAAGTAGGCGATCAAGGATCCGCACTTATTGAACCATTTTCTATAATTCTAAGTGAAGAATCAGCCATTAAACTTTTCAACACCAAAGATGTTATAGGCAAGGTTATCGAAATAGGTAGTCTTGGAGTATATACTGTTACGGGGATTGTGAAAAATCCTCCCGCAAAAAGTCACATTACTTTTGATGCCATAGCATCAGCATCCACTATACAAATACTTGAAAAAGGAGAAAAGCTGAATATTATTACAGATAATTGGAAAGATCCCTATTCATCCTACATATATCTTTTGCTGAAAAATGATGCAGAGGCAGAAAATATTAAAAAAATATTACCTGAAATTGAAAACAGATACCTGGATAAAGAAGCTGAAGTTAAAATTCATTATCGGCTTCAATCCCTTTCTTCTATTACACCGGGACCAATGATGAATAATATGCTTACATATACATTGCCGGTCGAAGTGATAATCTTTATGGGAATTCTTGCCCTTGTTGTAATGCTTTCCGCATGTTTTAATTATGCAAATCTGTCTTTATCTCGAGCCTTGACAAGGGCAAAGGAAGTTGGAATACGAAAGGTATCTGGTGCATCGAAATGGCAAGTAATTACCCAGTTTTTAAGTGAATCTATATTTTTTTCTATGATATCTATGGCTTTTGCCATTATTCTAAGCAAGTTCTTTCTCAATGCATTCAATAATATGTCATTTGCCCAGAAAATTTCACTGAATATAAAAGAAATTAATACTACTTATTTATGGTTTATAATATTCGGCTTAGCTGTTGGCGTGATCGCAGGATTATCGCCGGCTATATTTCTTTCCTCTTTTAAGCCAATTAACATACTAAAAAACATTTCAGAGGTTAAAATTTTTTCCAGAATCACACTCAGGCAATCTCTTGTAGTATTACAATTTACGATCTCACTCTTTTTTATTATAACTGCAATTATTATCAACAGGCAAATCCATTTGTTCAATAATGCGGAATATGGTTTTGCAAAAGATAGTATTATCAATATCCGGCTTCAGGACGCAGATGCTGATAAGTATATTACAGAAATCATAAAAAGAACGGATGTATTAAAGGTTTCGGCCAGTTCCCATATTCCTGCTACTGGTCAGAATTACGGTGTCAGGGTAAGGCGGAATGCTGAAGATGAAAAAACAAGATTTTCTTTTTTTTATGTTGATCAAAACTATATTGACAACTTGGGCATCAATCTGATAGCAGGTCAAAATTTTCCTGATAATGCTTCAAAAGAAAACGAACAATTCATCATTATTAACCAGAAAGCTCTGGAAATCCTTAATTTTAATAATGCCTTTGAGGCTATTGGAGAAACTTTATTGCTCGGAGATGATGATCCAATATATCTTCAGATAATTGGGGTAGTCAGAAATTATAACTATGAGCAATTGTTCATGGACATTGGAGGTATGGCATTACGATATAAACCAGCCTCATTCCAATATGCTAATGTGAATGTTAGAAGCACTGATGTTAAAGCTACTATTGCCGGATTAAAAACAGAATGGGAAAAATTTGATCCAATACATGCTTTTGACTATGCATATTTTGCCGTTCAAATTGAAAAAAGTTATGGTTTCGTAAATGATATATCTGGAATTATCAGCATTGCTGCTATTCTGGCAATTATAGTTTCTTGCCTTGGCTTGCTTGGAATGGCTATTTACAATGCTGAGAGCAGGGTTAAAGAAATAGGAGTTAGAAAAGTGATGGGTGCTAATATACAAGATATTATTTTTCTTCTTTCAAAGGGATTTTTATTGCTACTTATCCTGTCGGTCGTTATAGCAACGCCTATAGCTTTCTATATTAATAATCTATGGTTGGGTATAATTGCTAATCATGTAATCATTGGACCGGGAATACTCTTCACTGGTATATTAATATTATTTGTAATTGGAATAATAACGATTGGATCACAGGCAATTAGGGCAGCTTTTACAAATCCGGTTATTTCATTGAGGGATGAGTAAGATTAATTATTAAAATGACATAAATGTTTTGCTTTTTTTTAAATAGGCTTATTATACCGCAAATTCCGGACTAACTGACCACCCATTTGACATATTCGGAGCAACAAAAACGCCTAATGCTAATTTTGAAGCAATTCTAAGCTACTAGAGACTGTTTCTAACGTTCAACTGTTATACGCTACCCATATCATAAGAATGCATCAGACGCTTTCTCTGGTAGGTTGTCAAGGTTTTATGTCTAGGTTTAGTGTGATTTTAATTTCTCAAGATTTTCTCTATCTTGTAACACTATGCCCAATTTAAAGCACCAACTAGCAGCCATAATGTTTACCAATATAGTTGGATACTCCTCATTATTAAATGATGATGAAAAGAATGCTTTTGATAAGCTACGGAAAAATCAACAGATTCATAAAAGGCTTATTAAAAGATTCAGGGGGCGCTGGCTGAAAGAAATGGGTGATGGAATATTGGTCAGCTTCTCTTCCAATATCGATTCAGTTATGTGCGCATTAGCCCTTCAAAAGGCATCAGAAGAAATGAGTATTTCTCTGCGAATCGGGATTCACCAGGGGGACGTGATTTTTGAGAACAATGATGTGCTGGGGGATGGGGTCAATATAGCTTCCAGAATCCAAAGTGTTTCAAATAACAATGATATTGTTATCTCCGAGAAAGTATATAGTGACATAAAAAACAAGAAAGGACTTAAGGCAGAGTTCCTGGGAAGGTATGAACTGAAAGGCCTTTCAACAACCACGGGTATTTATAAAGTTTCCTGTACGGACACGACCTTAATAGACTATTCCGTCGATACAGGGGAATTGGTAAATCCATATAAGATTGGAAGAATACCTATAATCTTAGGAATCTTGATCATAGCTTTAATATCCTACGTATTTTATACTTACATGCCAAATATTATTGGTGAATCATCAGGAACCAAGAAAGGCCTAATTGTCTTACCATTTGTCAATTATACTGGCTCTGATACTACTGGATACTTTGTTGACGGCATGCATTCCCAATTAATCAGTGATATAGGAAAGGTAAGTGCACTAAAAGTAATTTCTAAAACAACAGCCAGAGCATATAGGGAAAAATCGATTCCTGAGATTACAGGCGAATTGGGAGTCAATACCATCGTTGAAGGGGCTGTATTGTGTATTGGGGATAGTGTATGTTTACAGATAACAGTGAAAAACACAGATGAAGAAGGTGAGCCTGCCTGGGTACAGGATTTTTATGTGGAACGAAGCCAGATCCTGAATCTGTACACGAAGGTTACAAAGGAAATTACGGATGAGATCAACGTAAAGTTAACATCACGGGAAAAAGGTCTATTAGATCAGTCGAGGATCGTTGATCCTGATGCTTATGATGCTTACCTGAGAGGTCTGGTTTATTGGGATCAGTTGTCTAAGGAAAGTCTATACAAAGCATTGGAGAATTTTAACCTTGCTATTGAAAAAGATCCTGACTGGGCTTCTCCCTACGCCGGCCGTGCTAAGGTTTGGGTAGGGTTGCAGATGTTTAGCTGGGAACTGCCACAGGTAGCCAGACCGAAGATATATGAAAATCTCAATACGGCCCTTACCCTGGACCTCAATTCCGAGGAAGCACATTATAACAGTGCATTGATAGCTGTATGGGTAGAGTGGAACTGGCAGAAAGGAGAAAGGGAGTTTTTGAAAACCATTGAGTTAAATCCCAGTAACGCATTTGCTCAAATATATTATGCTCATTTATTAATGATCCTTAGAAGGATGGACGAAGCAAAGTACTGGGCTGATCTTGCATTGGAGTTGGATCCCGAGCAGCCGCTTGTTTTGGGATTGTATTGTCAGGTAATGTGGAGATTTGAAGAATGGCAATCTATGATAGATCATGGTAAGAAAGCTCTTTCAATTGACCCGAATAGTTATTTTGCTATTGGAAATATATTAAAAGGATATGAAGGAAA
>Ga0316191_10003748_pt1 | contig 11290 bp, 8 predicted proteins | sample Eddworburr2cm_MG_FD_204928 | JGI IMG/M metagenome (GOLD analysis project Ga0316191, IMG submission 204928) | Coastal sediment microbial communities from Maine, United States - Eddy worm burrow 2 cm | ecosystem: Environmental > Aquatic > Marine > Coastal > Sediment | place: USA: Maine | collected... | reverse complement strand
GCTCTCTTCCACCCGTGATTTGAGTTCAAGGAGCCCTTCTTCTGTCTCCACAAAGGTTTCCCAGCCGTAGGCAAGATTCTTAAAAATCAGGGTCACAAACAATCCATTCCTGTACACCAGGTTGGCACTGCCGTTTTTCCCGTTCCTGCTTACCCTCACCCTATGGATATCTTCCCCAAATATATTCATCAAGGGTTGTACAATGTGTACACCGTAAAAGAAGATTCCTCCGTATTCCGAATCCATATCCACAGGTCCGGATCTTATTACCTGGTTGATTTCACCCATGGAATCTGCCTGCTTTTTTATATCGAAGGTAGAAGCGCTGTGGGCAATAGTGCTGTAGGAAGTGACCGGTGTTCCATGCTTTCGGGCCAGTTCCAGAAACTCTTTCCCCTCTTCAGCCCGGTAACAAAAGGGCTTGTCAATGAATGTTGGAATGCCCTCTTTGACAAAAGGCGTCGCTGCTTCGAGGTGGTATTTGGCATGCCGGTGATCCACAATCAGTGCATCAATTTTACCCAGCATTTCTTTGGGATCCTTGACTATGTTCGGGATACTGCCCTCTGTGGCAGCATTCCTGGCAAACTCATCGTTTTCACCCCAAACATACTTTACCTCGGCCGCCGCGAATTTTTTATCCACATTGAACATTTTACCAAAGCCAATGGTATGCGAATTCTCAGCACCGATGATCCCTATCCGAAGGTGTTTCAGATTTTGATCCCCGGCGGTCTGAAGTTGCGAGGCAAAAGCAGAGCCTGGAGATAAAGCCAGTGTAGATAGGGCAGCTCCTTTTCCCATGGTTTTTATGAATGATCTTCTGGATTTCATGATATGAATGTCATATTATCAATATTAAAGTTTCATTTCCCAGCCGCTTTCATAGCTTCGGGACCAGAATTTACTGGCATCCTCATCGTCTAAAATATGACCGGTTTCTGGATCAATTTCCAGTGAATGCCCTACACGTTGAGCAATGTTGCCCAATTGCACAAGCAAGGTGCTTTTATGTCCCGATTCTATGTCGGCATTGAGCTTGCTGCTTCCTTCCCTTATCCCATCAAAAAAATTATTAATATGAATAGCATCCAGATTATCAAAAGGACTTACCAGGTTGCCGGTGTCCATTTTCTGCTCCACTTTCACCTCCTTTACAATGTTGTTCTGAAGATCGAAGATGGTGTAGTTGTTGCCCCCGGGAAATAAGATGCTGCCTTTTTCTCCATAGAAGATCACACCGGCGCCACTTCCTTCAATGGGTTTTCCATTGCAGGACCTTCCTTCCCATGTCATTGAAACGCCCTCTTGGAAGTCGAGGTTTATTACCTGTGTGTCAGGTGTCTCCCAATCATCCTGGTAACGATACCTTCCCCCATTTGAACTCACTTTTGAGGGATAATTTACATCCAGTCCCCAGCGCAGCATATCTATCATATGTGTTCCGTTGTTCAGGGCTTCGCCGGTTCCCCAGTGCCAGAACCAGTGCCAGTTATAATGAACCAGGTTGTCCTTGTAGGCCATTCTTGGAGCCGGGCCCTGCCAGAGCTCCCAGTCAAGCCATTCCGGTACGGCACTCTCTTTTCCTTTTCCAATAGATCCCCGATTATTTGCATACCAACCCTTCCCGAAATAGGCACGGCCAATGACTCCTTCTTTCAATTCCTGCATGCCCTGTACAACATTGGGGAAGGAGCGGCGCTGATTACCCAGCTGAACTGCTTTGCCATACTTTTTGGCCGCCTGAATAAGCAATTCTCCTTCACGGGGATTATGACTGCTGGGTTTTTCCAGATAGACATGTTTGCCTGCCTGCATGGCTATTAGGGCAGCAGGAGCATGCCAGTGATCGGGTGCAGCAATAACCATAGCATCGATTTCATTGTCCAACAGCGATTCCCGAAAATCCCGGAACCCTGTAGTCTCTATTTCCTGGAAAGTTTTGAGTTCTTTTTGACAGGCCAGAATGGCCCTGCTATCCACATCACAGATATGGACCACGTCACAATCTTTCTGGCGGGCAAAATTGGTGGCCAGTGCCTTCCCCCGTGAATTTACCCCCATCACAGATACTTTGATCCTTTCATTTGAGCCCAAGATGCGCCCATAGCTTTTTGCACTGAAAGCGGGAAGAATTCCCCCAAGGGAGATAGCAGCGGAAGCTGCTGTTGTTTTCTTAATAAAGCTTCTTCTTGAATTTGATGGCATGGCTATGTTTTTTACGGATTAATCACAATCTGATTAAAGTTATGATTATCGCATCAATAAATCCACATTCTTCGATGTGGAAGAATGTTTTTCCAAATTGTCCGGGATTATTTTTCCTGAATTGGCTTTAGGAGTGACAAAGGATATGCATTAATAGTTTTGCAGGACAATTCTTCCGCCACCTTCGAAATGAAGCTCATTTCCTCTGGCATAATATCTCTTCATTTTTGAAAACAGAAGTGATAAATCCCCTGCGAACTCAGTATCGCAACATATTTCAGTACAGGCCATGGCCTGAATCTCAATATCCCCTTTGTTCGGATTATGGTATTGACCCGTGCATGTATTTACATCCAGACTAAGCTCATACTCTGAATCGCTGAGAAATTGAAGAATATAGGTGCTATCTGTATTTGTGAAATTCACTTGCCCACTTTTTTTAATCTTCACAACTTTCCAGGGATTAGCAGTAAGATCAATATCTACATCTTCTTGCGCGCATGAAAATCCAAGTAATCCTAAGATGGGTATCAAGATTAGTATTATCCGGTAGTTATGTTTCATAGGATCCTTTATAATCAGGATGCTTATAAACTAAAATGGTTGCCAGGGTAGGTAAAAACACCTTCAGCATAAATGCGGTTCTGTGAAGCAAAGTGCTGTATATGAATAATTTCATATATTGCACTGTCACCTAAACTTAACAGCCATGACTGAAACACCTACCAGAAAAGGACTGCACAAGTATTTCCACACATCCCCTTTAGACACTTACATTAGTGCAATACTTGCCTTAGCATTTGCAGTGGTTGGAGTAATTGAACTATTCGATATTGCAAATCTCCGATTTATCAGGATGAGTAATTCATTCCAGTTTGCATTGCTTTTTGCCATCTTTGGCATGGTGGCAAGGATCTATTACAAATTGTTTGAGGAGAAATACGATAAGAAAAGTTAGAAAGGATCACTTTTCCAGGATAAGCAACACATTGCTCACTGCGCGTTCCCCTTCATGATCGAAAAGCTTGTTGTCGGACGGACAGGAGATGACTCCATGCTTTGCCGTCCAAAGGGTGGAAGAGCCACCCCCATCCAGGTTCAGGGCATCGTTCAATCCCAGGTGAAAGGCCAGGAATTGTAGCTCTTTGATGCTCATTCCTGAGGCTTTTTCAGGATGTCTCCCGTCCACCACGATGAAGGAAATACTGTCTCCGCTCAGACCGATGCAAGATCGGGGGTGTCGTGCGGTGGCAAAGCTTCCCTTGTCGTTGTTGAGTTCAAGTTCACCGTCCAGAACCAGCAGAGGGCCGGCCGCAAGGATGTTGGGATAGGTATCCAGGAAATTTTCACTTTGGATGCTGTCGATGGAACAAAGACAAGTATGCTTTTCGTTTATGGCGATTATACCGTTGATGCGAGATGCATCCAGAAATGTGGTGTCGCAGATGCTGGAGGCATTTAAACGAAGGAAGGTGGTGGCTTCTCCCGTTTTCATATTGAAGAAGCTGCCGTTAATGGCTGCACTTGCCTCGTACTGTTGTGCCTGCTTTGATGTAGGGATGCGTTCATGGGGCTGAACAATAGCCAGGTCATAATCCTTCAGGCTGAAAGTGAGCATGACAATGTTCTGGGGAGAGTCAAAAAGCTGACCCTGGAATCTGCGTAGCATGATCTTGCCATCGATCTCATCCTTTTGCCATTCCTGGGATTGAATTTGCCTGATGTCTTCCCCTGATTGGGAGAAGGCGATGCTTCCGCACAGACAAAGGGTGAAGAACAGATATAGTCTGAGGCTTTTCAAGGCTACATTATGCTGAACAAAGATAATCAGAAATCAGCTATTCTGAACGTGCTTGTTTTATTCCACTTTCAGGAAGGAAAAATCAGGATGGGAACATTGGATTCCTGCAGGATTTTTTTGAAGAGATTGGGCCTGAATAGTTTCTCAAATATCCCCCTTTTATGGACGGTAAAGGAGAGCACGTTGATCTGATGCTGGTCCGCATAATCTTTAATGCCATGGAAGACATCGGTATCATCAAACAACCAGCATTTTATCTCCGTCTCGGGATAGAGGGATTTTAGTTGCAGGTTTAATTCATCCATTCTCTCCACTTTGGCTCGGTTTTGTGCCGTATCGATATGAATGCAGGTGATCTTTTTCTCGTAAGGTTCCACGATCTTCATCAATTGCTCCAGGGAGCGATGGTCTTTTTCGTTGAAGTCGGTTGCATATAGAATATCTACTTTTTCGAAGTCATCTTTCGATACTGGCCCCGGTATGGCATATAAGGGAATATCCAGACCGCTTATCAGTAATCTGGCCAGTCCCGCGAAAACACTTTTAGAATCTTCTTTCCTGCCTATGGTTCCCAGCACAATTACATCGGGCTTGTACACCTTGCTGATGGCCTTTATTTTTCCGACAATGTTTCCCATGACCATGGAGGAGTGGATTCGGACATTATCGATCTCCTGATTCTCCATGTAGGTTTTCATTTTACGCATGAAATCAACCAGGGCGGTTTTTGCCTTATTTTCCGTTTCCCTGATGGCCGATTGCAAATAGCTGAGGTAGGTGGCCGATTCTTTGATGCTCATATCAGTCACCGGATCTTCGTAGACATGCAATAATTTGATATCGGCCTTGATCTTATGTGCCAGGTGAATGGCATAGTGGCAGGCGTGTTCCGAACCCTGGGAAAAATCGCATGGGACTATGATTTTTCTTTTAGGATTTGCAGCTTCGATATGCTCGATGTTGAGTCCATATTCTTCCTGGATGCGCAACATAACTTTGATGGCTCTTTCCACATCAAATTCGCTTACCTGAACACGGACTTCTTCCCATTCCTCTTCCGAACTGCTGAGGATGGCAAAATAGCAGTCGATTCCTTCGTCCTCAAGTTTGGCTTTGAGAATGTAGGCAGTTTTGGACTGTTCATAGGTGGCAATGGTAACCAGTGATGCCATGGCAATAAGTTTTTTGGTTAGGATCTTTACATATTAGAAAAGTGAACACGGAATTTGTTTACTCCAGCACACTTATATTTCTAAAGAATAAAGTAAATAATATCAACCTATTGTGCCTTGGAAAGGCTCTGTTGTATATTTGGTATTCCCCCTTAAAACACAAGGGTAAAGGTGCATCCTTCACCAGGTGAGGAGGCAACCCGAATGGAAGCGTTGTGCATGTGCATGATCTGACGGGCCAGGGATAGTCCTATGCCAGAGCCATTCTCGCGGGTGGTAAAAAATGGGATAAAGATCTTATCGACGATTTCGTTCGGGATTCCCTGACCATTGTCTCTAACACTGATGTTTGTTCTCTTCTCTTTGTCTCGATGAGCGATAAGCTCGATTTTTCCTACCTGGCTTTCTTTCAGAGCATGAGTGGCGTTGCTGATCAGGTTGATCAGGACCTGTGAGATGAGCTTCTCGTCTGCAAAAACTGCCAGATCATCGGGTTGCACATTCACTTCCAGTGCAATCTGATTTTTGGAGCTTTCTTCATGCAATAATACCCTAATCTCGGAAAGCAGCTTTATCACACTGAGCTCTTGAAATACCGGGCTGGGGACCTTGCTTAGGTTCCGGTAGGAGTCTACGAATTTAAGCAGGCCCTTGCTCCGGGTTTCGATGGCTTTTAGTCCGGAAACCATGTCCTCTGTCTGACTGTCGTTGCCCGATTTTCCTGCCAGGTTTACCAGGGTTCCAGTAAGGGATTTAATGGGCGAAACGGAGTTCATGATCTCATGGGTGAGGACGCTGATCAGTTTTTGCCAGACTTCCAGTTCTTCTTCTTCCAGTTCATGACGGATATTGTGCAGGGAAATGAGACTAATCTCCTGCTTTTGTTTCATGAAAAGTACCTTCCGAAGGGAGAGGCTCACCATCTCGTCCTCAATGATTACTTTGCTCAGGCTATCCAGTCCTGGCTTCAGGTTCATCAAAAGCTTGGAGAAGCCATCTATATTCCGGTCAAAATCACCAAGGTATTGTGGAGAATTCAGCCCCAGAATTGTTTGGGCCGAGCGGTTGATCATTTCAACTTTTCCCTGCATATCAAAGGCGATTAGTCCTGTGGCCGCATTATCAATGACACTTCTGAAATACTGGTATTCAATTTCTTTGGAGATTTTCACCTCCTGAATGGAGTCAATGATATCGTTGTAGGTAATGCTGAGGAGGTCAAAGGAGCCTTTGCTGTTTGAGGAAAGAGCTTTGGAACTGTCGAGCTGTTTCACTGTCTGGAGAAATTGGGTCAGGCTGCGGTTGGTCCGGTTCACATAGTAAATCATGTAAAGGATCAGGCCCAGCCAGACTGCCCCGGCACTGAATCTGGCAATCAGAAGGTAATCCTGGAAAAGGGTCCAGACAAACACCGTTCCGGCTAATCCCGTAAGGACAGACTGGACAGTCACCCCCAAAGCGAATCTGTTATAAGCCATATTTTTTCATTTTATTGTAAAGGGTTTTCCTGCTGATCCCTAACTCTTTGCAGGTATCTGATTGCTTATAGTCGTGAAGGTGAAGTGCTTCAGTTATTAGACGTTTTTCATTCTCCTCCAGGCCTAAGCTTCCTGTTCGGCTGGATTGAGCTATTCGAACCTGGATGAACAGATCATCCGGCGTGATCACTCCTGTATCCGTCATTATCACAGCTTTCTCCATCATGTGTTCCAATTCCCTCACATTGCCAGGGAATAGATGGTTTTGCAGGCGCTTGACTGCTGAGGTGGATAGGGTGATACCCATCTTGCCATATTTTGCGGCAAAATTGGAAATAAAAAGCTGTGCCAGGGGCAGGAGGTCCTCTGTCCGTTCTCTCAGGGGCGGAACAGTGATCTGTATGGTGTTTATCCGATAAAGAAGATCCTCTCTGAACTTTCCTTCTGCCACCATGGCATAGGGATTAACATTGGTGGCTGTGATGAGCCTGACATCAATACTCGAGGGAAGGGTGGATCCAAGTGGGTGAATTTCCCGGTTTTGCAGAGCGGTTAATAGCTTTGGCTGCAGGTGCAATGGGATGTTGCCTATTTCATCAAGAAAAATGGTACCTCCTGTAGCGATCTCCATCCTTCCGGGCTTGTTTTCATGCGCGTCAGTAAAAGCACCCTTCCGGTGTCCGAACAGTTCGCTTTCGAAGAGCGATTCACTTAATGCCCCCATATCCACTCCCACAAATACTTCGGCGGAGCGTCCGGATTGCGCATGAATCTCTCTGGCTATAACTTCCTTTCCGGTACCGTTTTCCCCCAGGATCAGAACATTTGCCTCTGTGGAGGCCACCTTCGACAGAGTGGTATATACCTCCCTCATGGCTGGAGATTCACCCATGTAATGCTGGTACTCCGCATTGAGTTTCTGATTCAGGTGCTGCTGCTTGTTTTTAAGCTGGTCTATTTCTAGTTTTGATCTTCGGAGCTTATATCCGGTCAGAATAGTGGATAGCAGCTTTTCGTCTTCCCAGGGCTTTTGAATAAAATCGGTGGCACCCTCTTTAAGTGCATTTACTGCCAGTTCAATGTTTCCGTAAGCTGTAATAAGGATCACCACCGCCAGTGGATCTTGTTTCAGTATCTCTTTCATCCAGAAGATCCCTTCGTTCCCCGAATTGATTCCCACTGAAAAATTCATGTCGAGAATATGCACATCGTAACGCTTCTTCCTGATCATTTCGGGGATCAGGTTCGGATTCCTTGCCACATCTACCTGCCTGAAATGGGAGGAAAGAAAAAGGCGGATGGCCACCAGTATTTCTTCGTTATCATCCACCACCAGGATATCACCATCATAGACCATAGTGCTCGCATTTTGGGTAAATATAAGCATATACGAGTAAAAATTACCCATCAAATTGGGTAAAAATTACACAAATACCTATGTATGTAAATGGTAATGCGCAGAAATACAGGACTATAGAATTATGGCACCAGTATTGAATAAATAGGATGGCAAGATTCGTTTTGCTGCCCTTAACGCTTAATTTTACAGCACATATGTTCAGAAGCTATTTTAGACTCGTAATCAGGAATCTTTTCAGGCAGAAGGTCTATACCCTTATAAATCTTACCGGACTTTCCATAGGACTTTCCGGTGCCTTCATCCTTATTTTGTATGTGGTCACAGAACTCAGTTATGACCGTTTCCACGAAGGACTCCAACATATTTACAGGATAAACACTGAAAGTCTGCAGCACGAATTCACCTATGGTAAATCATCTTACGTGCTGGGGACCACCCTGTCGGAGGACCTCCCGGAAGAGATTCTTGTGGCCAGGACCTTTAACCTCTATCAGTCGCACATACGCATCGAGGATGATCTTAGGGAAGAGGCTGGCATTTTCAGTGCCGATCCTGAGCTCTTCAGCATTCTTACTTTTGACCTGAGCGGTGGCAATATCGACGCCTTTGACGGGGCTCCCGGTTCTGCGGTGATTTCAGAAAGCATGGCCTTACGCTACTTCGGGGAGGATTACCCTGTGGGGAAAACGCTGACGCTGGATAACAATGGAGATGAATATGAACTGGAGATAGTGGCCATGTTTAAGGATGTTCCAACAAGTTCCAGCTTTCGTCCCGACATGATTATCAGCAATGAAATAGCGCTGCAACAGATGGACAAACTGATTACCACCTCCAGTGCCACTCCCTTTGGGGCCGATTTTTTTGCCAGCTCGTGGAGCATGTACCTTTTCTTCAATACATATATTCTTATACCGGAAGGACATACCCCGGAATCTGTAAAGGCTATAATGGATTCGTACGAGGGCAGCCATTTCGATAAGGAACTGGCCATAGAGTTTCATTTGCAGGAGTATGGAGACATCTATTTCGGTTCAGGGCATATTCTGGCAAACCGGGGGGGAGGAAGCAAGAAGATGATATATATCTATTCGGTGGTTGCCCTCTTGCTTTTACTGACTGCTACGCTGAACTATATTCTTTTATCCATCTCGGTGCTGGGAAAAAGGAAAAGGGAGATGGGCCTGAAAATGATCCATGGAGCTGGTAAGGGCCTTGTAGTGCGGCAGATTCTCGTGGAGACTACCCTGTTTACTTTGCTGGGAATGATCCTGGCGCTTACCATCGCTGAACTGATCCTGCCTGCCATCAGTCATGTACTATTCGGCAAGCTCCTGACCATCGATTATATGCAGAACTGGCCTTTTACCATCTTCGTTCTTGTCCTTTCTGTTGTTATTGGGGTAGTGTCGGGCACTTTTCTGGCATCTAAAGTACTTTCAGGCAGACCTGCCGAACTGATGAGTTCCCTTGACAGACAGGGGAAGGGGAGGGTCAGATTCACGAAAATTGTGAGTACGGTTCAACTGGCCTTATCGATGACCCTTATTATCTGTACCGGCACCATCTTCCTGCAACTAAAATATTTCACCTCGGCCGATATTGGCTTTGACCTGGAGGAGGTGGTAAGTATTGATATAAGCGATGAACAAATAAACCGTCACTACGAAACCCTGAAAGAAAGAATTGCCACCATTCCCGGGGTAGAAAGCGTCTCGGGTTCCATGTGGGCGCCTCCCACTTTGAGCAACATGAGGATGAAGATCAAGCTATCAGATAATCCGGAAAATGAGATCAATGTGGAGGGACTCATGGTGGATTATCGAATTGCTGGCACTCTCGGACTAAGGATGGTGGAAGGCAGGGATTTTGACCCGGAAATGGGGAGTGAATCGGGGTCTTTGATCATCAATGAGGAGGCTGTCAGGGCCCTGGGGATTGAAGGTCCTGTTACAGGAACACAAACCAACTTTGGAACCATTGTGGGAGTGGTGGAAAACTTTCACATCCACTCTTTTCATTCTGAGGTTCCACCCATGGTGATACAGTTTATGCCAGGTGGGGTGAAAGCTCTGCTGGTAAGGATCCAACCCGCTTACATGGAGACTGTTCTGACCAATATCGAGGCCCTATGGGAGGAAATCCTTCCGGAAAAAGCCTTCCACCAGACTTACCTGGTCGATGCCCTGGCAGAACTGTACACGCAGGAGAGCCGATTTGTCACCATCCTGACCATTTTTTCAGGCCTGAATCTGTTCATCTCCCTTCTGGGAATCTTTGGAATGTCCAGGTTGAATACTGAACGAAGAACCCGCGAGGTCGGGATCCGCAAGGTGATGGGGGCGGAGTCGACGAATGTGCTGAACCGCTTTGTTTTTGAGTATATCCTGCTTACCCTGCTGGCTGCCCTGTTTGCCTTCCCGGGGGGCTACCTCTTAATGACAAAGTGGTTGTCGAATTTTGAGTATCATGGAAAGATCAGTATCGCCGTGTTTGCTATTTCGGGCGCACTCTCCCTTATGGTGGTAGTTGCCACCGTTGCCTGGCACGTGTGGAAAGCAGCCAACTCGAATCCCATCGATGCCATAAGGTATGAGTAAATAGCAGTTCGAATACTAGTTTGAGATTCCTGAGAATAAAGGACTTTTTTTACCTTCGTACATGCATGCGAAGGGGACCAGTAAATTAGGGATCGTTCCGCTCAGGGAAGAATACCGCCTGCCTGTATTTTACTTTGTCCTGAACGGAGCCTTCGCCAGCTGGCAGTCTTTCTTGAACCTGCACCTGGACCGGATCGGTTTCAGCAGCATGCAGATTGGGATCCTGGGTGCACTGTTTATCTCCACCGCCGCCCTGGTAATTCCTTTCTGGGGGATGTTTGCCGATAAGTACGGGAACAACCGGGTGATGTTGCTGTTAACTTCCGCCTGCGCCCTCTTGGTCTTCCTTATTGGCCGGACCTTAAGCTTTCATTGGATGTTTGTGTTCGTATTGCTGGTTTCGGTGTTTCACCAGCCTTCAGGGGCTGTGGTGGACGGGATGGCTGCTGGCTTTGTGCGTGAGAACCGGCGATTCTCTTTCGGACAATTCCGCCTGTGGAGCTCGGTGGGTTATGCTTCTCTGTCGCTCCTGGTAGGCTACCTAATCAGGCAGGGGACAGAAGTGATTTTCAAGGTTTCGGCCGGACTGTTCCTATTGCTTTCTCTATTTAACCTCTTCACCATGCCCCGGAAACCTGTGACAGGCAGGATCCTGGTGAATTTTCGAAGTT
>Ga0316191_10003747_pt1 | contig 11291 bp, 12 predicted proteins | sample Eddworburr2cm_MG_FD_204928 | JGI IMG/M metagenome (GOLD analysis project Ga0316191, IMG submission 204928) | Coastal sediment microbial communities from Maine, United States - Eddy worm burrow 2 cm | ecosystem: Environmental > Aquatic > Marine > Coastal > Sediment | place: USA: Maine... | reverse complement strand
TGGCCTATGCCACACTGTTGGATGAAGGTGGTTGGGTCCGCCTTGCGGGTCAAGACTCAGGACGCGGCACATTCTTCCATCGACATGCCATTGTCTACGATCAGGAAACAGGTAAAGGTTTTACACCCCTGCGCAAAATGACAAAAGGTGAATTGTCGCGCTTTCTAACCGTTGACAGCATGCTCTCTGAAATGGCCGTGTTGGCTTTTGAATACGGTTATTCTTTGGCTGAGCCTCGTGCATTGGTTATTTGGGAAGCCCAGTATGGTGATTTTGCCAATATGGCTCAGGTGGTGATTGATCAATTTATTGCTGCTGGTGAATCCAAGTGGTCACGTATGTCTGGTTTAGTCCTATGGTTACCACATGGTTATGAAGGGCAAGGTGCAGAACATTCATCCGCGCGCTTAGAGCGTTTCTTACAACTTTGTGCCAGTGATAATATCCAAGTCGTTTACCCCTCTACACCTGCACAAACCTTTCATTTGTTGAGACGACAGTATCTCATCAATACCCGCATACCACTGGTAGTGATGGCACCAAAAAGTATGTTGCGAAACAAGGCCTCCTTTTCCGACATGGAGGACTTTACCACGGGTAGATTCAAGCGTGTTCTTCCTGAAAAGACAGCGCACAAGGCGCCACCACGACGTATTGTTTTATGTACAGGAAAAATTCACTTCGACCTTTTAGAAGAGCGCGAAAAACAGGGTATTACCGATGTACACAGCATACGTATTGAGCAGCTCTATCCTTTCCCTCTTGATGAACTCAAGGCTATGCTTCAACAAGAACCTTACCAGTCATGTAAAGAGGTGCTGTGGTTACAAGAAGAACCGCTCAACCAAGGTGCGTGGCGACAAATCAAACATATGCTCCGTGAATCACTTTCATCCTCATACAGGATGTATGTCTTAGCCAGACAATCCTTGGCAGCGCCTGCAGTAGGCTCCATCAAACGTCATCAAAGAGAAAAAGAATTCTTGGTCACCAGCGCTCTCAGCAAAGATACAGAAGCGTTCCTTGAATATAAGATGGGAGAAAAACATGTTTGAAATCAAAGTGCCCAGCTTGGGTGAATCCGAAACAGAAGCAACCTTGATTAATTGGCTCAAGGATGTGGGTGATGAGGTTCAAGTGGATGATATTGTCGCTGAAATTGAAAGTGATAAAATCACCATGGAAATCACAGCAACCGAGGCAGGTATCTTAACTGAACAACGTTTTGCTGTTGAGGATACAGTAGAGCCTGGTCAAGTCATTGGCCTCATAGACACTTCCGTAGAAGTCCGCACAACGCCTGCTGCACCAAAAACCAAACAGGGCTCAGAAGAGGTCAGCCCAAAAGTAGTTACGACTCAGGCGACACCTGAAGATGACTCCAAGTCATTACCATCTGATAACCTGGCTGAACGCGAGCAAGTACGCATCCCCATGACCCGACTTCGTAAGCGTATCGCAATCCGCTTAAAAGAAGCGCAAAACACCGCTGCGATGCTCACCACGTTCAATGAAGTGAACATGCAATCGATTATGACGCTCCGCAACGAGCACAAAGATGCGTTCGAAGAAAAGTTCGGCACAAAACTTGGTTTTATGTCATTTTTTGCCAAAGCATGCGCTTTAGCCTGTGCCGATTTCCCTTCCGTAAACGCCCAAATTGAAGGCGATGATGTGTTGTATCATAACTATATTGATATGGGTATTGCCGTGTCCACAGACAATGGCTTGATTGTGCCTGTGTTACAGGATGTGGGTATCAAAAGTTATGCTGACATTGAAAAGGGCATTATTGATTTAGCAACCAGAGCTAGAACGGGCGGTTTAAAACCTGAGGATTTGCAAGGCGGCACTTTCTCAATTACCAATGGCGGTATTTTTGGTTCCATGCTCTCTACTCCCATATTGAATACACCCCAAAGTGCGATTCTGGGTATGCATACGATTCAGAAAAGGGCGGTGGTTGAAAATGATGAAGTGGTCATCCGACCCATGATGTATATAGCGCTTTCATACGACCATCGTTTGATTGATGGTAAAGATGCCGTTCAATTCTTGGTTAAAGTTAAGGAACACTTGGAGAACCCTTCCTCTGCTGCACTGGGTTTATAAAGACATCCTGTATTATCAATAAGTTATAACATACTCATGCGGTATATAGCATATTCATGCTATATACAGTTTTTTTGCACCCCTCAAAGTTCCGGCAGATGATATGTATCACTTGCTTAGCTTGAGGGAGTTAACTATGAGCAAAAACACCAACCTTGATCCAATGCATTTATATATGAAAGAAGTGTCCCGTTTTAAACTTCTTACTGCCTCAGGCGAAATCGAACTTGCCACACGTATTAAGGCAGGCGATGAACAAGCCAGATTGGATATGATCAATGCAAACTTGCGCTTAGTGGTCAAAATTTCACGCCGCTACAACAACCGCGGCCTACCACTGGAAGACATTATAGAAGAAGGAAATATCGGTTTGATGCGTGCAGTTGAGAAGTTCGACCCCGCACATGGTTGCCGTTTTTCAACCTATGCAACCTGGTGGATTCGTCAGTCTATCGAACGCAGCATCATGAACCAATCAAGGACCATTCGCGTTCCTGTTCATGTATCAAAGGAAATCAACAGTATGGCTCGTTCAAGCAATCACTTGCGCACGATTCTAGGACGTGAGCCCACAGGTAACGAAATCGCCTTGCAAATGGGCAATACTGAAGAACGTGTGCAAGAACTTAAAGAAGCTTTATTACCAACTGACAGTGCAGATAGATTTATTGCAGGCACCGATGATTTAACGATTTTCGACATCACTGAAGATACCAATGCCTGCAAACCTTGTGAAGCCCTCAATAAAAGCAGCTCTAAGTCTTTACTCAATTCTTGGATGAATTATCTCAATCACAAGGAAAAAACTGTCATGTCGCTACGTTATGGCTTAGGTGATAGAGACGATCCTTGGACACTGGAAGCTATTGGTGACTATATGGGTGTCACCCGCGAACGTATCCGCCAAATCCAAGTTGCAGCTTTGAAAAAATTACGTACCCTACCAGAAGCTAAAAATATGCTTCTGGAGGAACTTATTTGACCTCATCCCTTGCAATAAACCTGCGTGACTACATACGAAATATCCCAGATTTCCCCAAGCCGGGAATTAATTTTAAAGATATAAGCCCTTTATTGGCTAATGGGCGTGCGTTTTCGGCGTGCACATCTGAGCTTGCCTGTCATATGCCCGATAACATTGATGCCATTGTTGGTATTGAATCCCGTGGTTTTTTGTTTGGGGCTGCCCTTGCACAACTGACAAGCGTTGGTTTTATTCCCGTGCGCAAACCAGGAAAATTACCAGCAAAAACCCACTCCATAGAATATGATCTTGAGTATGGCACTGATCGACTTGAAATTCATCATGACGCTTTAAGTCCTGGTCACAATGTGGTCGTCATTGATGACTTATTGGCTACAGGTGGCACAGCTGCTGCAACTGTGGAGCTCATTGAAAAGTTAGGGGCTAATGTTTCGGCCTGCCTATTTGTTGTAGAGCTTGATTTCCTAGAAGGCCGCAAAAAATTAGGAGCTACGCCCGCCCATAGCCTGTTACATTATTAACTAGTTTGAGAGTTAGAAAGCAAGCTGGAAAAAACCTTTCTGGCTTGTTTTTTTATGATTTCCTCAACCTGTTCCCTGCTTGCCGACACACCCAGTTTTTCAAGGGAAGTCACCGGTGCATCCTGCATGCCACAAGGCACAATGCCTGAAAAATGTTTAAGATTTGGATTGATATTTAAGGCAATCCCATGCCAAACCACCCAGCGTCTACAACGCACCCCTGCCGCAGCTATTTTCAAACCATCAACCCAGACACCAATACCACGCTTATCCCGATCAGATTGAACGCCCAACTCCGATAAGGTCAAAATAATCATCTCTTCAAGTCGCCTGATATGCAGGTGTAAATCTTGTTCTTCAGATAAATCTGCCACCACATAACAGACCAGTTGCCCTGGTCCATGGTAGGTGACTTCACCTCCGCGCCCGGTCTGAAAGACTTCAATCAAGGCTCCATCGACGTACCTGTTCAATACATCCTTCTCACTACCTGATGTGCCCAAGGTGTACACCGGTGGGTGCTCGGTCAGAATAAGTTTAAACTTCGATTTTCCCACCAACATTTCATCTCGCAATGATTCCTGCTCCTTCATGGCATCTGGAAAAGTTTGTAATGTATGGTGAATACAAGGCATCTCGATAGAACACATATTTATAAAAGTAAATTCTAGCTAAGGTATATGCAAGTACGGTCTCTAAGAAATCATACTTCACCCGTTTTTAGATAGAAATTCCTTTCCCAGAATACCATTTATGCAGTCTTCACTCTTAAATGTAAGGTAAAAACAAATCTCCCAATACTTGTATATACTTGGCTTATGCATAACATCATATATACAATACAGAATAGGCGTTGCTGATTCATGCATATAATTGCAATTGTCCTGCTCTAAGACTATACAATAACTAAAAGGGGAGGCCGCATGCAAAAGATGTACATGAGTATCATCACAGTGCTTATCATCACCCTGGTTAACCCTGCTTGGAGTGCGGACGATATAAGTTTAGACAGAATGATGATGCTTCATGACATGATGAAGCAAAAAAACCTTCTGCCCAGTTCATCACCTAAAAAGACAATACTCAAACAAATTTTTATTTCACAGGATAAAGAGCCTGTTTCGTTATCCAATCATCCATTACCTATTCGGGTATTGATTGATGTACGCAGCAACCATTCAGACGGGGCGCATGATTTTAACACGCTGATAAAGCTCGCCCAGGCCCGTCACATCCAGGCTTTAGCTTTTACAGAACATGACCGGTATACCATTCGACTAGGCATAGACCCCATTCCTAACCTGTTAGGTTACAGCCAAGAGCACCCATCACTATATGAAACAGGGTTAGAAGCGTTTTTCTCTGACCTAAATGCCGCTCAAAAACAAAGCAATATCACCCTCTTTTCTGGCACTGAATCCACACCAGGTTACTACTGGAAAGGTATACCTTTTAAAAACCTAAGCTTGCATGAAGCTGAACGACATCTGATTACTCTGGGTGCTAAAACACCTGAACAAGTGGAAGGGCTGACCAGTTACGATTTAAGACATGGTTATGGCAATCAAGAGCTCTCAGTCGTGTTCTGGTTTATTTTCATATTCTCGCTTATTTTTATATTGCTACGCAAACGGAAACTTCGCCTAGCTTTGTTGCTCGCCGTTTCCTTTATTACCTTGATGAGCACTTGGTTGATGAAGGGTGACATCAATCCCGATGAAGACTTTATCAACTCAGCTCATGAGCAAGGGTTGTTTGTGATTTGGACTCATCCTGGCACCCTATCTGGTGTGCGTGATGGACCCATGGGCGTTAAATTTGATACACCTCCCTACAACGAACTGGTTTTCAAGTCATCTTCGGCAGATGGCTTTGCTGCTGTTTATGGCGATACCGACAGAAACACCATTCCTTCAGGCTTATGGGATCAATACATGCTGGATTATGTGGCTGGCAATCGACCCAAACCCATATGGGCCGTTGCCGCTGGTGACTACCATGAAGAAGGTCAATCCAGAGAACACTTGGGTAATTTCCCCATGGATGTTTGGGCAAAAAGCGCCAAAGAAGATGATATTATGGCTGCATTAAAGCAGGGCAGAATGGTTTCATGGCAAATGAAAAAAGATCAGAATATTGCGATGAAAGCACTATACCTAGAATATACTGATTCAACATCAGGAGAAACGGATTATTTGCTCGCTGGTGACGAAGCTATTGTCTCTCGAACGGTGCGTGTTGTTGCAGCACTTCGCGATTTAGACGTAACCCGAACATATCATACGGTTAAAGGTCAGTGGATTGTAGACGGTCAGGTTGTTGCTCAAGAAATACTATCCACAGATGAAAGTGTACCAATACATGCAACAACGCTAAACTTGTCCAAAGGTCGACATGTCATCCGCTTCCAAATCCCTGGTCAGCAGGGAATTCGTATGGAAGCCAATCCATTCTTAGTACGCGTGCCTGAGTAGGTTTTATTTGAAAATCATTACTATCCATCAACCCAATTACATGCCATGGCCTGGCTTCTTCCATAAATGGATGCTGGCAGATGCTTTTGTGATTTTGGATACTGTGCAATACCACAAAAATGAATGGCAAAACCGCAATCGCATCAAAACGGCACAGGGAGAACAATGGATTACTGTACCTGTCACCTATCGTTTTCCGCAACGCATAAATGAAGTTGGCATTGCCCAAAACAACTGGGCAAAAAAACAAATCACCAGCATTGAACAAGCATATGCCAAATCACCATTTTTAGATGATTACTGGGTTCCCATTAAAAATGTGTTGCAAAAGAAACACACGAAAATCTCACTATTAAACACTGAAATTATTGAAGTGTTGGGGGAGCAGCTTGGTTGCACTTCCCCACTCCTTCTCGCTTCAGATTTGCCCATCGAAGAGGAGGATCCAAGCCAGCGTTTAATTGCAATATCAAAGCATTTGGAGGGTGATTGTTACCTATCAGGGGCAGAGGGCAGAAACTACTTAGAAACGCCTCTTTTTAGAGCCGCTGGTCTCTCACTGATGTTTCAAAATGTTAGTCCACCGACGTACCCACAACTGCACGGAGATTTTATTCCATGCCTAAGTGCACTTGATGTGTTGTTAAATATGGGTGAAGATGCCAAAGAAATAGTTCGCTCTATGGGAGATATGCAGCCATGAAAACCATTCTAGCCTTAGCCGCACATCCTGATGATTTGGAAATTGGATGTGGGGGCACACTTGCTCAACATGCGGCACGCGGAGACAAAGTTCATATCTACATTGCGACATCAGGAGACATCGGTGGTGAAGGTGAAATACGTAGAACTGAACAAGTTGAAGCGGCTAAGATTCTAGGTGTCACAAAAGTCCATTGGGGTGGTTTTGGTGATACACGCTTACCTGAATCGGCAATCGCACTGATGGCCGACTTAGAGCGCGTTGTACAACATGTTTGCCCGGATACCGTTTATGTGAATTACCAGGATGATACCCATCAAGATCATAGGGTGATTGCTCAGGTTGCACGCTCCGTCACCCGCTACATCGCTAACGTATTGTATTATGAGACGCCTTCTACCATTGGTTTTGAGCCCACTGTTTTTATGGATATCTGTGAAACACTGCAGGTTAAACTAAAAGCTCTGGAGGCACATGACTCCCAAGTCGATCGTACGCATTTACGCCTGAACATTATTGAAATTGCAATGGCGACTACAAATTTCCGCGGTGTACAAGCCAAAATGTCCTGCGCTGAAGCATTTGTTCCCATTCGCATGCGATTATGATTGAAATCCCTCACTCTCGCCCTGCATTTGGTCAAGCCTTTGAGGATGCTGCTTTGAAGGTCATTCAATCTGGGTTTGTAACGCAAGGGCAAGAAACCAAGGCTTTAGAGCAAGACATTTCCCTAAAACTGAGACAAAGACACGTTCTCGCTGTGGATTCTGGAACCAGTGCTTTGATGTTGGCGATTCTATATCTGACTGGCAACAAGGTTGGAGCAAAAGTGGGCATCCCTGCGTTCGCCTGTGCATCCTTATTGTTTGCAGTTAAAGCTGCACAGGCCACACCCGTTTTTATGGATAATGAAACATCACTCTGTTTGAATAAAACACAAGCCATGAAAACTGCCAAAGACTTGGATGTGCTGATTCTAGTTCACCCTTTCGGGTTGGTTGAACCCTTGGTGACAGAGCATTTTCCCTGTCCAGTCATTGAAGACATTGCCCAATCAGTGGGTGCTACGATTCATGGTCAATCAGTGGGCACTTTTACTGAGATGAGTATTGGTTCTCTTTATGCCACCAAAACCTGGGGCGGAGCATATGGTGGATTTATCACCAGCAACAATGAAGCCACCATCCAACATATCAGAGCTATGTCTGACCCTGACCAAGCTTTGCTGGATACCAGATATGCAGGTCATCATCAGCTTTCTGATTTACATGCCACTCTTGCCAGGACTCGCCTGCAAATCGCACCTCATGAACAAAAAGCGCGGAAAAGATTATCCGAGAAATATGATACATTAATCAGCAAAACTACAGCCACCAAGATTGAAAGTTTGAACGATTCTGAAAGTAATCATTTCCGATACCTTATCCGCACAGAACAAAGTGCAGAGTCTATCATTAGTCAGTTTCGTGCTTTAGGCATTGGTGCTAGTAAACCTGTGCAACGACCTTTGCATCATGCCAGTCAATCACAAACTGCTTGTCCAAATGCCAATGATGCATGGGAACATTGTATTTCCTTGCCTTTGCTTACCAAGTTAAGTGATTTAGAATTTGCGCATATGAAATTGGGAATTGAAAATTGTTTAGACTCTTAGACAACCCTTTAATGCGCTGGGCTGCGTTTTTAATAAGCATTGCTCTTGTCGTTCCTTGGGAGGTTCAAGGCTTATTAACCCATGGTTTATTTTTATTTTTTGCGAGCATGCTTCTCACCTACGCCTGCATGCCCCTACTGATTGATTTTGCGAAAAATGTGGATGCTATGGACTATCCTGATGCCCGCAGGGTGCATGTGTCCCCTACCCCGCGTATTGGTGGTTTGGCGGTTATCATCGCGGTGAATATCACCCTGTTTTTTAATTTTAGCTATTCCCTGGCGTTCAAAGGGGTGGTGATTTCAGCGCTGATTGTTGGTTTAATATCGTTGTGGGATGATATCAAACCACTGTCTGCAGGGATAAAACTGGCTGGTCAGATGATTGCAGTTGCAGTGCTTATGTATTGTGAGGTGGTTATTCAGTTTGCACCAAATACATGGTGGGGCAACTTGTTGGAATATGCATTGACCGCTTTTTGGATTATTGGCATTACCAATGCCTTCAATTTCCTTGATGGTATCAATGGTCTGGCTTCTTCTCTGGCAACGGCAACTTGTCTGCTCATGGGTATGTTAGCCTGGCATACAGATCAAGGATACATGTTGTTTCTCTGTTTAGCTGTTGCAGGAGGAGCCGCAGGTTTCTTGGCAGATAATGCCCGCTATCTATCGCCAGCTCGTTCATTCTTAGGTGATGTAGGAAGTACGTACTTGGGCTGGATTATGGCTGCCATTGCCGTGATGGGTGATTGGTCTGGCGACAGTGCAATTAAAGCTTATTCAGCGCCTCTTCTCATTTTTTCAGTGATGATTTTTGATATGATTTATACAACTATCGCCCGTATTCACCGAGGTGATGTACGCAGTTTCCGTGAATGGATTGAATTTGTCGGCAAAGATCATTTGCATCATAGGCTCATGGCTTTGGGTTGCACCCAAGCGCAAACTGTTATTCTCATTCTTAGTTTTTCTCTCTTGATGGGCCTTGCTGCATTGGCCTTAATCAAAAGCACGATGATTACGGTGGTTTTATTATTAGGACAAGCCATCGTATTCTATTTGGTGTTAAGTTTCTTTATGTTGCGTGTGGCTAAACATGACTGAAACATCTGTCCTCCAGCGGTTTACCCAAATTAAACGATCACTACCACCAGGGGTCACTCTGATTGCAGTATCCAAGTATACTTCTGATGCAAATGTCGAAACACTTCTTCAAGCTGGACATCAAAACTTTGCGGAAGCCCGGCCCCAAAACTTACGAGACAGAGCCCAAAAATATCCTCAAGCACATTGGCATATGATTGGTCCGTTACAAAAGAATAAAGCCAAATATGTCGGTCGTTTTGCTTATATGTGGCATTCCTTGTGCGATTTGGAAACAGCCCAAGCGGTAGCAAATCACGTGGAAAACAGAGTCTTGCCTGTTTTAATTCAAGTCAATATCTCGGGTGAACCTCAAAAACATGGTATTCTACCAGCTGCCCTACCCTTGTTTTTAGAACAGCTTGACCATATAAAAGAACTTGAAGTGATTGGCCTGATGGGTATGGCCGCTAAGGCTGAAGATTCACGCCCTGCTTTTGCTTTATTAAAACAGTGCAGAGATGATTTGATGCCATTGCATCCAAAGTCGCAAAACTTGTGCATGGGTATGAGTAATGATTGGAAAGTTGCAATTGAGGAAGGCGCGACGATGATTCGCGTGGGCTCAGAAATTTTTGGTAACAAATAAGGACTTTATGAAACAACATAACATAACATTTATTGGTGGCGGCAACATGAGTGAGGCTCTGATTTCCGGCCTTGTAAAAGCTGGACACAACCCCTCAGCCATTACTGTGACTGATACACAGCAAGCGCGTTTGGACACCTTGGCTGATCAATTCAAAGTACAAATAGCTTCTGATAACGCTGAAGCCATTCAAGACGCAGACATCATTGTTTTAGCAGTTAAACCTCAAGTTATTGGCCTTGTCCTCTCCCAAATCGGATCAAATATTTCCCATGAAGCCACTGTAGTCAGCATTGCTGCGGGTATTGGAATTCAAAAAATGAAAGATTTTGCACGCCGCGAAAGTTTACCTTTTGTGCGTGTCATGCCAAACACACCTGCACTTGTGGGTGCTGGGATGTCGGTTTTGTTCAGCGATGCAGATCAATCCCATAAAGATGCTGCTGAATATGTGCTTAGCGCCTCTGGAGAAACTGCCTGGGTAACCGACGAAAGAATGCTGCATGCGGTCACCGCAGTATCTGGAAGTGGTCCTGCGTATTTCTTCTTACTTGCTGAAACCATGCAGGCTGCTGGTGAAGCTTTAGGTTTACCCAAAGAGCTCGCCTCAAAACTTGCCTGTCAAACTGCCTTTGGTGCTGGTAAAATGCTTGCAGAAAGTGGTCGCCCTGCTGCAACACTTCGCAGTCAGGTCACAAGCCCTGGTGGCACCACACAAGCTGCATTGGATACCATGTATGAATGCGATTTCCCTTCAGCCGTTCGCAAAGGTGTACATGCTGCATCTCGGAGATCTAAGGAGCTTAGCTAATGTATATTATTGGTTATTTCTTACAGGCCTTTGCTGCGGTGTTGAGTATTGCCCTGAATATTGCCTTGATTGCCATTGTTGCTCGCGCAATTTTGTCATGGGTTTCGCCTGACCCATACAACCCCATTGTTAGAATCATCAATCAGATTTCTGAGCCCATCCTTTATCCAGTCAGACGTCGGGTGCCCTATTTCAGTGGTATAGACTTATCACCCATCGTCGCCCTGATGATCATCTATTTCTTGGATATTTTTCTTGTGCAAACCCTTCACCGCATGGGTACAAGCTTAATCTAAA
>Ga0316191_10003746_pt1 | contig 11291 bp, 11 predicted proteins | sample Eddworburr2cm_MG_FD_204928 | JGI IMG/M metagenome (GOLD analysis project Ga0316191, IMG submission 204928) | Coastal sediment microbial communities from Maine, United States - Eddy worm burrow 2 cm | ecosystem: Environmental > Aquatic > Marine > Coastal > Sediment | place: USA: Maine... | reverse complement strand
AAACCGCTTCGAGATATTCCAACGGACACTTCAGCGGAATGCCGATGCTGACAAACGCCTCCCGGGCCTCACCTCCCATGGCGGCGATATCGCTGAGATTAACGGCCAGGGATTTATAACCCAGATCAAACCCGGAGATCGTTTTTCGAATGAAATGAATGCGTTCAACCAGCAAGTCGGTGGTGATCAGAGAAACCTGGTCCGAGGCCACGGTAAAAGCGGCGGCGTCGTCTCCAATGGCCCTGACGATGTTGTCCGGTCGGATCAAACAGCCCTTGCTGATTTTGTCGATGAAACCGAATTCCCCGATTTGTTTTAGCTTCATCGGTCTTTGCACCTCATATTTCAATGGTTTTAAGCGCCCTGGCGACTTCCAAAACAGGGTCATCGTTATCGATCCACTGGCTGGCATAGTTCAGACAGTTGCAGATGAAGGTGGTATTTTCAACCGTTTTCTGCATGCGGTAATGAACGTGGCCGCTGATCGCATACTTCACCGAGTATTTTAACGCCAGTTCGCCGTATTGTCTGCTGCCAAGAAATGCATTTAAATATTGCCATATGCTGTCCGGTGGCTGCACCGTAAAATCCATAATCGGCAGGACATGGGTAACCAGAATGATGTTGCTGCCCTTGCAGGCCGCCAGCTGCTTCTCAAGCTTGTCATGGAAATGGCGGTGCATTTCAAGGGTGGATGTTCCCCATACAGCTTTAATCTTATCCTGCCACAGACGATCATTTATTTTCATACGATCAAATTCTTGGACGGAATATTGCTGATCGCCGAATGTATAATCATACCAGCCCAGATCCCCGATGACGACCCAGCCATCCGTCAACTCGGCGGGGCCATTGGCAAGGTTGCCGCCGAAGGTCTTCAGAGCGTCATAGATATCCCAGGCGGTTTTATCCGGATGGCTTACATTCCAAATGTCATGATTGCCGGGAACAAAAAGGCAGCGCACGCCGGAGGCCATTTCGATGCCTGCCAGGGCCCGCAGGGTAAGTTCATAGTCATTGGCGACATCACCGGCTATAATCATAAGGCCGATATCGCTCTTTTTGATCGCTGCAACTATCCCCTCCAACACCTTATCCGGTCTGGAGTGCTCAAGGTCGATATGTATGTCGGATAAAATACCGATTTTCAATAATACACTCTCTAGTTTTCCATTGTCATACTAGTTATTACTTCTGTTCCTCGTTATAGCAGACTGATATATCAAAAAAACGATTGCCTAAATTTTAGCTCATTTTCTCAATTAAAATTGCAAGCTTTTGAAATTCATATAAAATATCCTGCTCTAATAAAAATAAGATTTATCCGGAACTAGAGTTTCGGATTCAGCTTTTCCGACAGCGTGTCGCCTAAAATATTGAAACACAGCACGGTCAAAGCCAATGCCAGACCCGGATAGATGGCCATCCAGGGCGCCTGCACCAGATAGTTGCGCGCATCCTTGAGCATCAGTCCCCAGCTCGGGTCCGGTGGCTGGGAGCCCAATCCCAGGTAGGACAGGGATGCCTCGATGACCACCGTCAGCGCAAAAGATATGGAGCATTGAACAATAACTTTGCCCAGTATGTTTGGCAGAATATGCTTGTAGACGATTTTTACGATGGGACTGCCCAGCGACCGCGATGCTTCGACGTAAGCTTCGGTTTTGATCGCCAGGGTTTCCGCCCTTACCAAACGGGCGAATACCGGACTGAAAATGATGCCGATGGCCAGCATTACCTGGAGCAGGCCGTAACCCAGAAATGAAACCACGGTGATGGCCAGCAAAATGGTTGGAAACGAAAGCAGGCTGTCCATCAGCAGCATTAAGAAGTTGTCAATATAGCCACGGGACAAAGCGGCCGCCAGTCCTACGATGGTGCCGATTGTAACTGCAATGGAAACGGCCACAATACCCACCAGCAGCGCGGATCTGGAGCCGAATATCACACGACTGAAAATGTCTCGGCCGAAATTGTCGGTGCCCAGAAGGTGTGCACTGCTGGATGGTTTGAATCGTTGCCCCAGATCCTGGGATGTGGGAGGATAAGGGGCAATCAGGGGAGCAGACACGGCCGCAGCTCCCAGGATCACCAGGAAAATAATGGATAGATAGAATATGGTGTTACGATGAGTATGCATTATTCAATCGAAATTCTTCAATCCAATGTGGTCCATCTGAAATCAAAGGTGTCCAGCTTCGGGGTCATTCTGAAATCTGAAACATTTTTTCTCACCGCGGTATGGCGGTATGAGGATCCCAGATACATGAAGGGGACTTCTTTGGCCATAATTTCTAATACTTCGTCATAAAGCCGTTTTCTATTTTCAAACCCGGACACCTTCCGGGCCCGACCGATCAGCTCAGCCGCACGGGGATTGATCCACCGGACGTAGCGATCTTTGGTACCATAGCCTGATAGTGTGCCGTCCGGGTCAAGTTTGCCGGTATGTCCTATGACCGTCAGGGCATATTTTGCGGCCCGATAGACATCGCTGAGCCAGGTAGACCAGTCTACCAATTTGATTTTCACGTTCAGTCCGACTTTGGTCAGCATGTCCTGATACACTTCGCCGGCTTTGACATGCGGTTCATAGTTTTGCGGCAAAAACAGCTCAAAAACGGTATCCTGGCCGACACCGGCTTCCGCCAGCAGCTTCATAGCCTTTTCCGGGTCGTAGGGATACAGCGCAGTGAAATCTTTGTAATAGGCATTACTGTAATCCATAAATGTTCCTATAGGTTTACCACTATTGTAAGCGATATCCAGAACTTTCTGCTTGTCGATGGCATGGTTGATCGCCTGGCGCACCCGGATATCCTGTAAGATGGGATTACTGCAATTGATGGACAAGACCTGAATGAGCGACGACATCGATTTTTCGATTTTCACATCCGGGCTGGTTTCAAGGATGGGAAGGTCCTCTATGTCAATCAGATAAGCCACATCAATTTGTCCGGATATCAGGCCCTGAACTGAAACCGCCCGTTCGGGAATGATGTGCATGCTGATTTCGTCCAATTTCGGAAGGCCTTTCATCCAGTAGTTATTGTTTTTTACCAGAACGATCTGGCTGTCCCGGATCCATTTCTTTAATACAAATGGGCCGGTGCCGACAGGTTGGTTTCCAAAATCATGCTCGGCTTCGATTAGGCCCTTGGGTAAGATGGCGCCCCAACCGGAAGCCAGACTGGCCAGCAGTGGTGAAGTCGGTTCCTTTACCTTTAAGACAACCGTAAAATCATCCGGTATTTCAATGCCTATGATCGACTTAAATTCTTTGGCCTTGGGTGAACCGGTTGCTTTATCCATGATCCTATCGAAGGTCGCTTTAACATCACGGGCTGTCAATTTGTCGCCATTATGAAAAACGACTCCCTTTTTTAAAAAAAACGTCCAGGTGAGTGCATCCTCGGAAACCTGCCACCTCTCTGCCAGGGCCGGTACGATTTTCCCGTTCATATCCGGTTCCGCCAGGGTATCATAAATAGACTTAATGGTCTGGAAGGTGAGCGTACCCGAGGTTTTGTGGGGGTCCAGGGTATCCGGATTTCCCCTCAGCGCAAAATTTAGTGCCTTGGCTTCGGCCGGGGTGGGGTTGGTCATGATCGCGATCCCCAGCAAAAGCGTCAGAATCAGGCATACGAAAAAACAGATTGGTCTTTTCATGGGTTCCTCCTTTTGATTAAACTGCATATGTTTAAACTAGACATTCAAGGGTTGAGGGTTCAACGTTCGGATTCAAGTCCGATGGGGCTTACCTTAACCGTCGACATTGTTGACTCCGGGCTAATGGGTGGCGGAACTGGCTGACAGTCACGATAATCGGTGTTCATCCGACTGCGTTTATCGCGGCTGAAAGCCGCTCCCACAAGCTAATCGTGTCTCTTGTCAAGCATATTGACTTTAATCCAAACGACCAAGTTTTATCCTACAGCCATTCAACCCTGAACCTCTGAACCCCGAACCTTCGAACCATCGCCTTTCTCACACGTTAAAACACGCCACCTGATGCCCTGGCCTAATATTATTTAAACTAGGTCGGGCCTCACAGCAAGATTGAGTGCCAATGGGGCACATATCGGAAAAAGAACAGCTTTCGACGAATGCTGCAGACCTTCCACTTATTGAAACTTGCGGCTGTCCGTCATCATCCTGGGCCGCGACCACCTGTTTACCCGGTATCGAGGAAAACAGTTTCAAGGTATACGGATGACAGGGATGCTGCATGATTTCTTCGGTCGACCCCAATTCCATCAATCGTCCCTGGTACATGACGCCAATGCAATCACTGAAATAGGCCACCAGGTTCAGGTCATGGGAAATGAACAGATATGTCAGTGCCAGCTCCTCTTTAAGATCCAGCAGGAGGTTGATGATCTGGGCCTGGATGGAGACATCGAGATTGGAGACCGGTTCATCCAGAATTAGAAAATCCGGCTCCATACACAGGGCCCGGGCGATTACAATGCGTTGTTTCTGACCTCCTGAAAATTCGTGGGGGAAGCGCGAGCGGTGAGCGTTGGCGATGCCCACCAGATCAAGCAGCTGTTTAATGCGCCGGGTTCGCTTCCGGATTGGATATTTTCGGTTGACAAGCCCCTCGGCCAGGCTGTTTTCGATCCGCATTTTGGGATTTAAGGCGCTGTTAGGATCCTGAAAAACGATCTGCATTCTTTTTCTGAAAGACCGCAGGTTCCGGGATGAAAGGCGACCGAGCAGAGTTCCGTCAAACCAGACCTCGCCACTGGTCGGGGGATCGAGGTAAAGAAGGGCGCGTACCAGCGAAGTTTTACCGCATCCCGACTCTCCAACCAGCCCGAAAACCGTATTAGAATCGATGCCGAAACTCACCTGGTCAACGGCCCGTAAAACTTTCTGTTGACGGTTGAGAAACCCTTGACCATAGAAGAGTTTTACCAAATTTTTTATTTCTATGAATCGATCCATTTCTTGCCGATTAAAAAACAGGCGGCTTTATGACCGTCGCCGTAGTCAATTGTCGGGGGTATCTCCCGGCGGCATCCCTCCTCCACCAGGGGGCAGCGCGGGTGAAAGCTGCAGCCCCCGGGGATATTCTCGGCATCCGGCACCGTGCCCGGAATCGCCCGCAAGCGGGTTCCGCGTTTGGCGGCATCCGGGATCGAGAGCAACAGCAATTTCGTATAAGGATGGATGGGGTTTTCAAAAAGCTGTTGTCGGGTGGCCGATTCCACAATCCTGCCGGCGTAAATTACGGAGGTTCTATCTGCAATTTCTTTTACCACGCCGAGGTCGTGGGAAATGAATAAAACGCCCATGGAGAATTTATCCTTGAGGCTTTGGATCAGTTTTAAAATCTGAAGCTGCAGGGTTACATCCAGAGCCGTGGTCGGCTCGTCGGCAATCAGCAGGGCGGGATGACAGGCAACGGACATAGCGATCATGGCCCTTTGTTTCATGCCGCCGGAAAGCTCATGGGGATAACTGTTCAAAACACGTTTGTTTTTACCCAGGCCTACGAGGTTCAAAAATTCCAAAGCTTGCCCAACGGCGCTCCTACGTGTCATTTTAAAATGCAAAATCAGTGTTTCGGTGATTTGTTCTCCGATTTTATATGCCGGATTCAGGTATTTTCCAGGCTCCTGGAAAATCATTCCGATGTCCTTGCCCCGTACTTTGCGCCGGTCATTCTCAGCAAGCGTCAGAAGGTTTCGTCCCTGGAAAATAATTTCGCCACCATTCACCCTAGAGGGAGGCGTTGTTAAAAGCCCCATGACACTCATGGAGGTCACCGTCTTGCCGGAACCCGATTCTCCCACCAGGGCGAGGATTTCACCGGATTTCAGGCAAAGATCGATTCCCCTCAGCGCATGGGCAATGCCCTTGTGCTGTTCGAAACTGACATCCAGGTTTCGGATATCAAGCAGAGGATGATGATTTGTCCCTGTCAATAACTTAGTCCCTTAGCGGGTCTTATCTGACAACATGGTGTTAGAAAATGAAGGTTTCAGCGAATCACAAATACCATTGTCCGGATTGGGATTTACCCTATACCCTCAGCTTACCCGTATCTTAGGATTCAGCAGGCTGTATAGCATATCAACCGTAAAATTTATCAAAGAAAAGATAAACGCTACAAAAATTACGCCGCCCTGTATCAAGGGGAAATCCCGCTGGTAGATGGCGAAAAGAAAAAGTCTTCCCAAACCCGGCAAAGAAAAAACCTGCTCGATAATGATTGCCCCACCCAGCATATAACCCAGCTGGATACCGGCAATCGTGATGACCGGCAGCAATGCGTTTTTTAGGGCGTGCTTATAATTTACCATCCGTTCGGTAAGGCCTTTGGATCTGGCGGTAACGACATACTCCTTGCTGAGTTCCTCTGCCATGGATGCCCGGGTCAAGCGTAAAAGTACGGCCGCCCGGGCGATTCCCAGAGAAATGGCCGGTAAAATAAGATGTTTGAGGCTGCCGGATCCAAACAGCGGGAATAGCTTGAACTTCACCGAAAACAGGAGAAGCAGAAGAATGCCCAGCCAGAAACTCGGGATGGCCATGCCGATCTGTGAAAAACCCATGCCCGCGTAGTCCCAAAAAGACCAGCGTTTTACGGCGGAAATCACCCCCAGGGGAATGGCAGTGATGATTGATATGACGATGCCCAGCAATGCGAGGGACAATGTAAGGGGGAAACGCTCTAAAATTAAGCCGGTCACCGGTTGGCCAGATATCATGGAGTTGCCGAAATCAAAGCGCAAAACATCCCAGACCCACTGGACATACTGGGTGATCATCGGTTTGTCCGTGCCAAGTTTTGTCCGAATGGCCTCAATGTCTGATGGGGAAGAATCGATTCCCGCAATTACAAGGGCCGGATCACCCGGTATTACCCGGATGACGACAAAGACAATGGTGGAGATCAGCAAAACAGTTAAAATTAAGCGGCCGAATTTTTTCAGTGCGAAGAGGGCGATGGATTAATCCTTTGTATGTTTGGTGAAATTAATGATCAGATCAGGCGAAAACGGTTGACGACATCAGGTTACAACAACCACGCTTTACCCGTCGTTGCCAGTTCTATTTTGCCACTGAATTTTTTGCCGGCCTGCTCCAGCAATAGCTCGTGGTCTCCGAAATGGGGCAAATGCGTTAACACAAGGTGCTTGACCCCTGCCCGGGCTGCGATTTCGCCGGCTTCGCCGGCAGTCAGATGCCCGGGTATCATCCCCAGATACTCATCATATAGGCTCGACTCGCAGAGAAGTAAATCGGCATTTTGGGCGATTCGTATCAGGTCATGGGTCCAGGCAGTATCCGCAATGTAAACCATGCAGCGGTTGTCCTGTTCGATGCGTATTGAAAAGCAGGGATCCGGATGGATATTCCGGCTGAAGGTAAACTTAAATGTGCCGAGCGCCAGTGCTGTTTGCGGGTCGATAACGCGCCCCCGGCTGTATTGCAGGTAACTCAGGCCTGAAAAATTATCATCTTCCGCATGGCCGTAAATTTCCAGCGGTTTTTTGCGGTCACCCAGATCCATCAATATCCTGGCGGCATATTGCAGACACCCGATATCGGCGACATGGTCCCAGTGATAGTGGGACAAGATCACGGCATCCAGATTTTGTAACTTAATATATTTTTGCAGAAGTGACAGCACCCCCGAGCCGCAGTCAACCAGAATATTTAGGCTATCGGACTGCAGGAGGTAGCCGGAAGTTGCCTCCCCGGCACTCGGAAAAGCGCCCCACCAGCCGATGGTGGTTAGTTTGAAAGCATTCATAGGTTACTTTTAAGCCGTACAGTGTTGTTTTTGAAAATGAACGTCGAACGTCCAACGCTGAACATCGAATAATGATGTCGCTCCGCTCCGCAATTTAACCTCATTTATCTTCAAGAATCCGATGTCAAAACTTGAATCACTGTTTCTGTTTTTTCATCTCTTCGCATTCAACATTCGATGTTGGACGTTCGATGTTCGATGTTCACCTTTCTCAATATAACTTCCACAGTCCCCCGGCATAAAAATAACTTAGCGCTTATAGGGCCGCCCTCCCGGTGGATTTTTCGTTTTTCAGCATATCGTACCGGTATTTGACTGCGGCACCATAGACGGTGGCATATCCCGGATTTTCCGGAAAGATAAAGGTTGTCTGATACAGTTTTCCCACCAGATTCAGCACCTGTCGGATAAACCGGTTTTCGGCAACCTTGCCGACCATGACAATATGGTCCCGACAATCGACGGAGCGGGCGCAAATGGAGGCGATGATGCCCACCGTTTCTCCTACCAGGTCCAGAACTGCAGCGGCCTGGTCTTCAATTTTTTTAGATTTTATGTCGGCAAAGTTACTTGCCGTCATCTCCGCACCCAAAAAACTGACTTGTTCATAACCCAGATCCGAAATGGTTAAATTGAGTTCGGCTGCATTTCCTTTGAGCGCCAGGGCTTCAATCTCTGAAGGATTATCCAGACCGCAGATGAGGGCCGAAAGTCCTCTGATGGTTCCACCGCCGACTCCGGAGCCGCCCAGGTGTTCGACGCTGTTTTTTGTGAAATGAACGATGGCACTACCGGTACCCATGCTCACCACAACACATTCATTGCAATCGGCCAAGGCTGCGCCCCCGAACCCGATGGCATCAATTTCGGCGATGATGGTGATGGTATTTTTCATGGACGTCGGCATCCCGGCCGCCGAGCCCGAGAAAACGATGTGTCGGGTCTGGTATTTTGTAATCAGGCGTTCATAGGCTGTTCTGATGTTTTCCCAATCCCGGTTTTCGATGCTAAAAATCTCTCTTATGCCCTCGGAGTCAACGACGGCAAAATCGGTGAATGAGGCGCCTCGATCAATCGCGATGATTGGCGCGGTTAAGTTTCCGGTCATATGGGTGCTGTCCCTTAGTCAATATAATTCAAAATATCCGATAGCCGGTGAATTACGGGGCAATCATGGATCTCTTCCACGCCCAGGGAACCGAAGCGATTGATAATCAATGCGTTCATTCCCACCTTGCGACTGCCAAGGCAATCGTCATAATAATTGTCACCGACATAAATGCACTGGTGGGCCTCCACGGACGTTTTTTGCAAGGCCAAATTAAAGATCCGGGAATCCGGCTTGTTGCAGTCTACCTCACAGGAGATAATCAGATGATCGAAAAAATCAATCAGCCCGGCATCCCTTAATATATCCCGGGCGGTACAGTCCCAGTTTGATATGACGCCCAGCCCGATGGATCTTCGCTTCATTTCCAACAGGACTTCCGCTACCCCGTTGAACGGCAGCCAGTAGTTTTTGACATCCATTTTTATCGCTTCCCAGCAGGCGTCAAGCTCACACAGGTTCACACTCAATCCCATCCGATAATTCATTATGCCAAGGTAAGCGGGCATGAATACTTTACGGGGCTGCAGGAAAAAACCCGGATACTCCCGCATAAACAGTTTGTCCGTCAGGTGGAATCCTTTTTCGATATCCCCAAGCGGGACATCGATACCGAATTCCCCTAACGCTTTCTGATAGGTGACTTCCCGCTGCATGTAAAGCAGGGTGTAACCGATATCGAACCAAACAAACTTAATATTCAAATCCAATCTCCTAACCTTATTTAACCGTAACGACGGGACAAGGCGCATTTAGGACCACATATTGAGCCGTGGAGCCGAATATGAGTTTATTGACCTTTGATCTCCTGCGAACGCCGATGATGACCTCATCGGCTTTGTGCTCATCTGCCAACTGCACCAGATCCTCGCCGGCTTCCAGCCCCCGAACCGACAAAATCACTTTGCAGGCAATTTTTTTATCCAGCAACATGCTTTTTTCGTAATCCAGATTTTTTTCAGCATCCTCAAAATCCTTGCGCGGCACTTCAGGTCCCCCGACCATGGAGTGCACCAGAATAATCTCGGCTTGAAAAAATTTTGTACGCTTTGAGGCGACCGCTATGGCTTCTTTGGCTGCATTTGATCCGTCGTAACCCACTAAAATTTTCATTTTTACCTCCTTATCCCAAAAAACCAAAACATTGTTGATTAGTTGACTGAGTTGACTGAGTTGATTAGTTGATTGAGTTGACTGGTTTATTGGTTGATTTGGTTTAAAACAAATCAACTCAATCAACCACTCAACGATATTTAAATTTATTATTTTAACCGACTTGGTTCCTATAAACCTAGATCCTCGTTAATCAATACCACTTTGACCCTTTCTTTCGGAAAGGATTTTTCGGTGATGGTCCAAGTGTTACAGATCCGATCCGGGCTTTTGCACTCCTGACAGTAGGATGTTTTAACGCAAGGTGTCTTTTTGTCCAGGCGCATCGAATTGACCGGCGCCGCATAATTTTTTATCCGGAACATGGCTTCGTCCAGATCCGCCACGATTTTATTGCGACCGATCAGTAGAATTACCCATTTGGGGCCGAAGGTCAGCGCGCCAATCCGATTGCCGGTCATGTCCAGGTTTACCAGTTGACCGGATTCGGTAACGGCGTTGGTTCCGGTGATAAATAGATCGACCAGCAGGGCCTGTCTGCGGCGCTCCATCATTTCTTCAGCCGGGACTTTCTTGTCAAGGGTGTCCAGCACCTCCAGATCCGGATTCTCCTTTAGCTGATGATAAAGCCCGCTGGCGATAAAGGTCATCGATCCGCCCCAGGATATGGTCCTGGCATTTAATTTGGGGATGATATCCTCCAGGACGGTTTTGCAGGCCGCCTCTTTGTTTTCTGCCAGGTAGACATCGAAATTGTTGGATTCCAACGCGGCTTTCATATCTGCCAGCCTCATTTTGTTGTAGTTCTCAATGGGTTGATCCATTTTTTCCTCCAGAGTTGTTTGATTCACAGAATCCGAAGATTGCTCGGATTACTATAGTCCAGATGTCATCATTCAGCTTGGAAAAATGGCTGTGACACCCTAACTGTCGCGGGATTGCACGAAAATTGGACATTGGCTATAAGGTTTCAGGTTTCGGGTGTCAGGTGTCAGGAGTGAAGACGCGAGAGCCAGCCTGACACCCGAAACCTGAAACCCATGCTCGCAGAAAGTTTCATAAAGCCTGATAATGTCCAAAAAAAAGAGCTATTTTTATAGTAAATTACGAGGTCTGAAATTTTATATGTCTCCGTATAGAGAAATATAAAAATCGGGAAAAATTCCCCCTATGCCAGTGCTTGATACCTAATACCTCCTCAATTGAGGTTATGCGTAAATCATGGCTTGTAAAAAATCAATACCTTATAGTCAAAGCGGTATCGGCTTGCAATAAAAAACTTGTTAAGATTCTACTTTAATA
>Ga0316191_10003743_pt1 | contig 11293 bp, 9 predicted proteins | sample Eddworburr2cm_MG_FD_204928 | JGI IMG/M metagenome (GOLD analysis project Ga0316191, IMG submission 204928) | Coastal sediment microbial communities from Maine, United States - Eddy worm burrow 2 cm | ecosystem: Environmental > Aquatic > Marine > Coastal > Sediment | place: USA: Maine | collected... | reverse complement strand
CATCGATTTGGCTTAAAACTTTGGATATAATTTCTTTTGGTATCATAATGATTGTTACTAAACATCAAACTACCTGAACGTCCAACACCGAACGTCCAACATCGAACATCGAATAATGATGTCGCTGCGCTCCTCAATTTATGTTGTTTACTATTTTTGTTTTTTTTCAGCCGTTTTGATGCTCGTTACGAAAATTTTAATTAGTTCTTCTGTTTCGCTCAAAATATCGTTTAGCAGTTCATCCTTTTCTTTCAACGTTCGATGTTGGACGTTCGATGTTCGATGTTCATCTTTACCTAGCTCTAGCCATCTTCGGATCCAGCGTATCCCGCAGTCCATCTCCCAGCAAATTAAGCCCCAGCACCGCCCAGGCAATGGCCAAACCCGGGAAGATGGCCATCCACGGTGATAGGTTCATAAAGGTCTGGGCTTCGTTCAGCATCCGGCCCCACGAAGCATGGGGCGGTTGGGTGCCCAGACCCAGATAGCTGAGTCCGGCCTCGGCCAGGATCGCCACCGCAAACTGAATGGTTCCCTGTATCAATAGCGGGGAAAGAATATTGGGCAATACGTGCCGCCAGGTAATGGCCCATTCGCTGACGCCGCTGGCCCTTGCGGCGGCGATAAATTCCCGCTCCCAGATGGTTATGGACACCGCCCGGGTCAGGCGTGCGAATATCGGTATGTAGAAAATGCCTATGGCCAGCATGGCGTTGATCATGGACGGTCCCAGAATCGAGGTGATTAGTATGGCCGACAGTACCGCAGGAAATCCGAATAAAAGATCGGAAAAGCGCATAATGGACTCGTCCACCCATCGGCCGTAATAGGCCGAGGCCAACCCGAGAAATACTCCGACGACCAGGCCCATAACCACCGTCACCAGGCCGACAATGATCGAGTTTACCGCACCTACCATGACCCGGGATAGCGTGTCCCGGCCATACTGATCGGTGCCCAGGGGGTGGCTTATGGACGGTCCCTGAAGGCGCGCGCGCGCATTCATCTTGTTGCCGTCATAAGGCGTCCAGATCATGCTGATGAGCGCAACAATAACCACGATCGACGTCAGAAAAAACCCGACGGTAAAATTTTTATTTCCGAAAAATCGTTTCATAAAGAATCATTTGGGACACGGATAAACACGGATGAACACCGATAAAAGAATATTATTATTATGCCTGCCAGAGCAGATAAAATTTATAAAAAAAATCCGTGTATATCTGTGAAAATCCGTGTCCTGTTTTAAAATTGTGTCAGCATTCAAGATGCAGCTTACTTCAGCCGAATGCGCGGATCCAGCGAAGCATAGGTCAGATCCACAACAAAGTTTACCAGTACCACGGCAATCGCCATAAACAGCACAATATCTCTGACCACCGGCAGATCCCGGTAGCCAATAGCCTGAAACACCAGCCTGCCCAGCCCCGGCAGGGTATAGACGTTTTCTATGATGATCGCACCGGCCAAAAGTTGGCCTAATTGCAGCCCCATTATGGTCAATACGGGAATCAGAGCATTCCGTAGGGCATGGACATATATAACCGTACGCTCTTTTAGTCCTTTGGCCCGGGCAGTGCGGACATAATCCTCTCTGAGAACCTCAAGCATGGATGAACGTGTTAAGCGGGTCAGAATCGAGGCCCGTATCAGGCCCAGTGCCAGGGCCGGCAGCAAAAGCGCTTTAAAAGACCCCAGGAAATCAGCTGACCATCCTGGAAAACCGCCGGCGGAAAACAATCCCAAATTGACTGACATCAATAGCATTAAAAGTATTCCTAACCAGAATTCCGGGGTTGCCAGGCCCAGCTGGGTGAAAAACATCACGATGATATCGCCATTGCGGTTCTGGTGTCGGGCCGCATAGATCCCTAACGGCAGAGATATAATCACCGCCAAAATCATGGCCATTAGCGCCAGCGGTCCGGTGACTGAGAGCCGGTCCCAAATCAGATCATATACCGGCATATCATAATTGATTGAACGGTTCCCACGACCGCTTACGAGATTGCCGATCCAAACCAGATATTGGTCTATGAAGGATTTATCCAGACCCAGTTCATTGCGCAGGGTTGCCAGGGATTCGGGTGTGGCATTGATGCCGAGAATGATCTGTGCGGGGTCTCCGGGAATTACGAAGAGAACCGAAAAGACAGTAACCGACACAAAAAAAAGCAGAATAATTAAGGCAATGAATTTTTTGGCAAAGTATCGAAACATCGATTCAAATTTTAGGCTTTCTGCATTGCGCGCTGTGGACATGGCATACTGGCGAAGGCAAATAGACGGCTGGAGCCAAAACTCCAGCCGTTTCCATGGCGGTTATTGTTATTTTTTTAACCAAACCGCTGTGCAATCAAGGGCAATGGTCGGGTAGTTTTCCCACCACCCCATGACGCTTGATTTCATTGCCGGCAGGTTGGGAGCAGAAAACAGATACCCGTTAACGGCGTCTTCTGCGATGATCTCCTGACAACGACCGAACCATTGGGCTTTTTCTTTTTCGTTGGGCGCATTTAAAGCCATGGCGTAGGCATCGCGAAATTCCTGTGAATCATACTGGAAGTAGTATTTCGGGTTAGCGTAAATACCGATATCCCAGGCTTCCACGTGCCCAATCATGGTCAGCTGAAATTCCTTTTGCTTAAAAATTCTGTCAATCCAGAATCCCCAATCAACTATTTCTATTTTCAGATTAATGCCAACCTGACTCAACATGTCGGCGATTACTTCACCGGCCCTTCTGGAATAGGAATAAATGGCCGGCAGCTGAATAGTGGCTTCAAATCCATTCGGATATCCCGCTTTGGCCAGAAGTTCTTTGGCTTTTTTAGGATTGTACGCAAACTTTCCGGTTAAATCCACATAATACGGAGTGGACGGTGACCAATGGGATCCGATGGGAGTGCCGTAACCGAACATGACCAGATCGACAACCGTTTGACGATCGATGGCGTAAGCAACGGCCTGGCGTACCAGTTTATTGTCAAAAGGTTTGGCTTTGTTATTGGTTGACATAATGACCTCACCGGTGGTGGTACCGGCATACACTTTAAACCGCTTGTCCTTTGACAGTTCAGCAGCTGACTCAGGTGCTGAAATCCAACCGAGGACATCAATGTCACCGGCTTTTAACGCAGCAATTTGAGCGCTGGCATCACCGATAAATTTGAAAGTAACCTTGTCCAGATACGGTAAGGCCGGATTCCAGTAACCGTCAAAGCGGTTCATATCCACCCTGTCGCCTCGAACCCATTTGACAAACTGAAATGGTCCGGTGCCAATAGGATGCGTGTTGGCGTTTTCATAGCCTTTCATCGGCAGCATGACAGCGTCACCTTCGGCCATATGGGCGATGAACAAAGCATCAACCTGTTTTAAATAACAGACCAGGGTATAGTCATCCGGCGTTTCCATTTTGCCGATTACCCTAAAATACTCCGGATGGACATTTTTGGTGCCCTCGGCAATCGCCCGGTCAAGATTCCATTTGGCTACCTGGGCGTTAAAGGGTTCGCCATTGTGGAATTTGACCCCCTGGCGCAGGTCAAAGGTATAGACGCGACCACCCGGGGAAACCTCCCATTTTGTGGCCAGACCGGGAACAAATTTCCCCCTGCTGTTGGTCTTGACGAGGCCCTCGTATATATTCGCATAAACAACGCGGTCAATGGCTGCCGATGTTCCTGCTGTCGGATCGAGCCCAGATGGGGGTTCTGCCGGTTGGCAGACCACTATGCCACCGCCTTTTTGCGGGGTTTCGGCCATGGCCGATCGAACAGGAGCGACAAGGGCCAGCATCAGAATAAAAAGAATGAATCGTTTCATGGGACCTCCTCATTTAGTCGATAATGTAACGTATCGAAAATGGTTTACCTTAGATAGATTTTATTGATTTTATAGGAATATATCGTTCATTAAATCCCAAATAACAATACTCAAATTCCAAATAAATCTCAAAACCCAATGACCGAAACGAAAATTCTGGTTGTCCTTTTTCCAAAAGAGCCAGGCGGATCAAATCCTAAACGTTTTGGTTATTGGGAATTGAGGTTTTGATATTATTTGTTATTTGTATATTGGTGCTTGTGATTTTCTCCATCCTGGACACAACTGTTCTAAAATTTACAGTACTATTTGTCTGCCGGAATTATGGGGTACAACCCTACAGATCCTCCAGATCACGAAAGGCTGTCATGCCCGCCAGGCTGCCGGCATTCAGAATGGCATGAATGATCGCGCGGGTCATGCAGTTGGCAGCCGCATGTCCCAGCTCATTAAGAGCAAGCGCCCTGGGAGCGGAAAAAATTCCTTGTTTTTCGGGCAATTCCTTTTTGCCGGTGGCCAGGCAAAAAATGGTATCTCCGTCAAACATCGTGTGAGCCGGGCGAATGGCCCGGGCCATTCCATCGTGGGCCATCTGGGCCACCTTCTGAGCCTGGGCCGCTAACAGGGCCGCATCCGTGGCGATGACGCCGATAGTGGTATTTTTGACAGGTTCTGCCGGCGGGGGGGTGGGAAGCTGTACGGCACGTTGCCCCTGATGACCAAACTCGCCATCGACTTCCAGCCCGATCTCCCAGGGGCGTCCGCTGTCAGGGTTTATTACCGAACCGTCGGAGTTGACCGCCACCAGAGCCGCCACCGTTATTCCGGAATCTAAAATTAAGCTGGCGGTGCCCAGGCCACCTTTAATGCTGTGTGAAAACGCGCCGGTCCCGGCACCGATATTACCGGTTTCAACCGGGTAATCGCCGGCGCGCTCGCAGGCCCGGCGACCCCAATCCGCACTGATAGGCGGGATGAACTCCTCCCCCCGGCCCAGATCATATAGTACGGCCGCCGGCACAATCGGCACGACATATCCCTGATCAAGGGGAAAGCCATAGCCTTCAGCGGCCAGCCAACGGGTCACACCATCGGCGGCGGACAGGCCAAAAACAGATCCCCCGGATAGAACCACAGCCTGGGCCTTTTCAATCAGGTTTTGGGGCGCCATCAAATCGGTTTCGCGGGTTCCCGGAGCCGAACCGCGCACATCCACACCGGCGACAGCGCCCTGGGGGCAGACCACAACCGTAACGCCACAGACCGCCTTGATGTCGGTGAAATGGCCGACGAGGATTCCCCCGACGTCCGTCAAACTGTTAGATTTCCCCAATTTAGCCAAAATCCCTCCGGCAGGTTTAACCTGATATTTTCGTTGCTGAATATGTGTATTATCTTCAATGTTTTATCTGGGACCCTAACAATTATGCAATCGACCAAAGCGTGTCAAGGGCCAAATGTAAACCGCCGGGAGATAATATAAATATTGACTAATCTGCTAACTATGGGATATCCTAAAAATTTTTTAAAGCGAAAAAACATTCATCAGCATACTACAAAGACCATGATACAGCTAATTAGAGGATTTAAAGACATACTTCCCGGTGAAGTAGAGATCTGGCAGGAAATTGAAAGAATTGCCCGGGAACTGCTGGAAGATTTCGGCTTCAAGGAGATCCGCATCCCGGTAATGGAACGCACGGAACTGTTTGCCAGGAGTATCGGTGAAGATACGGACATTGTTGAAAAGGAAATGTATACGTTTCCGGATCGTAAAGGCGATCTGATCACCCTGCGCCCGGAAGCGACGGCCTCCATTGCACGGGCCTACATCCAGCACAAATTATTCGCTAAAGATCCGGTTCAGAAATATTACATGATCGGGCCCATGTTCCGCCGGGAAAGACCGCAAAAGGGCCGATACCGGCAATTTTATCAAATCGATGCTGAAATTTTTGGCGTACAATCCGGTCTGGCTGATGCCCAGCTTATTTTTTTGTTGGTTACTCTTTTTTCACGACTTAACCTTGCGGATGTCAATGCCCACATTAACTCGCTGGGATGTCCTAAATGCCGCCCCGCTTTCAAAAAGGCCTTAACGGATTATCTGGTATCGGTCAGTGACAGGCTGTGTTCGGATTGTAATCGACGGCGGGACCGCAATCCACTGCGAGTATTAGACTGTAAAGTACCCGCCTGCCGGGGAGCATTAACCGAGGCACCGTCGATTCAGGAATCGTTATGTGACGATTGTCGGGCTGATTTTGATACCGTAATGAATTCTCTTCGTAAGCTCAATGTGCCCTACGTCGTTGACAAGAGCCTGGTTCGGGGGCTTGATTATTATACCCGGACAGCCTTTGAGATTCAGACAACCTCCCTGGGCGCTCAGAGCGCGGTGGCCGGTGGCGGCCGCTATGACAACCTGGTCAAAGAACTGGGAGGGCCTGATATTCCGGCCACCGGGTTTGCCATTGGGTTTGACCGGCTTGCGGAGCTCGTCGGTTCGAACGCGCCCGACCTGGCCAATAAGCCGGATATTTTTATCGCAGCCCTGGGATCTGAGAGCCAGGCTCTGGCATTTGAGTGGGTTTGCGCCATAGGGAAGGCCGGTGTTCGAGCCGAGATGGATATGGGCGCTAAAAGCCTTAAAAGTCAGATGAAGCGAGCAGACCGGCTGAGAGCTGCCAACGTATTGATGGTTGGAGATAACGAACTGAAAGAGGGTACCGCGATCCTGCGGAATATGGAGACGAAGGAGCAGGAGTTCGTTGCGCTGGATAGTCTAGTCGAAAACCTCATCAAAAAGATCCGTAAATAGTAACTTGTCGATAGGGCCATGTGGTAAAAGGTAGAGGGTTTCAGGTGTCAGGATAGAGGATTCCGAATAGCAGCCTGAAACCTGAAACCTGAAATCTGAAACCTTTTATTGTCATTGACCAGAAGCCAGTATTAGAAGGAGACATTAGAATTGCCTGACTTATTAGGAGACATGCGCCGGACGCACAGCTGTTGCGAGCTCGGTGCAAAAGATATCGGAAATGAAGTGGTTTTAATGGGCTGGGTTCTGCGCCGCCGGGATCACGGCGGCGTTATATTTGTGGATTTGCGAGACCGCGAGGGCATCACCCAGGTAGTCTTCAATCCCGGGGTCGACCAGGACGTGCATGCCAAAGCCCATTCCATCCGCAATGAATATGTTTTGGCCGTACGGGGCAGGGTGGATCCCCGTCCCGATGGCATGGTCAATCCCAATTTGTACACCGGCGAGATCGAGGTGCTGGTCAGTGAGCTTAAAATCCTGAACGCGGCCCAAACGCCGCCCTTTTTAGTCGAGGACAACATCGATGTGTCGGAGAACATCCGGCTCAAATACCGGCACCTGGATTTGCGACGGCCTCAGATGCAGCGCAATTTGGTATTAAGGCACAAGGCCGGCGCAGCGGTGCGAAATTATTTAAATAGCCAGGATTTTCTCGATCTTGAAACCCCCTTTTTAACCCGCAGCACCCCGGAAGGCGCCAGGGATTATTTGGTGCCCAGCCGTGTCAACCCCGGGCAGTTTTACGCTCTGCCCCAGTCGCCGCAGATTTTCAAGCAGCTTTTTATGATTTCCGGTTACGACCGCTATTATCAAATCGTGCGCTGCTTTCGGGACGAAGATCTGCGGGCGGACCGCCAGCCCGAGTTTACCCAGATTGATATTGAAATGTCCTTTGTGGGGGAAGAAGAGGTCATAAAACTGACCGAGGGAATGATGGTCACACTCTTTAATGATGTGTTGGACCAGGAAATAACCCCGCCCTTTCCACGCCTGACCTATGAGGAAGCGGTCGGCCGCTACGGTCTGGATAAGCCCGATACGCGTTTTGACTTGGAATTGAAGAATATCTCGGATATTGTTGAAGGGTGCGGATTTAAAGTTTTTTCCGGGGCTGTCAAGCAGGGCGGCATCGTTAAAGCGCTGAATGCCAAAGGATGCAACAACTTTTCACGCAAAGAGATCGATGATTTGACGGATTTTGTTGCCGTTTACCGGGCCAAGGGAATGGCCTGGATTAAGGTCAAGGATAATGATTGGCAAAGCCCGATCACAAAGTTTTTTACCGAGGAGGAAAAAAAGGCCCTGGCAGAGCGAATCGAAATGGAACCGGGCGATCTCATTTTTTTTGTGGCCGACCAACCCAAAATTGTCAATGAAGCCCTGGGCAATCTCAGAAATCATCTCGGCCGCAAACTCAATCTGATTGATGAAGGACAATTTAACTTTTTATGGGTGACCCGGTTTCCCATGTTTGAATATGATGAAACCGAAAAGCGTTATCAGGCGTTGCACCACCCGTTTACATCACCCTTGGAAGAAGATTACGGCAGGCTCAAAGATGATCCCCTGGCGGTTTTGTCCCGCGCCTATGATTTGGTGCTCAACGGCTTTGAAGTCGGCGGCGGCAGTATCCGGATTCATCAAAGGGAAATACAGGAACAAGTTTTCAAGGCCCTGGGCATGAACCGCAAGTCCTACGAAGAGAAATTCGGATTTTTACTCTCGGCCCTGGATTCGGGAGCACCCCCCCATGGCGGTATCGCCATCGGTTTTGACCGCCTGGTCATGCTGTTGTGCGGCGAATCATCCATCCGCGATGTCATCGCCTTTCCCAAAACCCAGAAAGCCGCCTGCCTGCTGACCGGAGCACCGTCTGCGACCAGCAAACAGCAGTTGGATGAGCTGCAGCTGAGGTTAAGACCTGGAGTAGACAGTTAAATTTTATATTCTGAAATCAAAAACAAAAAAGGCTCGGTCTTTTCAGACCGAGCTTTTTTTTCTGGCATTACAAGTGTAGCTTTAACCATAACCGTTGTCCATTGATCTGTGAACCCATAATTTAAAGGGGGTAATTATTTTTCTCCAAAAATACCTTTCTGTAATTATATTTCTTGCCCTATAGCTGCTTTTCTTGTTCTGTGGTAATTCGTGCACTTGGTAGTCAATGTAACTATTTTTCTTGATATATACCAAAATATAAGTATAATTCTCGTATTGTAACGATATTTCGGGAGGATGTCATGGTCGTAAATAGTCAAGAACAGGCGAAGCTAAGGCTTGCAGGGTATGCAGCGCTTATTGAGCAATACGGTCTCGATGTCATCCCGAACTGGCACAGATCCCTGGTTGCCACCAGCGGAATCCACCGGATCGACTCAACCGGGGAGATTGCAGAGGAGGTCTACCCTCCCAAGTACTGGCCGGGGGATACGCTGGGCGATCATCTCGAATTCGCACTCAAGTACGACGGCACGAATCTCGCGCTACTCGCCAGTCTGTTTCAAGCGCTCGCGGCGGAAGATATCCTGAATTATATCCGGTCCAAACCGACCGGTAAGTATGCCCGCCGGTTGTGGTTTTTATACGAATTTCTTACCGGCAAATTCCTTCCGATAGATGACCTGAAGAGGGGAAACTACGTAGATCTGCTCGATCAGGATCGATACTACACGATCTCCCCGGCCCGTCAGGTTCGCCGTCAGAGAATTAACGACAACTTGCTGGGCGATGGTCTGTTTTGCCCGACAATTCGCCGTACCGACATCCTGGAGAATTTCGAAGGGATCGACCTTACCAAACGGTGTCAAAAGGTTGTATCCGGTTACTCACCGGAATTGTTGAAACGGGCATTGAATTATCTCTACTCCAAGGAAACGAAATCATCCTTCGAGATCGAACACATTTCACCGAGTTCGACCCGAACCGAGCGATTCGTCACGTTGCTTCAGTTGGCGGAGCGTGAAGATTTTTGCGGAAAAAAGAAATTAATCGATTTGCAGAATCGCATTGTCGATCCACGATTCTCCGATTCAGACTACCGGAAAAACCAGAACTATATCGGTGAAACGGTCACCTGGCAGAAAGAGCGAATCCATTTCGTGTGTCCGAAACCGGACGACCTGACCGACCTAATGGAAGGTTTGGTCGCCTCCCACAGGCGCATGGAAGGGGGGGGCGTATCCGCAGTGGTTCATGCCGCCGCCATGGCTTATGGATTTGTTTTCCTGCATCCGTTCGAGGACGGCAATGGGAGAATCCATCGATTCCTGATTCACAATATTCTTGCCCGCCGAGGCTTTACACCAAAGGGAATCATGTTTCCCGTATCGGCATCCATGCTGAAAAACCCTGCCGACTACGAGGATTCCCTAGAGACGTTCTCTCGGCCGCTCATGACCCTCGTGGAATATTCACTCGACGAAGAAGGCCTCATGACAGTGCACAACGATACAGCCCGGTGGTATAAATACCTCGATATGACTTCGCAGGCGGAGGCACTCTTTCGATTTATCGAACAGACTATTGACGGCGAACTCAGCGATGAGTTGGAGTTTTTGGCGAACTACGACAGGACCAAGAGAGCTATCCAGGCGATCGTGGACATGCCCGACAGGCAAATAGATCACTTTATCCGATTTTGCCTGCAGAACAATGGAAGGCTTTCGGAGCGGAAACGAGCAAGTTATTTTGGTTCTTTGTCGAGGGAAGAAATTGCTCGCATGGAACAGGCCATCCAGTCCGCTTACGGAGGTAATACGTCGAGCGGTGATTGACAAAAAGAAAGGCCCAATCAAAAGATTGGGCCTTTTAAATAGTGGCTCCCCAGCACGGACTCGAACCGCGGACCCAGTGGTTAACAGCCACTTGCTCTGCCAACTGAGCTACTGGGGAACATTTTTTAGTTACCATTAGTGCCAGTGACCCAGTGGTTAATCCGCCTGCGGCGGACTCTGCCAACTGAGCTACTGGGAATTAAAATGAACAAAACTTAATAATCGAGATTAAAATATATGTCAAGAAGAATTTAGGGAAAATAGGGGCGCTTGTCACCGAATTCAAATAACGAATAACCAATCACAAATAACACCTGATTGAGCGTCATTCGCTCAATCAGAGGCCTATCCCCTCGGCTCTGTGAACTCAATTTTGCCGTCCGGCAGCATATACATTATCGGCGCTTCACCATTTGTTACCGTTGGGTGGTGACCGGTTCCCGGCTCGAATACGCACCAGCCGCGGTCGGTGCCATCAAACTGGGCGCCCGGTGTGATCGGCAGCACCATGCAGACTTCTCCCGTGGGATGAGAGTGATGGGACCCCACCAGATCGGTCAAGTCCACCACGTCGACGCTGAGTCCCCCAGTCTCCGGACCGGGTTCAATCACACGGCCCCAGCGGGGTCCTCCCTCGTTGCCGTTGGCGCACATCCACCCTGCCGCAATCGCTTCATGGCATGCTTTTTCAATTGTATCAAATGTATCCCCTCCGGGCGGGAAACGACTGTTTAGTTGATCGGCAAGCGTGGCGTCCACCGCCCCGTTGGCGATAAGATCGAATACAGGCTTCAGCAAGGCCTTAAATTCATCGACGTTCATTCAATTAGCCTCCTTTACGTTATTCAGGACGTTTCTGTGCATAGCG
>Ga0316191_10003740_pt1 | contig 11300 bp, 8 predicted proteins | sample Eddworburr2cm_MG_FD_204928 | JGI IMG/M metagenome (GOLD analysis project Ga0316191, IMG submission 204928) | Coastal sediment microbial communities from Maine, United States - Eddy worm burrow 2 cm | ecosystem: Environmental > Aquatic > Marine > Coastal > Sediment | place: USA: Maine | collected... | reverse complement strand
CCGGTGAAGTTATTGCTGACGTTGCCTTCCCGGCTCCTGAGAGAGCAGGATGGACCGGCGCCAATTACTGCGCTTCCGGCCAATCAGCCAAATCTTATATTCCTGTTTCCATGGCCAATGAAGGCTATATTGATGTCTTTGACAAAAACACCATGGCGCTGAAACATCGCATTTTCTTTGATGATCTCGGCATCAAGGCTGGTGAGACCACCTTTGCTCATGGTATTAACACTCCTGATATGACAAAATTCCTCTTGACCGTTAATGACACTCCTGAGGGCTTCACCAAGTGGACCGGCAACACCAAGCTGATATATCTTGATATGGTAGCCCTGGAGCAGGGCAAAATCAAGAAAATCGCCGAAGCAATGATCACCGGCAAGCCGAAAGATGCTGAGGGCGGCACCATTACCTTCAGGCAGTATTTTACTGCAGACGGCAAGTACCTGCTGCAGTCCGGCGCTGACCGCGGCTACCTGATCGATGCCGAAACCCTGAAGGTGCTCGACGAGATCACCCCGCTGCCAGGTGAAAATCATGACATCCTTCCCACACCAGATGGGAAATATGCTGTCATGACCCTGCGTGAAAAAGCCAAGGACTTTGAAGGCAATGATTCTGTTGACGGCACCTTGCTGCTTTATGATATCGAAGCACGGAAAACCGTTGGCAGTTCGGCATCAGTCTGCTTTGCCTGCCATAAGGGAGAGGGAATCGGCAAGGCCATTCTCTGCGGTCTGGATGGCAACTGGAAAATGTAAAAATTTTTCCGGCTAGCAATAACTATTAATAGTTGATATAAAGACGGGCTTCGGGTGGAATTAATCCGAAGCCCGTCTTTTTTATACTTAACAACACAAACCAAGACTCATATAAACCAAGAAGATGGCTCAAATCTCATTTTTTTCCGTTGCTCTCAAAAACCTGAGGAGAAAAACGTTCAGAACAGCAGTGCTTGTTTCTGCAATCGCCCTGCTTGTTTCTCTCTTGATTTTTGCGATCTCCTTTACGGTCAGCGTGGCGTCAAGTTTAAAAAAATCTTCAGAGCGGCTGGGGGCGGATCTCGTAGTAGTGCCGGTTGGAGCCCGCGGTTTTGCAGAAGAGTTTCTTCTTGAATCAAAGAACACATCCTTCTATATGCCGATCAGCATTATTGACAAAGTTAAAAAAATTGAAGGCATTGAAACCATTACCCACCACACCTATCTTTCTTCCATTTCAGGTCTGTGCTGCGATATAATGCCGACCAGGATTGTTGCCTACAACCCGGAAACCGACTTTATCATTAATCCCTGGCTTCAGAAATCCCTCGGCAGGCCGCTTGAGATCGGTGAGGCAATAGCGGGTTTTGGCACCAGCGAAAATCTTGGCCTTGGTCTCCTTGATATTGAAGCGACAATTTTCAACAACCGCTTCAAAATTGTAGGGGTGCTTGAGCAAACCGGCACCGGCCTGGATCACGCCCTGTTCATGACCGAGGAAAACCTGAAAAACATCATTGAAAGCGGCAAATCTCCCCTGAAAAAGGGGCAAATATCCATAATTTTCACCAAGCTTAAAAAAGGGTATGACCCAGATTTTGTGGGAAGGGTGCTGGAAGGCGAAATCCCTGAAGTTGATGTGGTGGCCAGAAGCGATATGGGCGAAAAGTTTATCAGCACCCTGGCTGATATCAACAAAATATTCCTGCTGACCACGGTTCTGGCCTCGATTCTGACAACCTTTCTTGTCTGGGCTATTTTTTCAGCCATAGCCAATGAGCGTTCAAAAGAAATTGGCATTATGCGAGCCCTTGGTGCCAAAGAAATTCACATTGTCAAGCTCTATCTCTTGGAAGTACTGGTGCTGGGTCTTTTGGGTTCTCTTCTCGGGGTGTTGGCCGGTACATACTTATCTGAACTCCTGGCGGGCAGCTTCAGCCTTTTAAAAAATATCTCCGCAGGCCTTACGGGCATCCAGCAAACCGCAATCGCCCTTGTTGGTCTTGTTATTGGTACAGCCATCTGTGTAACCGGCGCCATGATGCCTATTAACCGGATTAAAAAAATGGAACCATTGTTGGTTATTAAAGAGGAGTAACGTGTCCTTTCTTCATATAGAAAAACTGACCAAAACATATACGGTTGACCACACGACCTTTATTGGGGTGGACAATATCTCACTCTCGATCGATCAGGGGGAATTTTTATCCATTGTGGGACATTCAGGATCAGGAAAAACCACCCTGGTCTCCATAATAGGGGGTATTCTAAAGCCGACCTCAGGGAGGGTTCTGCTTGAGGATGTGGATATCTGTACCCTTAATGATAATAAGTTGTCCGATTACAGAGCAAACCGAATCGGCTTTATGTTCCAGTTTGCAAGTCTGCTGCCTATTCTTACAGCGAAGGAAAATGTTTTGCTCCCGGCAATATTCAGCCCTAACCAGAAAAAAATAAATGAAAAAACGGCTCAGAATCTTATGGAAATGGTCGGGATTGGTGATAAGCTGGACTCTTATCCTTCGCAACTTTCCGGGGGGCAACAAAGAAGGGTTGCAATTGCCAGGTCCCTGTTAAACAGCCCTGATATCATCCTCGCTGATGAACCGACCGGTGACCTGGATGAGGATACAGAGGCTGAAATTATGCGCCTTTTTAAAGAAATCAACAGGGAGCAGGGTGTGACCATCATTCTGATAACTCATAACCTTGAGTTGGCCGGAAAAGCAAAAAGAAAAATGCGAATGAGCAAGGGCCGAATTGTTGATATTTAAAACCTGCTAGATCATGTTCTATAAAGCAAAAAAGCCGGACAGGGCCATAAAAAAAACCTTCACCGGCTTTTACAGCAATATGTAAACTAAAGGCTCTTAGCCGCCTTGTTTTTTCACCTGGACTGCTTGCGGTCCTCTTTGGGTCTGTTCTATCTCAAAGTCCACCTTCTCGCCTTCCTGCAGGGATCGAAAACCACCAGTGTCATCAATACCGGAATAATGTACAAAAATATCTCCATCTTTTTCTGTTTCAATAAAACCATATCCTTTTTTGTCATTAAACCACTTCACTTTGCCTTCCATAATACCATTAACTCCTTCTCGTTTTTGTGGTTTTAACCAAAGGGTGCTCCGGTGGGAAATAGTGCAAAATCTTTTCTCTTGGTGTACTTCTCTTATGGTTACTGATAAAACACCGACTTAAAGTAAACATCCAAGAAATGAATGTTCATTCATTTAAACAATATTTTACCTCTCTGCCATAAAAAAATATGTTTTATTTGCTTTGCGGAAATAAAATTTGCATTACCCTATCATGAAAATAGGGTCTGAATAGTTTTATTTTGTTGTTTTCCCTGCTGGGGTGGATCCGGTTAGTGAGTAAAACAATACCTACATTCTTGTCCGGATCTAACCAAAATGATGTCCCGGTAAAACCAAGATGTCCAATGCTTTTTTGCGAAAAAAAATTACCACTGCTTGATTCTTTTATTGCCGGTGTGTCGAAACCCAGACACCAGCTGCTGCCAGATATGTTTTGCTGCCGGCTAAGAAAATATTCCAGGTCTTCTTTTTTTATATATGGGTGCTCGTTCTCACCTTTCCACATTTCAAGAATCTTAGCTGTATATGCCGTCACACCTTCAATATTTCCGAATAAACCGCTGTGTCCTGCAACCCCTCCCATGGAATAACAATTATCATCATGTACCTCGCCATATAATATTTTTTTTCTCCATGGGCAGTTTTCTGTGGCAACAAAATCTTTTTTATCAAATCTGTTGTTTTCTTGGAACAGAGGTTTATAAAAAATTTTCTTTTCTAAATTGAGTGGTTTTAAAACTTTTTCTTCAACATAATATTCCAGCCCATATCCTGCTTTTTTTTCAACAATACGGCCGAGCAGCATAAAGCCTAGGTCACTGTAAATTGAAGCAGTTCCCGGAATATATTCCTGTCTTTCCTGCAGTATGAGATTTTCTACAACTCTGCTTTTCTCTTTCTGTGGTATATCTTTCAAAATTTTAAAATATTCCCTGTGGGCCGGCAGCCCTGAACTATGGCTTAATAGATGTTTCGCTTTTATTTTGCTTTTTTTTCCTTTTATTTTTATTTCAAGCAAAGAGGGTAATGTTTCATCAATATCAATTTTTTTTTCCTTCATGAGGCAAAGGATTGCCATAGTTGTGGCAAGAGGTTTGGTTAATGAGGCAAGATCAAAAAAATTATTTTTTTTCAATACCCTTTTTTCTGGATAGATTGCTGCATTTCCACAAAGGGTGATAAATACCTTTTTTTCTTTTCCCACTCCATAGAAAATACCTGCTGCCGCTGCAGGAAAAACTCCTTCAAAAATCCCTTTTTTCAGCAGTTTTTTTATCTCGTTTTGCACTGATATATGAGGGGGTTTTTCACTCTTCATTTTTTTCTGTTTTTTTAATATTATAAATATTTGTAATTATTTAAAAAAAATACTTATTTAAAGCATTAAAAAACGTTGTTTTTTTATTTTATTTACTCTATATTTATTTAGCATTTTTTAATGCTATTTTTATTTATAAAATATAAAAATTGGGATTATTTTTTATCTTCTTATATGGGAAATTATTTTAATAAAATGTTGATAACTTTAATTCCTCCCTTTTTCACCTCTTTTTAAAAATCTTTTTTTAAAAAAATAATTAAAAATTTCAACAAATTATATTTCTTATTAACATATTAATACCCTTAATAATAATATTCTTCTCATACATAATAAAACTATATATAGAGGTATCAAATTATGCCATTATCAATCAATGTATCAAAAGATGATTTTTTACCAGCTCTTAACTCTTTGCAAAGCATAACCGGTAAAAAGGGAACAATGGCTGTACTGGCTAATGTACTTATTCAATCTCAGGATAATTATATTGAAATAATAGCGACTGATCTGGAAGTAGGAATAAAAAAGAATGTTGCAGCAGAAGTAATAAATAAGGGTTCTATCACCTTACCTGCTAAAATCCTGTTTGAAATAGTAAGAGAATCAGGTTCAGACAGTATAAAAATAGAAGAAAGGGATAAAAACTGGGCCAGAATAAAAGCAGGAACCAGCGTCTATAACCTAGCAGGTACTTCGAGTGAAGAATTTCCGGATTTTCCCGAATACAATGAAGAATCACTTGTAACACTACCCTGTGAACTTGTTAAGGAACTTATTGAAAAAACAATTTTTTCTGTGGCCCAGGAAAGGGAAAGCAACTACACCCTGACAGGTATTCTCCTTGAAAAAGAAAAAAATGATGAAAATAAAAGTTTTTTAAGAATGGTATCTTCGGATGGGCACAGACTTTCTATTATGGAAAAAGAGTTAGATAAGGAATGTGATGATATTATTATAGAAAAAAACACGCTTATTCCCAGAAAAGGTGTTTCTGAAATAAAGAAGATAAGTGAGGGGCAGAAAAATTTTTCCATAGGATCTGATAAAAAACAACTCGTTGTTAAAACCAATAATTCACTTTTGATAGTGCGTCTCATGAACGGGGAGTTTCCGGATTATAGAAGTATAATAAATGTTATTGAGAAAAATAATTTAATAGAAATAGAAAGAATAGGTTTTCTTGAATCACTGAAAAGAACAAACCTTTTTACCGAAGATACATTTAACGCCATTCAGTTAAGTGTTGAAGAAAATAAGGTTATATTGTCATCACAAAATATGGATTATGGCAATGCCAAAGACGAAATGGAAATAAAATATACCGGTGAACCATTGGAACTAGGATTTAACTGTCGGTATTTTATAGACACCCTCCAGGTAATGAGAAGCGATATGGTCAAGGCTTATGTAAATTCAGACCAGAGCCCATGTCTTATAGAGGGAGATGAAGACCAAGGTTTTATAAGTATTATTATGCCCATGAAAATATGATTAATATTGTTAGATGGAATAAAAATTTAAAAAAAAAGCTGTTTAAAAAATCAGAAGAAGAAATAAAAAATGGAAAAAAAAGAAGAATCAGGCACGTATGGTGCTGAACAGATAAAGGTTTTAGCCGGACTTGAAGCTGTACGGAAAAGACCATCAATGTATATAGGAAACACCGCAGAGGAGGGGTTGCATCACCTGGTCTACGAGGTAGTTGATAACAGCATAGACGAAGCTCTTGCAGGATACTGCAGCCAGATAAAGGTAACGATACATCCGGATAAGAGTGTTTCGGTTGAAGATAACGGTCGGGGTATACCGGTTGATATGCACCCGACAGAAAAAATGTCGGCCCTGGAACTGGTAATGACAACTCTGCATGCCGGAGGAAAATTTGATCATTCAACGTATAAAGTATCTGGCGGATTGCACGGTGTCGGTGTCTCGGTTGTTAATGCCCTGAGTGAATTGACCCGGGCCGAAGTTAAACGAGGGGGAAAAACATATCTACAGACATACAGATATGGAAAAAAAGAAAGTGACATTACTGTAATAGGCGAAAGTACCCTATCCGGCACAACGATTACATTTAAACCGGATACCCAGATATTCACCGAAACAACAGAGTACAAGTATGATATCATCCAGAATCGTTTACGGGAGTTGGCCTTTTTAAACAGGAACGTAAAAATTATTTTAAAGGACGAAAGATCCGGAGCAGAGGATGAGTTTCATTATAAGGGCGGCATTGAAGAATATGTGCAATATCTAAACCGGAAACGGAATGTTATAAATATGCTTCCCATTGTGATGATAGGTGAAAAAGACCAGGTGCAGGTAGAGGTCGCCTTTCAGTACTTTGACGGATACTCCGAACGACTTTTTTCTTTTGTTAACAATATTAACACCAGGGAGGGCGGCACCCATGTGGCAGGATTCAGGGCAGCACTTACAAAGTGCATTAACCGCTATGCCAGTGATGATATTGTTCCCAAAAACATGAAGGAGAAAATGGGGGGCGATGATGTTCGGGAAGGGATTACCTGTGTCATCTCAGTGCGGGTGCCGAACCCACAATTTGAGGGCCAGACCAAAACCAAGCTTGGCAACAGCGAGGTCCGGTCAATAGTTGAAAGTGTTTGCAACGAAAAACTTTCCATTTTTCTTGAACAGAACCCCCAGGAAGCAAAAAAGATCCTTGCCAAGGTTGTGGAGGCGGCCAGGGCCAGGGAAGCAGCCAGAAGAGCAAAGGAGTTGACCCGCAAGAAGGGATCAAGCCTTGATCTGTTAATGGCGGGGAAACTGGCGGAATGCCAGTCCAAAAAACCCGAAGAGCGGGAGATTTTTCTTGTTGAGGGCGATTCCGCCGGCGGCAGCGCCAAGCAGGGAAGGGATCGGGCCTTTCAGGCAATCCTGCCCTTGCGGGGCAAGATCATGAATGTTGAAAAAGCCCGCCTTGATAAGATATTGGGCAGTGAAGAGATAAAACAGATTATTTCGGCTCTTGGCACAGGGTTTGGCAACGACGAAGATTTTGAGATCGAAAAACTAAGGTACCACAAAATAATCATCATGACAGATGCCGATGTGGATGGGGCACATATCCGCACCCTGCTTCTGACCTTTTTTTACCGGCAGATGCCCGAGCTTATTGATGGTGGCTATGTATATATTGGCCAACCACCCCTCTACCGCCTGGGACGAGGCAAAAGCGAGCAGTTTTTCACCGACGAAGAAGCCCTGAACCAGCACCTTTTTCAACAGGCAGAAGAGACGTTAACGGTGCATGTCGAAGAAGAAGGCAAGAGCACCAAGGTAAAAAATCTTGTGACTCTTATGAGGAAACTTTCCAACCACTTGCAGATTATTGAATACCTTGAGCGCATGAATTTCTGGGAGGACATGGTCTATTTTCTATTGGAAAACGAGGTAAAATCTGCGGACCAGTTTGGTGAACAGGACTTTGTTGCAGATCTCAAAAACAGGCTCATGGGCGGCAAGATGAATCTAGGCAACATACGACCCTGCAGGTGGAAGCCGAGCTGCTACGAATTTGACGCCGCCCTGAAGGACAAGGCCCACATAGTTATGACCATTGGGCCGCAGATTCCCCTGATCCATGAATATCGTTCAGCGCTGGTTCTTTTCCCGGAGATCAGTAAATACCTAGACAAAACCTTTATTGTTGATACAGGTAAAAAACTGATCCAGGTTGCAAACTGGAGGGAACTTTTGACCACAGTAAAAAGTGAATCGTTTAAGGGCAGTTCACTCCAGCGCTACAAGGGTTTAGGTGAAATGAATCCGGACCAGTTGTGGGAAACGACCATGCACCCGGACAAAAGAACATTGCTGCAGGTAAATATTGAAGACGCTGAACAAGCTGATGACATTTTTATCACCCTCATGGGCGAAAAGGTTGAGCCACGCAGGGAATTTATCCAGAACCATGCCCTGGAGGTGAAAGAGTTGGATATATAGAGTGCTTAACAGGACGATACGGGGCTGTGTCAAAATGAAAGTTGTTCTCTTCTTTCCTGCCCACATTCATTACATTTTAAATAATACAAAAGGTTTATTGTTCCATGACCGTTGAAAAAGAAAACATCAGACCCAACAAAATATCCATCGAGAAAGAACTTAAGAAGTCCTACCTCGATTATGCCATGAGCGTAATTATCGGCCGGGCTTTACCCGATGTACGCGACGGCTTGAAACCCGTGCACCGGCGGGCACTTTTTGCCATGCGGGAGCTGGGAAATTTCCATAACCGGCCCCACCTCAAGTCTGCCCGTATAGTTGGTGACGTCATTGGTAAATATCACCCCCACGGAGACACGGCAGCCTATGACACCATCGTAAGGATGGCGCAAAGCTTTTCTCTGCGTTATCCCCTGGTGGACGGCCAGGGGAATTTTGGCTCCGTTGATGGTGATTCTCCTGCGGCCATGCGTTACACCGAGGCCCGGATGACCAAAATAGATCAGGAGCTAATTGCTGATCTTGATAAAGAAACCGTTGACTTTGTTCCAAACTATGACAACAGCCTGACCGAACCGGTTGTTTTTCCGACGAAAATTCCCAATCTGTTGATCAACGGCTCCTCGGGTATTGCTGTTGGCATGGCCACCAACATCCCGCCCCACAACATTACCGAGGTGTTAAATGGTCTTGTTGCCATGATTGACAATCCTCATATCACAGCCCACCAGTTGACCGAAATTATTTCAGGGCCGGATTTTCCAACCGGCGCTTTTATCTGCGGCAGGGCAGGTATTCGGGAAGCTTATGAAACCGGCCGAGGATCCATAATTTTGCGGGCCAAAACCCATGTTGAAGAGCGTGACGGGGGCAAGGAGTCAATCATCATTACAGAAATCCCCTATCAGCAGAACAAGGCCACCCTGGTGGAAAAAATAGCCCTGCTTATCAAGGACAAAAAAATAGAGGCCATCTCAGAGATCAGGGACGAGTCAGACCGCCAGGGCATGCGCGTAGTTCTTGATCTCAAGAAGGGGGAGATGTCTGAAGTCGTACTCAACCAGCTTTATAAGCTGACACCACTGCAGAGAAGCTACGGCATAATTCTCCTGTCCATAGTTAACAACAGGCCGGAGATCCTTAACCTCAAGCAGATCCTTGAGCATTTTCTCCTGCATCGCCGTACCGTTGTCTATCGCCGCACGGTGTACGACCTGCGCAAGGCGGAAGAAAGGGCCCATATTCTTGAAGGTTTGAAAGTGGCAATCAGCAATCTTGATGAGGTGGTCGCTCTCATCAAGGCATCTGAAAATCCCAGGGAAGCAAAAACAGGTTTGATGGAGCGATTTGAGCTATCAGAAATCCAGGCCCAGTCCATTCTGGATATGAGGCTGCATCGTTTGACCGGCCTGGAAAGGGAAAAAATCATCAGCGAGTTTGAGGAGCTGTCCAAACAGATTACCTGGTATAAACAGGTTTTGCATGACGAAGCAATTGTCATGAAGATCATCAGGGACGAGTTTTTGGAGATACGGGAACAGTATGGTGATGAACGGCTCACAGAAATAATTGAAGCACCTGATGAAATATTGCCGGAGGATCTTATCCCGGTGGAGGAAATGGTAGTGACCGTCACCCACTCCGGCTATATCAAGAGAAACCCGGTAAGTCTGTATCGCTCACAGAAGAGAGGCGGCAAGGGGGTGCGCGGTATCACCACTATTGAGGAGGACTTTGTCAACGACCTTTATCTTGCTTCCACCCATGATATGTTTCTGTTTTTTACAAACCAGGGGAAAGTATTCTGGCGCAAGGTTTACCAAATTCCCATGGTAGGCAGAACGGCGCGCGGCAAGGCAATTGTCAACCTTCTGGAGCTTTCAGAGGGTGAAAAGGTCGCAGCTATTCTGCCGGTGGCAAGTTTTGAAACCGATGATGAACACTATATTTTCATGGTAACCAAGCTTGGGCGGGTCAAAAAGACAAGCCTAAATGAGTTTAGGCGGCCGCTTCGTAAGGGCAAGATAGCCCTGCGTATAAACGAGGGAGACGAGATTATATCAGCGGTGATTACAAACGGCAGAAATGAAATTCTGTTGGTTTCACAAAACGGCATGTCCATTCGTTTTGATGAGCGAGATGTGCGCCCCATGGGACGAGTAGCCGCAGGTGTTAAAGGTATTACCCTGAAGCGCGGTGACAGCGTGGTGGGTGTTGAAGTGCTTGCCACAAATTATTCTATTCTGGCGGTGACTGAAAACGGCTACGGTAAGCGAAGCTCCGTGGATGAATACCGGCTGCAAAGACGCGGCGGCAAGGGGATTATTGCCATTAAGGCCAGTGATCGCAACGGCAAGATCATAGGTGCCATGCAGGTGGTCGAGGATGATGAGGTCATGCTGATTGCCAGCAGCGGCAAGATTATCCGCATTAATATGCAGAACGTGCGCGTCATTGGCAGAAACACTCAGGGTGTCCGACTTATTAACCTGGAGCCTGGTGAAAAGGTAGTTGCCATGGATATGTTGGCAACTGATGAGGAGGAAAATGGTGACGCGTTTGACCAGGAGGAAAATCAGGAGACGAGCTGATGGCAGCTGAAAAGATAGCAGTCATAGGCGCCGGCAGCTGGGGAACCGCCCTGACAAAACCCATTGGCGACCTGGGACAGATAATTTCTCTCTGGGGCCACCGGAAAGAACACGTTGAAGAGCTCAAGGCGACTCGTCAGAATAAAGCCTATCTCCCGGATTATACACTTCCTGAAACAGTTACGCCTGTTTCTGACCTCAAAGAGGCGGTTGAAGGCCATACAATTGTTATCATGGTTGTGCCTTCCCATGTTTTTCGTGAAGTATTTACAGAGCTGGAGCCATGTCTGGATAATGACGCGTATGTGGTTTCGGCGTCCAAGGGAATTGAAAATGACTC
>Ga0316191_10003739_pt1 | contig 11301 bp, 12 predicted proteins | sample Eddworburr2cm_MG_FD_204928 | JGI IMG/M metagenome (GOLD analysis project Ga0316191, IMG submission 204928) | Coastal sediment microbial communities from Maine, United States - Eddy worm burrow 2 cm | ecosystem: Environmental > Aquatic > Marine > Coastal > Sediment | place: USA: Maine... | reverse complement strand
GCAAAAACCTGGTCATCCGTCTCCACGGCGGACCCGGCCTCGTCCTGGTCGGCCGTAATGATAAACGGCTCCAGATCGCCGCCCTCCTCGCCCGGCCTGCACACAACGAACAACCGCGGCTGATCGACAGTCAGATTACACCAGTAGCTCTCGCAGGCATCGCGGAAGAACCGCAGGCGGTATCCACTCCAAAGATACTGCTGCTCGTCTGGCCCATCCCGCAGCAGCTTGCGCGACGGCTCGCCGGACCCGAGATTCTCTCCGGCAATGACACCGATGGCATCCCAGCTGGGCACGCACCATCCGTGGCCGGCTACTTCGCGGCGCCGCATGATTACCGACACCGGTATCGTCAAATCTGCGCTCATCCCATACCGCCGGCGAACGAATCGGCCGGCCTGTCTCCGCCATCTATGACCCGGAAGCCCCGTACTGTACCGCAACTGGGCACGACTTTTAGACAAAATTCAGGGGACTGACAGAGACGGACCCAAGCATTGCTGCAATTGATAAAAGACTGGGACAAAAACTCCCATTCGCACCAACAGTGGGATATTTTGTCGCAACGGTAACGCAGGTGGACTCCCCCGTTCGCGGTTGAATGAACTTCATTCAATCTGTTATGCGCGTTACGCAGGGCGGAACGAATTTTGCATAGTTTGACGCCAGGGGGAGGCCGAATGCGGGTTGCAGTAAGTGCAGCGGCGGCAGGCACGCCACCACGGAGGGGCACGATGTGGAAAATCTGGCGACCGAAATCGCCGCGGCGGGGGCGAAAAATACCGATCCCGAGCAAACTCCCAGGTTCATGAGCGTCAAGCAGGTAGCCCACTATCTGCAAATAAACGAGAAAAAAGTCTATGCGCTCGTCGGCGATGGCCTGATCCCCGCGAGTAAAATCACAGGGAAATGGCTATTCCCAAAAGACCTCGTCGATCAGTGGATTCTTGAGTCCTGTCACGGTGGCCTGCTCACCGATCGGATGCTGATCGCTGGATCGGACGATCCCTTGCTTTACAGGGCGATTATTCGGACCGCCAATGAGTTTCAGGCCAGCGCGCTGATCAGCTTCACCCCAACCGTGACCCAGCTCGGGTTGACCTTGCTGGCGCGAAGGCGCGCCGACCTGTGTGGAATGAGCTGGGGTCCTGCAGAAGAAAGTCACCAGCGCCATCCCGCGTTGATACGACAATACCCGCAGCATCATGACTGGCTGCTGGTGCGTCTTTTCCGGCGCGAGCAGGGACTGATTATGACACCGGGCCTGTGGAGCAGCGGCGCCTCGCTGCAACGGCTGTTTTCCAGCGAAACACGCTGGGTCGCCCACGAACAGGGAACCGGATCGCAACGATTTCTGCAGGAATTGGTGTCGCAATACGATCTCGATCTGGCGTCGCGCAGAATCGCCAGCCATGCCTTTTCCGAGCGCGACGCCGCATCGCTGATTGCGATGAGCTACGCAGATGTCACCGTCGGCGTGCGCGCGTCAGCCACGGAGTACGGGCTGGACTTTCTGCCGATCGGCTGGGAGGCCTTCGACCTGGCCATGCACCGCGGCATCTTTTTCAGAACGCTGTTTCAGTCGCTACTCGAACACATCCGCGGCAAAGACTGCCAGTCCCACGCGCGGATGCTCGGTGGCTATGACCTCAGCGAAGCCGGCAAGCTGATCTGGCCGGCCTGATCACGGATCCCTGCGCTTCCTTCGAGCAGCGAGTCCATCGCGGATTTCGCAAGCGCTTTAGTCGGCGCCAGCCGACAGATCCTGCTCGACAACGTGGGTGACGCCAAGACCGGGCAACTCCAGAGTCATGCGTACGCGGACCGGGCTGTCCACATCAAGCGTTCCGGATTGCAACGCGGCGGTAACCGCCTCCTCTATCTTGCGCTGTGAGGAAATACCGACCGTTTTCAAGAATTTTCGCAGGTCGGTGTTGAGGTCTCCCCCGCGTTTTCCGTCGCCGTTGTCTTTCATTGGTTACTCCTGGTCATCAGTATCATCAGTCCCGCGCGTTCAGATTCAAGCCGGGCGCTCAAATGTCGGGGGTATCCGTCACCCCTAGTTTGCGTTCCAGCGTCTTTCGCGAAATTCCCAGCCGGCGCGCCGCCGCTGACTTGTTGCCGCCGGCTGACTCCAGCACTCGACGCATGTGATGGCATTTGACCTGCTCGAGGGTCCAGTCGATCGGGTACTCCGGCACGGCCAGCCGTTCCGCCGGCCGACGTGTACCGATCGAACCACTCGGGAACTCGCCGAGCATCAGCGTACGCTCGATAACATTCTTCAATTCGCGAACATTTCCCGGCCAGTCATGCGCCTCCAGCAATTCGAAAGTCGCCTTGTCCAGGGCGACCGCGGGCAACCCGAGTTCAACGGCGAGCGAGCGCATGAAAAACTCTGCGAGCAATGCAATATCGCCGTGGCGAGCGCGCAAAGGCGGCAACTTGATATTGATCACATTGAGGCGGTAAAAAAGGTCCTCGCGAAACCGCCCTTGCCGGACGCGCTCCGGAAGATCGTGCTGCGTCGACGCGATGATCCTTACGTCGACCGCGGTTTCCGCGTCCGCGCCCACCGGCCGGATGGCGCCCTCCTCCAGCGCGCGCAGCAACTTGACTTCGAGCGCAACCGGCATTTCGCTGACTTCATCGAGAAACAGCGTGCCTTGGCGGGCGGCCACGAACAAACCCTCGCGAACCTGATGCGCGTTAGTAAACGCGCCTTTCTTGTGACCGAACAACTCGCTTTCCAGCAACTCCGGCGAGATGGCACCGCAGTTAACCGGAACGAACGCGCCCTTGCGGCCACTCAGGCTGTGCAGCAGGCGGGCTGCGAGCTCCTTTCCGGTTCCGGTCTCACCTTCGATGAGAACGGTCGCGGGCAACGGAGCAATTCTGCCGACCAGGCGTTTCACCTCACGCATTGCGGCGCTGTCGCCAATCAGCGAATCGGGCCGGGGGTCGCTGCTGACGATTCGCTGCGTGGGTATCGCGGTCGCACCGCGGGCCGCTCTCTCCTGCATCCTCTCGATGGCCCCCACGACATCGCTTTCAACACAGTCGACGGAAAGCAGATCGACGATCCCGGTGCGTATCGCGGCCGCCGCTGCGGGACGGTCGAGCTTGTCACTACACAGAATCACCGGGCGGAAATCGCTGTCGCGACGCAGAGACTCGATCCAGTCCAGCCAGTCGCGGCGGTGACCATTTTCGAAAACGAGAAGAAAGTCGAAGCGACACCGCGACATCAGCGGGGCGGCACTATCGGCATCGTCGGCACATTCGACCAGCCCCAGTCTGCGCGACAGCGGCGCAACCAGTCTTCGCCGTTGTGGCAATGTGGCGCCGAGAACGAGCACCGACGCCTGCATAAGCCGCAGTTTTTCGGTCTTTTCTTGTTGCATGGACACGTCGCCCACGAGCTTTCCTCATTGCTGCCGGGTAATGTTTGCGCATTTGCGCCGATCACTCAGGCTGTGAAGTTCTCCGACCCGCTTGTGACACCGATCCCGCAGAAGTGTTCCGCGCCGGGCAGATGGCGCAAAACAGATAATCGCAACCGACTCACTGAACCAACGGGTGAATTCTCCACAAAAAGAGTACGGGATGGGTCAGTATGGCGCAAATATAGTGGAAATCTATGCCAAAATGTCCCGCCACCGGGTCCCGCGAGGCCATTAACCGCACGCGACCAGGAGACGAGATTCCGGGCAGGCGATCTGGAGAGGGGTCGTCCTGAGCAGGAACAATCGCAAACTTGCGGTCAGCGTCGGATCAGCGCGGGCCGAAAAATGACGCACAAGAACGGAAGGGACTGATGCAAACACGGATCACCGGTATCGTTCTGGCGGGTGGCCAGGCACGTCGGATGGGAGGGGTCGACAAAGGCCTTATTCCGTTGAATGGGCGGCCGATGGTCGAGTGGACGATCAGCGCGCTACGACCCCAGGTTGCAACGATCGCAATCAATGCGAACCGCAATAGCGAGCGCTATTGCGAATTCGGCTACCCGGTAATTGCGGACCACGAGGGCGGATTTCTCGGCCCCCTCGCCGGCATGGCGAGCGGAATGCGGGCGGCACAGACCACTCATATCCTGACAGTCCCGTGTGACTCGCCGTTGATCGTGGCCGATCTTGCCGAACGGTTGTGGCAAGCGCACCTGCGAAATGGCGCGGAGGTCTGCGTCGCCCACGACGGCGATCGTCTGCAACCGGTATTCTCGCTACTGAATACGTCACTGCTGGGCAGCCTCGAGGCCTATCTCGGTGGCGGGGGCCGTAAAATTGATCGTTGGTACGCCGACCAGACCATGGAGCTTGCCGACTTCAGCGATTGCCGGGACAATTTCCTCAACGTAAACGAACCGGCGGACGTGGCAGCACTCGAACCAAGGCTGGGTGAATCAGACACGGATCGTCAGCACACAGTGGAGACCGGAAAATGAGCCGCGCCGAAACCGGGATTCATGCGCCGAGCTGCATGGATCCGCACGACAGCGAAGCGCTGTCTCTGGATGATGCCGTCGCGCGTATTCGCGCTTCGATCACTCCCGTAGCGGGAGCCGAGACACTTGCCTTGCGCAGCGCGCTTGGCCGGGTGCTCGCGCAAGACGTCGTCTCGACGGTAGATGTACCTCCACACACCAATTCGGCAATGGACGGTTACGCGCTTGCCGGTAGCGACCTGCCACAGGACCGTGCCCGCAGCTATACCGTGATGGGTACGGCATGGGCGGGACGGCCGTTTGCCGGGGCCGTGGCGCCGGGTCAGTGCGTGCGCATCATGACAGGGGCACCGTTACCCGCCGGCTGCGATACCGTCGTCATCCAGGAGCATGTGATCCGCGAGGGCGACAGCGCCACTATTGGGCCGGACAACAAGGTCGGTCAGCATGTGCGTCCCGCCGGCGAGGATATCAGCGCCGGAGATGTCGCCCTTGCTGCCGGGTCTCGATTGCGCTCCGCCCACCTCGGCCTGATCGCGTCGCTCGGCATCGGCGAAGTCAGGGTAAGACGTCTGCCGGTCATCGCGTTTTTCTCAACCGGCGACGAGTTGCGCGGGATCGGCGAGACACTGGAGGATGGCCAGATTTACGACAGCAACCGGTACACGCTGTTCGGCATGCTCAAGCGCATCGGGTTGCCGGTGCTGGACATGGGTGTCATTCGCGACCGGCGCGAAGATGTCGAACAGGCATTTCTCGACGCGTCGCAGGTCGCCGATGCGATCATAACGTCCGGCGGCGTCTCCGTCGGTGAGGCAGATTTCGTCACGGATACGCTGGCCCGGGTCGGCACTGTCGATTTTTGGAAAATCGCGATGAAACCGGGGCGACCGGTCGCGTTCGGCCGAGTAGGCAAGGCACTGTTCTTCGGGCTGCCGGGCAACCCGGTATCGGTTATGGCAACATTCTACCAAGTGGTTCAACCGGCGCTGCAAGCGTTGATGGGTCTGGATGCAATCGATCCACCGATCTACATCAAGGCTGTCTGCGAAACAGGACTGCGCAAGAAAGCAGGGCGTCTCGAGTTTCAGCGTGGCATTCTGACGCGGGCCAATGATGGTCATTACGTCGTGAGAGGCTCCGACCACCAGGGAGCTGGCGTCCTGCGATCGATGGCCGAGGCGAATTGCTTTATCGTCTTGCCGATCGAGCAAGAGCGCGTGCCCGCCGGATCAACAGTCACCGTTCAACCTTTCGCCGGGCTCGTCTGAGCATGGTCGCCGCTGCAGGACCTGGCGCCTTGTCCGGCTTCGCCAATGAACCCGCTCACCGGTAACCCATGAACAGAGAATTCATTGCACTGAAAATCGCCGTTCTGACAGTGTCGGATTCGCGCAACGAAGACACCGACAAATCCGGCAAGCTGCTGGTCGAAAGACTCGTCGCAGCCGGGCACGAATGTGCGGACAAGCGAATCGTACCCGACGATATCTACCAGGTGCGCGCGGCATTGTCGCAATGGATTGCAGAACCCGACATACAGGCTGTGATCACTACCGGCGGCACCGGGGTCACTGGCCGGGACGGCACACCAGAAGCCGTAGCCCCGTTGCTAGATAAAATTATCGATGGTTTCGGCGAGGTTTTTCGGGCGGTGTCATTACAACAAATTCGCACGTCGACGATTCAGTCGCGCGCGCTCGCCGGAGTCGCGAACGGCACCTATGTCTTCTGCGTGCCTGGCTCAGGAGGCGCGTGCGCGACCGCCTGGGATGAGATCATTAGCGCCCAGCTCGACTATCGCACGCGTCCCTGCAACCTGGTCGAACTGATGCCACGGCTGCTTGAAACCTGAGCGTGAACCGGCTTGGCAGACAACGACCGAGCGCCCCATGGTAGCGCGCTCCGCTTCCCCGGGTACGGTAATGCTGCTGGTGGGTACGCGGAAGGGCCTGTTCCGGTTGCACGCGCCGACGAAAGGTACCGGCTGGGGAATCGACGGTCCGCACATCGCCGGCTATGAAATTCTGCACACCTGCGCGGATGCCAACGATCCCGATACCCTTTACGCGGCCGCGAGTCATACCATCTGGGGCGCACATGTCTACCGCAGCGGCGATCGCGGCGCGACCTGGTCACCCCTGGCCACGGCGCCTCATCATGCGCAGGGCAAGTTCGATACGCCGCTAAAACGAATCTGGTATCTCGCCCACTGCCGCGACGGCAGGCTATTGGCCGGCATCGACCCACCCGGACTATTCCAGAGCACTGATCACGGGCTTAGCTGGCAAGCGTTCAACGGTCTCAACGAGCACCCCAGCCGCGAAACATGGGAGCCCGCGCGTGGCGGGTTTTCAGTTCACTCGGTCTACGTTGCCGCGGACAATCCCGGCAGAATTTATGCCGCGGTTTCGGCTGGTGGCGCATACCGTAGCAACGACAATGGCATGACCTGGGAGCCGGCAAACAACGGAGTGAGAGCAGAGAACCTGCCGCGGCGCTATCCTCAATCAGGGCACAATATCCACCGCCTCGTGATGCATCCGATGAACACCGACAGGTTGTACCGGCAATGCTACAACGGCACCTATCGTAGCGACGATGGCGGCCGCGGCTGGACGGAAATCAGCGCTGGGCTGCCAAGCGATTTCGGCTATGCGATTTGCGTTTCCCGCCGCGACGCAGACACTGTTTTCCAGATTCCCGAATCGGGTTCGCACATGCGGGCGACCGTGGACGGCAAGCTGCGTATCTATCGCAGCCGCGATGGTGGCAGGCTATGGCAGGCGCTTGACCAGGGGCTGCCGCAGAGCCATGCCTATGTCACGGTACTTCGCGAGGCACTCGATTGCGACGACAATGATCCCTGCGGCGTCTATTTTGGAACATCCAGCGGACACGTGTTCGTCAGCCGCGACGAAGGCGATCACTGGCAGCTTGCCGCCGGTTACCTGCCGAGAATACTCAGCATAAAAGCACTTGATGCGCATGCCGGGGACGCGGCTTGAAACCCGATCTCCTCGACGCGCTGGAGGCGCGCCGCGGCATCGTCTGCGCAGTCGGCGCGGGCGGCAAAAAAAGCACGCTCTACCGTCTTCTGCAACGACACCCGGGACGGGTCGCGCTGACGGCGAGTGCGCACACGACGTATTTCCCGGCCACGCTCGGCCTGCACGAGATCATTGCGGAGACGTCCGCGCTTACCGCAGCGGTCGCGGGCTGTGACGCGAATAAAATCGGCTATGCGGCCCCGAGCACCCGCCCGGGACGCCATGCGGGTGTGCCGGTCGGGATGATCGAGCAAATACACAATCTCGGTGACTTCGACCTGACCCTGGTCAAGGCCGATGGTGCCAGGATGCGCCTGCTAAAAGCGCCCGCCGAGCACGAACCGGTCCTGCCGCCCTCCGCTACCACACTTGTCACCGTGGTTTCAGCGGCCGCGATCGGACGCGGCTTTGACGAATCCATCGTGCACCGCACTGAACAGGCCGCCAGGATCACCGGCCTCGAGACCGGCGAGCGTATCGCCCCGGTTCATGTCGCGCGCCTGCTGTCGAGCCCGGACGGCCTGTTAAAGGGTTGCGGAGATATGACCGTAGTGCCGCTCATCAACATGGTCGACGACGAAACCATCGAGAAACTGGCACGACAGGCTGCCGAAATAGCGCTCGACCAGACCACGCGCTTCGATCGCGTCGTGCTTGCCAGTATGCGACGCAGGGAATCTGCCCTCGTTGCGGTGGTAACCCGTTGATCCGCATCGGCACATACGGATGACAGCGACCCGATACGAATCAATAACCATTATCCTTCGTGACTCACTGCGCCGCTCAATCGGGTCCACGGTATCCGCAATGCAGCCAAACGAAGCGTGCGGCCTGCTGCTTGGCATGCGCCACCCGGGGCGCGCCACGGTCAACGCCGTGCTCACTCTTGAAAATTGCACTCGCGACGATCCGCGCAGTTATTATGAGATCGACCCGCTCGATTTTCTTCGTGTCGAGAATGAAGCGCGAACGCGTAACCAGGAGGTCATCGGTGTCTGGCATTCGCATCCACACGGCCCGATACTGCCCTCCGCAACCGACCGTGAACTCGCCTGGCCTGACTGGTGCTATCTGATCGCCGGGCCCGGCACCGATGGCATGTTGGACTTTGCCGCCTGGCGTTTCGTGGATGGCAAACTGATCGAGGACAACCTGAGCCAATGACAACTGTCACTCTTCGAATTCCAGCGGCGCTGCGTGAGTTTGCCGACGGACTGCCCGAACTCGACCTGCAAGCCGCAAGTGTCGGTGCGGTTCTCGAGCTGCTATCGCAACGGTTTCCGCTCCTCGGCCAACGCATTGTCGATCACAACGGCGCGATCCGGACCTATGTGAACCTGTTCGTCGGCGAAACAAATATCCGCGACGCCGGAGGGCTGGCAACCGCGCTCGCTGACGGGGATGTCATTACCATTATTCCAGCCGTGGCCGGAGGCCGGTCATGAGCCTTAAGGATACGACGCTGGCGCGTCTCAGAGAGAAGATTGTCGAGGTCTCGCCGTCCGCAGCAAAGGCGTTGCACAGCAGCGGCGCCGTACTGATCGATATCCGCACACCGGAAGAAACCGCTATGGGCATACCTGCGGGCGCCGCACTGCTCAACCGCGATCGGCTCGAACTCCATATCGAGGATCATGCGCCCGATCTCGAAGCAACCGTTCTGCTGCTGTGTAACAGCGGAGTGCGCTCTCTGCTGGCCGCGGACAATCTGCTGAATGTCGGATACCGCGACGTTCGTTCTGTTGCCGGCGGGTTCCTGCGATGGAAATCCGAACAACTTCCCATCGACGTCCCGGTCAGCATGGGCACGAATGAGCGACAACGTTACGCACGCCATCTGTTATTGCCGGAGATCGGACTGGATGGGCAAAACACGCTATTGCGCAGCCGCGTCCTGATTGTCGGCGCCGGCGGATTGGGATCGCCGGTCGCGCTGTACCTGGCTGCGGCCGGGGTCGGCACACTGACGCTGGTCGACCACGACGTGGTTGATCGCAGCAATCTGCAACGCCAAGTGCTTTATGCGGACTCAAACACCGGGACACCCAAAACGGAAGCAGCACGGGCACGTCTCAACGCGCTCAATCCTGATGTCCGGGTCAATGCCGTTGGCAAGAAACTCATCAGCGCAAATGTCGAGGACCTCTTTGCCGGTCACGATGTCATTGTGGATGGGAGCGACAATTTCCCGACTCGCTATCTGATCAACGACGCCTGCGTCCGACTCGGGCTGCCGAACATTTATGGATCCGTATTCCGCTTCGAGGGCCAGGCATCGGTGTTCTGGCCTGCGCAACCGGGCGCACCCACTCCCTGCTATCGCTGTCTCTATCCGCAACCGCCCCCGCCGGAACTCGCCCCGAGTTGTGGCGAAGCCGGTGTGCTGGGAGTCCTGCCCGGGGTCATCGGCCTGCTGCAGGCAACGGAAACGCTGAAGCTGTTGCTTGGGCTCGGCGACCTGCTGACATCACGGCTGCTCCACTACGACGCGCTCCAGGCACGGTTTACGACCCATCGTATCCGGCCCGACCCGAGCTGCCGGTATTGCGCGGGGCATGGCGAGTTTCCCGGCTACATGGATTACGAGGAATTTTGTGGCTGACCACCGCACCACGAGCAGGCCCTGGCCTGAGCGGAGCCTGGCCGCGACCTGGTTCGGTGCTACACAAACGGGACCGGACATTGACCATACCGCCACGCAATCACGGGCGGGAGAAATGACGGCGACAATAATTGCAACCGAACGTCTTCCGTTACGCCGCTTCACTCTCAACGATATCGAGGACATTTACGAACCGGGTAGCGACCCGGATGTCATCCGCTTTGCGCAACCGCAACCGTTTCGCGATCTCGAAGAGGCGCGTCGCCGCATGCGGCAGGCACCGTTTGCCGATTATGAAAATTACGGCTACGGTCGCCTCGCAGTGGTACTGAAAAGCAGCGGCAAAGTGATCGTTTTCAGCGGTATTAAGCACCTGCCCCAAATTGGCATGGACGAACTCGGCTACCGCTACAAGAAGCGGCATTGGGGCAAGTGATATGCGACCGAGGCCGGTGCCGCCAACCTCGCCCATGCGCGCGATCTGCTCGGGCTCGACAAAATCGTCGCGCTGATCCTCGACGGCAATGACGCGTCGATCAACGTCGCGACCAAGCTGGGCATGAAATTCCGCTCCTACGTGGATTTCGAAGACGTACGGCCCATGCTTTGCGCGAAATCACCCGAGCGTCGAACGCAGCGGCAGATCTGCGCCTGAGTGCGCAATTGGCGGTGGCTTGCGGGGATCCACGCGAGCCTCGATCGCCAGCCGGCTTCGTGAAGTTACCATTTCGACTTCTCGGTAAACCGCCCGCCCGGCCCGAAGCTCCCGACCGGCGAATAGCAGCAACATCGCAGCGCCTGAGCGTCCGCGCAAGCGTCGTATTTGATCGTGAAGCACAACCGCGGAGTATTGAAATTGCGGCGTCGGCATCCCTTTGTTGGCCAACACCGGCGCGCTGAGGCCTGCGCCAGGATGTGCCGACATGGGCCGGCCCGGAAAATTCGACCTGGTTGATTTTCGGATTACGCGCGCGCCTCGGGCGAACCCGTCGTTGGCTACGTTTACGGGCCTTAATACCGGGACCGATATTTTCGAGAAAACACTTCAATAAATCACTTTTAATTATTGTTTTTATTGAAGAATTGGTGGGCCGTGTAGGATTCGAACCTACGACCAACTGGTTAAAAGCCAGCTGCTCTACCAACTGAGCTAACGGCCCCCCCGGGGAAGTCCCCTCCGCACCCGAATACGGCGCGTCACA
>Ga0316191_10003738_pt1 | contig 11307 bp, 8 predicted proteins | sample Eddworburr2cm_MG_FD_204928 | JGI IMG/M metagenome (GOLD analysis project Ga0316191, IMG submission 204928) | Coastal sediment microbial communities from Maine, United States - Eddy worm burrow 2 cm | ecosystem: Environmental > Aquatic > Marine > Coastal > Sediment | place: USA: Maine | collected... | reverse complement strand
GCAGTAGAAAAAAGGATGAGCCAATAGGAAAAATTCAGGCCTTTGATCTCCATGATCAGATTTCCAATCACCACAAAAAATAGCATCTGGATACCCGACAATATAAATAGCAGGGAGACCTTGGAGAGCAGATAGGCTGTTCGACTCAAGTTCAGGAAAGACTCCCTCTCCTGGATTCTGCGATCCCGGTGAATTTCTTCGGCAGCAATAATCAGTCCCAGGAACAGAGCAACAATCACACTCATAAACAGATAAGCAGGGAGATTCTCATTCTGACTGAAGAGGTAGAGGTGCGGATCGTTCTCAAAGCCAGAAACGTATTTGGAGAAAAAGCCCAGAATCAAGGCCAGCAAAGGCGCTACCAACAAGGCGATGGACATAAACTGGCGATCGGCCAGTTTGGATAAAAGGTTCCTTTTAAAGAAGATCAGGAACTGCTGCAGTGCGCCGGGAACAAGAAATTTTAAGGAAGGGACCGGAATCTTTTCAGATTTGAGGACGATCCCCGATTCAATTTTATCCAGGTAATTGGTGTACCATTTCTCGGGCGAAGACATGCGCCGGCTGGTATAAGCTCCGAATTCGTCCACATCTCTAGCCTCAATCACGCTAAGGATATCATCGGGATTGACATTTCCGCAAGTGCTGCATTCACCCTCTGCAGCATCTACCCGTCCTGCCAGCTTTTTGAAATATGTTATTCCGTCAATGGGATTCCCGGAATATACCGGGTAGCCACCCCTGTCAAGCACAATAAGGTGATCAAATTGTTTAAAGAGCTCAGCAGAAGGTTGGTGAATGGTTGAAAGTACCAGTTTCCCCTTGAGAGTCTGATCCTTTAGCAAGGCTATCACATTTTCCGAATCGGTCGATGAAAGGCCCGAGGTAGGTTCATCCACGAATAGCAACTGGGGTTCACGAATCAGTTCAAGAGCGATATTAAGCCTTTTACGCTGACCTCCGCTGATGTACTTATTCAGCGGAGATCCAACCTTCAGATCCCTCGCATCATAAAGATCCAATTCCTGAAGCAGGTAAGTAACTGCTTCATCAATCTCTGCCGCACTGTGTCCATCCAGGCACAATTTTGCATTGAACCAGAGATTCTGTTGAACTGTGAGCTCCTCAATCAAAAGGTCATCCTGTGGAACATAACCAATCATTCCTTCCAGGTCCTTACTTCGTTTCCTGAGGTTGCGACCATTGATATATATCCCTCCGGAGGTAGGTTTTAACTCTCCGTTCAGTACTTTCAAAAGAGTAGATTTACCTGAACCGCTTCCACCCATGATTCCCACAAGTTGCCCAGATCTACCCTGGAAACTGAATTTCTTAATACCATGGGTAGAATTCCTGAATCTGAATTCTATTTCCTTGACACAAAAGTCAACCAGTTGATCCTTTGAGTCCAATACGAAGCCAGCTACGATATCTGAATAGTAAATGGGAGAGATACCTTCTCCCCTGATGGCTCCACCACGTGGAAAGACGGTTACATGTTTCGGGAAAATATACTTCTCATTGCATTCAAGCCTGGCTTTACCCACATATTGGAAAAGGTAAATATCTGCTCTTTTAATCCTGAGCATCAGGATTTGACCTGAAAGACCTTCTACTTGTAGATGCCGTATATCGCCTTCGATGAAATCCGGATCATCACTAATAATCAGCAAGCGGTCCTTACTTGGGACCTGGTAAAACTTTTCCCTTATAAAAGTTGAACAATTCTCATACTCTTCCTCGGTGATCAACAAACCTCTGGCCACTGTGCGAACAGCATCGGAAATTGAGCCGGAAAATCCGCTTCCCCTCATTCCTGCATCTGAGAAATATTTGGCAAATCTGATCAGGCTAAGCAGGATCATGAATCGTTGGGCGATATGTAGCTCATCGACAATCTGGCTGCATATTCCCATGATTTTTACTGACCAGGCGGAAATTTTCTTTTCACTCTTCCCTTCCGCAGTCTCCCCCATCTCATTGGCATACTGGTCAAAGACAAGCAGGTACTTTTTAGCCAAAGACTCACTAAATTGTTGGGAAAGGTAGGTCTCCACGAAACTCCGGGCAAGCAGATACATAGCTCCCCTATTGATGTTTACCAGGATGGCAAACAAACGCATCAGAGAGTGGAGCATGGACTCATTCATGCGAAAAGCTCATTTTCATTCTCCCCTTATTCTCCTGCGTTCTTTCAAAGATCAGGCGACCCCCGTGTGCCTCCATGATCATTTTAGAAACCGCCAGACCAATTCCCATTTCCAGATTAATGGAGTTATTCTTGGTGGAAAACTGATCTGAGAGAAGACTTGAAAGGTCATCGGAATATTCTCTACCGCCATCATCGACCCGGCATTCCACCATCCCATTTTGTTCTTTAGCTGAGATCACAATCTCCTCGTCCTTCCCGGTGTGCAGCTTAGCAAAGTTTATCAGATTCACCAGACCGCTAACCAGCAGATCTGAATCTCCTTCTACTGGATGATCGTTTGAATCAGAGTCCACTATTAGCCGGATACCCTGATCCTTAAGATCTTCCTTGGTTTCGATGGAAGTATATTGTATCACCTGCATTAGAGAAACCTCTTGCTTCTCCAATGCAAATCCTGGGGATTTCAGGGTGGTAATCTGCCTGGCAAGCATGGAAAACTGTTCCAGTTTAAGCACAGAGTTATCCAGAATATTTACCACTTCAGAAAGTTCATCCCCTTCAATTTTGTTTTTCAGAAGATGCAGAGTTCCCATGATCCGATTCAGTGGATTAGAGATTTCGTTGATGATGGAATTGATGATTTCGGATTTGAGTCCGTCCACTTTCAATAACTCGTCATTGGCAAGCTCCAGTTCTTTAAGCAGATCTTGATTTTTCTTTTTTAAGTGATAGGTCTCAAGAGAAGAGCTTATGGAAGTCCTGACTTCATCAGCTTTTAAAGGTTTTTTTATATATCCGTGAACACGGCCCACATTAACCGCTTCAATGACTGTTTCAGCATCGGTAAAGGCGGTCAGCAGGTACCTGCGAATATTGGGATACTTTTCCGAGACGATTTCCAAAAGTTCTGTTCCGGACATTTCCGGCATTCTCTGGTCAGAGACAATTACCTGAATTTCCTTTTCTTTAAGGATTTTTAAAGCTTCTTCCGGGTATTCGGTAAGTATTATGTCAAAGTCCTTTTTAAAAGTCTCTTTGAATAGGATCAAATTCACATTGGAATCATCCACATAAAGTACAACCGGTTTTTCCTGGGTCATAGCAAACGAGAATAATTGAATTAAATGGCTATTTAAATATAGCTCATTTTCAAATAGATGATTCCCTTTTTCAAGGCATCCATATGTTAAAAACTGCACAAGCAAATGATTTGGAATGAAACCTTCTTATGATATTCAGCAAAGATATGCTCCTGAACTTTTCTTAGAAATAGGGGAATCCCCTAAAATGCACCAGGGAAATCCTTAGTAAAGGATTAATGTATATGCAAGGAATTGCATATAGAGATTCATCATTGAAGTCTTTGACTGGTATGATCCACCACAATCTTCCATTCTCCTTCTATCTTCCTCCAGATAAGTAAGAAGTGACCGCCAGGCTGGTCATACTCCCGGCTTAGCTGCCAGCTGCCGGTCAGGCTCACAACATTCTCACTGTGCCGGGACATATCTTTAATTTGAAATGACAGCTTGCCCATACTTGCCCTGTCGGGATACCCGGTCTTATATCTTTGCAGGGTCTCCTCCCAACCTTTGGTGATGCCGTTTGCTCCTCCGAATTGCAGTTCATCAGAATTCCAGTAAGCCTCCATAAATGCATCAATGTCTCCTTTATTCCAGTCGTCCTCCTGTTGATAAAAAATCTTTCTAATCTGATCAAAGTCTGCAGAATCGTCCTTAGAAAGAACTTGGGCACTTTGGCATAGCTTTTCCACCCACATTTTGTACTGCTTGCCACTGGGGTGCAATCCATCGCTGGCGACCAGATCCGGATGGGACAAAGCCTGCCTGGATATGGGGGTGATGTTGAAATACGCGATGCCATATTCACCCGCCACCCTTTCTTTAATTGCATTGTAAGCATCGATCTGTCTGCTTATGCTAAGTTCTTCCTTCCCAAAAGGCGTATAGGCATAATCGGGTATTGAGAGCACAATTACCCTGGAGCGTTCTCCACCGGCGATTTCAATAGCCAGGTCGATTATTTTTCGCAATTCCGGTTCATAAATCTCTATATCCATGCCCTGATACTGGTTATTTACCCCAATCAGAACCGAAACCAGGTCATAAGACTTATCCCGGTCCAATCTGTTGCTTATCCCTTCCAGCAGATCGGAGGTGGTCCATCCTGTGGTAGCGATATAGTCAGGATCACTGACTTCAGCACCCCGTTTTTCTAATTCAGCTACAAAGAGATGGGGCCATCGTTGACTCGTTTCCACACTCTCCCCAATGGTATAGGAATCGCCCAGAGCAAGCATGCTTACCTGGTGGTCGAGCAAAATGTTTTGTGAAAATATCCTGACATTCAGAATCAGAATCAGAAAACCCCAGAACAAGGCCTTTCTAATAGTCCAAAGGTTTTGTATTTTAGCCATATGAAATCAAAACTTAGTGCAATATTAACAGCGGCGATCCTGCTGATCTCCATTCACCACAGGTGTGAAGGCCAGGATAAATGGATCAATCTTTTTGATGGCGAAACCCTGGACGGATGGACTGTCCACAGTGGCACCGCCACTTACAGGGTGGAAGATGGAGCCATCGTGGGTCAGGCCGTGAAAGGGAGCCCCAACAGCTTTCTCTGCACACAGGGTGAATTTAGTGATTTTATCCTTGAATTCGAGGTATTTTTGGATGATCCCAAGCTTAATTCGGGAGTGCAGTTCAGAAGCCAGATTGCTCAACAGGAACAAGTATTCTGGTTCAGGAACCAGGATGGAGAATATCAGCCGCATACCATTCCGGCCGACCGGGTCTATGGTTACCAGGTGGAGATTGCTTCTGAAGAAGGGGGAGCCTCGGGCGGAGTATATGACGAAGCTCGTCGTGCCATGATGCCATTTTGGCCCGAAAAAGATACTCCACAGAGCAAAGCTTTTAAAAACAAGCAATGGAATTCTTACCGGATCGAATGCAAGGGCGATTCCATTAAAACCATCGTTAACGGGATTGTCATCACCGATTTCCGGGATGCCCTGAGCCTTAAAGGCATCATTGGCCTGCAGGTACATGATGTGGGAAATGACCCCAACCCCTACCAGGTACGCTGGAAAAACATCAGGATCCTGCTTCTCTAGGCCCTGTTTCAGAGCCGTAACTACATCCTCCAGCAGTTTAAGGCTTCCTTACCGGATCGCCTCCTGCTTCATATTCTGTGGAGATGTAGCCCTTGTAATCTGCGTCGTTGAAAACCTGAAAGCAAGGGGCCGGCACATCAGGAATTATAAGGAAAATTCACTACTTTGACAGACCATTAATTTGTACTAACCATTAACATTTTCCATACCCATGAAGAAGTCTGAAAACCAAAACTCAAGGAGATCCTTTCTCAGGAAAACAATATTGGGGACAGCTGCTGTTACTTCGGCACCCATGGTGCTTGCTGGTGGCTACAAACAGAAAGAGCTGCTTGGATCCAGGTCCTATGTTTCACGCCCCAGGACTGCCAACGACCAGATCAACCTGGCACTTATCGGTACGGGCATCCAGGGCATCTATGACACCACCTCTGCGCTCCGGATACCCGGGGTAAAGCTTGTAGCCACCTGCGATCTGTACGAGGGGAGACTGGCAAGGGCCAGGGAGTTATGGGGAAATGACATCTCTGTGACACGGGACTACCGGGAGATCCTGGAACGAAAGGATGTGGATGCCGTTATCATTGCCACACCCGATCACTGGCACAAGAAAATCAGTATCGAGGCCTTAAAAGCCGGGAAAGCGGTCTATTGTGAAAAACCCATGGTCCAGAATTTCGATGAGGGACATGAGTTAATCGAGGTTCATAAAAAATCCGGTTTGGTGATGCAGGTTGGAAGCCAGGGCATGTCGTCCCTTGGCAACGAGAAGGCCAAAGAGCTGTATGAAGATGGAGCCATTGGTCAGATAGTTATGCTGGATATGTACAACGACCGCTACTCGTCCGAAGGGGCCTGGAATTATCCCATCCCGCCCGACGCTTCGCCCGATACGGTGGACTTTGATACCTTCCTGGGTTCAGCGCCTAAAGTACCTTACGAACTGAAACGATTTTTCAGATGGAGAAACTACAAGGATTACGGAACCGGTGTTGCTGGTGACCTTTTTGTGCACGCCTTCTCTACGCTCAACTTTGTAATCAGTTCCCATGGTCCCGAGAGGGCCCTTTCCACGGGAGGGCTGAGGTACTGGAAAGACGGCCGTGATGTTCCTGATGTGACTATGACCCTGTACGATTATCCGGATACACAAACGCATGCCGCCTTTAATGCCGCCTTCAGGGTCAACTTCATTGCGGGTAACGGAGGTGGTGGCGGTTTCCGTCTGGTGGGTACCGAAGGTGAAATGCAGGTGGGATCCGATAGCGTGAAATTGATCCGGGCCAAGCTGGGCATGAAGCCTGGCGGCTATGCTCTGATAGCCCACACCGAGGAGAATCAGAAGAAGATTATAGCAGAATATGATAAGAAATATGCTAATGAAAGATCGTCAGATCTGAACATCGGTGAAACCCTTTGGGAAGCTCCTTCAGACTATAAGGGAAGTCATTATGATCACTTTAACAATTTCTTCAGCGGAATTCGAGGGGAAAAGAAGATTGTGGAAGATCCCACCTTTGGACTACGTGCTGCAGGAGCCGCTTTGCTGGCCAATGAAAGCTATTACAAGGGGAATCCCGTCAAGTGGGATCCGGAATCCATGCGTTTAATCTGATACAATAAGAACAGGATGAAAAAATCACTTACAGCCATTTTTCTGCTGCTAATGGCAGCCATAGTTTTTGCCCAGGATAAACCACTTAATATTGTCGTTCTGGGAGCCCATCCGGACGACTGCGAAGGGGATGCCGGGGGCCTGGCAATCCTATATGCCAAAATGGGGCACCGGGTCAAATTTGTTTCTCTTACCAATGGAGATGCGGGACATTTTGCCAAGGGTGGAGGTGAACTGGCCAGAATAAGGTATGCAGAGGCACAGGAGGCCGGCAAAAGATATGGCGTGCTGGAGTATACAGTACTGAATAACCACGACGGAGAGCTGATGCCAACCCTCGAGAATCGTTTGAAGGTGATCGGGGAGATCAGGACCTGGAATGCCGATGTGGTCATCGGACCCAGGCCCAACGATTATCATCCTGATCACAGAAACACGGCCATATTGATGCAGGATGCAGCCTATCTTGTAATCGTTCCCAACATTGCCCCCGAGGTTCCGCCCTTAAAAAAGAACCCGGTCTTCCTATTCGCTGCAGACAGGTTTCAGAAGCCCAATCCCTTTGAAGCGGATATAGCCATTGATATTGATGAAGTATTTGAGCAGAAAATCTATGGAATGGCCGCACATGAGTCACAGTATTTCGAGTGGCTCCCCTGGACCTCAGGTACCCTTGAGAGCATTCCGGAAGATGAAGCAGGTCGGTTGGAGTACCTGGCAAAACGTCGTCGGTCTTCACCTTCGGGAACCATCAAAGAGTGCCTGAGAGAGTGGTATGGTGATAAGGCCGATGGGGTTAAACATGTAGAAGCCTTTGAAATTTGCGAATACGGAAAACAGCCGAGCAAACAGGAGCTGCACAGGTTGTTTCCAATGTTGCCGGAATGAGGCCTTAGATTTTTCCCTCTTCCACCAGGTAAAGAGCTGCCATAGTTGCCACCGGCTTGCAGAGATGAAAGGAATTTGAGAATTCAAGTTACTGCTTTTGCTAACATAAACTAATATACCCCATCGGTCTGATACTAGTATTTACTTAATGTGCTATCTTGCAAGAGAACCTTAACCAATCCATCCCATGAAAAGAAATCTATTCCTCCTGCTGGCCCTTAGCGTCATTGCCCTAAGCTCGTGTAAACTTACAGTAGATAGTGAAACTGCCGAGCTCACTGCTCCAGCACTGGATTACTTCCAGCTAAAGATGTACACTTACGAAACTACAGAGCAGGAAGCTCTTCTGGACTCCTACTTCGGAAAAGCTCTTTTGCCAGCTCTCCACAGGGCAGGCATTGAAAACGTAGGAGTTTTTAAGCCCACTGAAGGACTCAATGAGAATCTGAATTACATCATGGTACTGGTTCCCTACCAGAGCCTGGTGCAGTTTGAAGAAACGCCTGCCACCTTAGAAAAGGATCCTGCCTACCTGGAGGCTGCTTCTGCTTACATTGATGCCCCCCACGACCAGGCTCCATATACACGTATAGAGAGCTTTATTTTACGGGCTTTCAGTGCCACTCCCCGACTGGCTTTGCCGGAGCTGAGCTCACCCAGGGCAGACAGGGTCTACGAATTGCGGAGCTATGAAGGCGCCACCGAAAAACTCTACAATCTGAAGGTGGAGATGTTTAACGAAGGGGAATCGGCCCTGTTCCAGGAGCTGAAATTCAATCCTGTCATTTTTTGTGAAGTGATTTCGAGTGCCCACATGCCTCACCTGATGTACATGACCACCCATGCTGATACGACAGCCCAAAAGGAAAATTGGACCGCCTTTGGGGGACACCCAGAATGGGATAGAATGAAGAATCTGGAGAGGTATCAGAATACGGTATCGGGCATGACCAAATACCTGCTATACCCCACGGAATACTCTGATTATTAAAGATTGAGGATCTTTTTCAGGTCCTCTTCTGTGACCGTCAGTAATCCTGAGGCAGGCAACCGGCCCGTTAGTTCCCGCCAGTTCCTGTCCCGGTCGAACACGTACTTAAAAATGGGCAGTGCCTCATCCATCCTGCCCTTATTTGCCAGTGCCACTGCCTTCCAGTACTTCATCTCCAGGTTCCGGGGGAAAATCTTTTCGGCAGCCCCATACTCCTGCAGTGCCAGCTCCATGTCCTGATGCTCCACAGCCAGGTCGCCCCGGTTCATATGCTCATAGGCACGGTGCACCCTCAGCAAGCGTTCAAGTTCTTCCAGGGGGCTGGAATGATCATCCACCCTCAGGTCTATCTTTTTATCGCTCCACACCTCTTCCGCCACATCGGGTCCCACTACGATCAGAGCGGCAGATTGCCGGCCGCGGATGTCTCCCCCCGCTGCCTGGGCAGCCTGAAGGACTTTTACTACTCTCTCGGCCAATGGGAGATCTGCATATTCCATAAAAGCTTTGCTCATGGCAGGTACCACATCATCGTTCAGCATCATGTTGGCCTGAACAGAATAATTGTCCCCGATCACATGAGAAGCTGAGGAAATACAGCTCTTGCCTGTATAGGCTGAAACCACTCCCTTAGAATCCAGGTAGGCCACCTGCCGGTAATCCCTTCCCCGGTCCGCCGCCACCAGGATCTGGAGTGCTTCCACAGCATCTTTCCCCTCTTCCATCAGGTCCAGGCCATTGGGACCATAGGCCGGATTTACAAAGGATTGGGTAGCCACCACGCCCACCCCGGACCTTCCCCAGGATACAATAGTGCCCACCGAAAACCAATGGCTTTGCACCCCGATGGCCATTTCCCCTGTGGCCGTATCCCGGGCCACAATGGAAAAGGTGTGGGCCAGGGGATCGCTGCTTACAGGATGAACCTGGGCCCTGGAAGGAAATGCAAGAAAAAGAAAGGCGAGAGTGCATAAAAGCACAGAATTTTTCACTGACATCGTCCGGAATTTTTAGTGTCAGATCAAAAATAGTATTAATTCAGGGAAATGCCCCTTGTGAGATTCCGGATCAAAAGCCTTGTGCCCGGGGATCACTCTGCGGTGATTAGTCTGCGAATACGCTCAATCTGCTTCTGCTTGTTCACTTCGCGAAGACTTTGTGCCGTCTTGGTAAAATAGGTGTGACCCGTAATAAACTTCACCTGAAGCTTATTCCAATCATTGAAGCTTCCAATTTTGTTCTGTTCCTGCAGTTCTTTGTAAAGGTTATTGGAGACAGGGATCATATCACTGCGGCCCAGGTAATCGAGGTCTGCATCACAGATAATCTGCTGGTGGATGTTCTTGGGCTGTGGAGGCAGTTTGGTAGCCATAATTATGCTGCATATCTTTTCGATCTGCTCTTCAGTGTAGCCAAAACCGGGAAGCCATTCCTTCACCATTTGTGTACCATGGTATTCATGCTCGTCATAGGCAATACAGTGCCCCGCATCGTGAAAGAGCGCAGCAGTCTTCAAAAGCAGAATGTCTTCATCAGCGAGGCCCTCAGCCCACCCTATCAGCTCCACCTCGGTGACCACATCCACTGTATGCTTTACGTTGTGGTAATAAAGATAGGCAGGGAGCTCTTTTTCCAGTTTATCGAGAATCATTTCCTGGATATCATTAAACTGGAGCAATTTGAACTTGGTATTGAATAAAGCATTGGGCAGGGTCCCTTTGCCGCTCAGAGAATACTCAGGTCGAATTCCGTTTACTACGAACATTTCAAGGTCGCCTTTATACTTTACAGGCATTTTCCCATAATATTCACAGATAAAAAACTCCTTGATCAATTCATAGGTCATTACAGAAATCAGGATCTTACCATTGTCCCCCACTGATTGCATGCGGTGCGCTATGTTGACCGTATCTCCTTTGATGTCATAGGAGATTTTCCTTTTACCCGAAAGATTGGCTGAGACCGGACCGGTATGGATGCCCAGACTCATTTTCCAGTATGATCTGCCATCAATGCGTCTGAGTTGATTCAGAAACATATTCATCTCCAGGGCAGCCATCACCACATCAATGGGGTTGGTGATATTTTTCACCGGGATTCCGCCAGCAGCCATGTAAGTATCCCCTATGGTTTTGATTTTATGAATCTTATACTTTTTAAGCACCCTGTCAAATTCGATCAACACCTCGTCCAGCTGATCCATGGCCGCCTCCGAATATTTGTCATCGGTGAGATGCTTAAAGCCTGCGATGTAAGCAAAAAGTACTGTGGCCATGTTGTACTTCTTCACACGGTCCTGGCTCAGTGGCAATTCTCCTGCTTTCGCTTTCACCTCCAGATGGGCTTCTTTTAGCTGGAGCTTCATCATCTCATTCTTTTCAGACAATTCATCGACAGCCTTACGAAGCATATCATTCATACTCAACAAATTCTGGTTCTTTCTCACCAGTTTCTGAATACGTTTCAGCAATTCATCCTGCTTTTGTCCCATGTGAACGAAATTATATCCTTTTTAAAAGGAA
>Ga0316191_10003737_pt1 | contig 11307 bp, 8 predicted proteins | sample Eddworburr2cm_MG_FD_204928 | JGI IMG/M metagenome (GOLD analysis project Ga0316191, IMG submission 204928) | Coastal sediment microbial communities from Maine, United States - Eddy worm burrow 2 cm | ecosystem: Environmental > Aquatic > Marine > Coastal > Sediment | place: USA: Maine | collected... | reverse complement strand
GTTAAATTACGAATGCTGCGCCACAGGAAATAGAATATGGCGAACATCATCAGCATGGATGGAATCGCTATTATCGGATAGCTAATCAGGGTCAACTGCCCCAACTCCTCGTTAAAGGCTGCACTTCCAGACGGACTGGTGACAATCCATGTAGCCAGCAGGTAATTCATCACCGCTGAAAAGAAAAAAGTCCCGCTCAGCATATAGGTAGCGTTTAGCAGGCGCGCTTCCAGTGCCTTATCCAGGCCCCGCTCGCAGAGAATCCGTGAAATTCTTTCGGTATTCAAAACTTTCGGGTTATACAGCAAGGTTTTGATCAGCGGATATCCGAGCCTGGCCGTGACCAACACCACGATGCCGAGCAAGGCGGGAATAGCGGCTTCCTTAACCGCCAGCCATTGGGTGTCCAGTTGCAACAGACCAATACTACCAGTCAGTAACACGCTGATTAAACCCAGCAGAGCGATGTAGTTCCTGATATTGAAGCGTACTAATTCGTACAGGCCCCAGGCGATGGGGAAAGCCAGTGCGACAACCAGGGCACCGCTGGCACCCAGTTCGTTATCATCACTGAATTTCATCAAAATGATCGACGGTATAACGATACTGACCAGTATATCAATCAGTGGACGAGGTTTATGTGTCATGGGGATCGCTCTACTTTCTTACAACGCCGTAGTTGAGTCCTGTTCGGCAGGACGCTCGACATCCTGTCCTGGTTGGTCACCGGACAGGTATTCACTGGCTTGTCCAAGAAGCCCTGCGGCCTGTTGCCTGGCCTCGTGCAGAACCTGGTTTGCCGACTCCCTGGCCTGCTCGATCGAGCCGGACTGTTGGGCTTCATTCAGCGCCTGAACAGCTGCCTGCCTGGCCTTTTCCACGACTTCGTTTGTGGCTTGTTGCGCCTGTTCGCAACCTGTCAGGCCGACTAAAGCAATGCCACCAACGAGTAGCAGGGTTGCTGCGTTAACTCTTCTCATGATCTCTGGTCACTCCTGGGTATGTCGATTGCATTGATCTTAAATTTAACACTTTCTCTCCTCTCGATCTGATTTCAGGCGCCCGCTTTGTCCGGCTCGTCTGACACTTCGTCACCAATGACGCACAATAGTAGTCGGAACACCAAAAATAAAAAATCCGATTAATATTTGAGTATTATTCGTAATTTTCGAAGTTTAAGCGTCACCGACTCCACTCCCTAACAGACTGACAATGTCGCCAGGTCTTTCTCCTGCCCTGCTCTGCCTGGTTTCATGGCACCAGGCGGAACTGTATCGCCGGGCTTGTACCTATGTTGCAGCAGCCTTACCGCGCGGCGGGCCGGCTCAATCATATATTGATTCATGAACGCAACCGCAAAGGATGGCGGTAATGGTTTGCGCAGGCAAGGGTCGATTATGATGGGACCACGGTCGACGATACCTACCAGGTACTTCGGGCGGCGCTCAACGGGTAAGGTGTCGCACCTGGAATCCTGCCGTTTGTCGAGGAAGATCTGCTCAGTGGCAAACCAACGCGCCTGCTTGCTCCCAGCATTGACCCCGGCCTCTCCCGCTACCTGGTATACCGCAACAAGGATCTCGACAAGCCAGCAGTCGGGTCAGTGAGAGACTGGCTGCTTGCCACTATTGAGGACTCCTGCGCCTGAAATCGGTAAACCGATAAGCGTGGACATTCGCACCTGCGACTTTTACCCTGCATGTTACAGTACCCATTAGAGACCGGCCCTGGACAACCTCGCCACCCCCGTTATCCTGCCCCTGTTTGCGATCCTGGTGTCGGGCTACCTCGTTGCGCGCTTCAAGCTGTTGCCTGACACGGCCAGCCAGGTGCTGAGTCGCTTCGTTTTCGTCATCGCCCTGCCCGCGCTCATCTTCGGTTCGTTATCGCACATCGACGTCGCAGAGTTCTTCAACTGGCAGTACATCGGTGCACTGGGCGGAGGCATGCTGATCATGTTTTGCCTCGGCATGCTGGTCGCCCGCATCGCCTTCCCGGGTCGACCTGCCACGCTCGCGCTGCACGGCTTGACCGCCATGTACTCGAGCACCGCCTATATCGGTTTACCTTTGATACTTACCGTGTTTGGCGATGCCGCACGCGCACCTGGCATCATCGGCGCCGTCATTACCGGTCTCGTGTTTTCGCCCCTGGCTATCGTGATCGCAGAGCTCGATCGCGGTCGCAATGGCAACAATCGGCTCTGGTCCCCGCTGCTAAAGGTCCTTATTCGTCCACCAATCATCGCTGTGGTGGCAGGCTTGAGTGTTTCCGCCAGCGGGATTGCCGTTCCGGTATCGGTAACCAGTTTTTTCACATTACTGGGCGGGGCCTTCGTACCCTGTGCCCTGTTCGCGGCAGGGCTATTCATCGCCGGCTGCTCGATACGGGGTGCAAGCGCTGAAATCAGCTGGCTGGTGGGCGCAAAGTTGATTCTACACCCGCTGATCACCTGGTGGCTCGCCTTTCACGTATTCGAACTGAGTGGCCTTTATGCAACCGTTGCAGTGATCCAGGCGGCCCTGCCGAGCGGCGTTCCAGTATTCGTGCTCGCGCAGCAATACCAGACCTTTGTCACGCGCAGCAGTGCGGTGATCGCAATATCAACGGCAATTTCGGTATTGACGATATCGGTATTATGCGTGCTGCTGTTGTGATCGAAAGCGACCTGAAGCAATAGACAATCACTTTGACCTGCCGCCGAATCCCCGCGTAAACTCCGATCATTCAATAACGATTTAGCCGAGAACCTGGCATGACTGAAAACCCAATCTGGCGCTGGTTTGACAATACATTTCTCGATCTCGGACGACAGTTCCGCTGGTCCTACCTGCCCCCGTTGATGGTGTACCTGGCTGCCGGGGTATCCGGTTTGACGTCGATCGTCGGTACCTTTTTTATCAAGGAGTACCTCGACCTGTCGGCGGCGTTTCTCGCTGGTCTCGCCTTCTGGGCCGGCATTCCGTGGACCCTGAAAATGCCGATCGGACACCTGGTCGACCTGATCTGGCGACGCAAGGCGCTTCTGGTTTACCTCGGCGCCAGCCTGCTGGCAATCAGCATTCTCATCATGTATGGCATCATCGCTCACACCGCGGCCATGGCCGCGGTTATGAAGGTCGAGGTCTGGTTCGTGATTTCGACCATACTTGCGCCAACCGGGTATGTGCTGCAGGACGTGGTCGCCGATGCCATGACGGTCGAGGCAGTGCCTACCATCGATGAACAGGGCAAGGACTACCCGGCACGCGACATCAAGATTATGCACGTCACCATGCAGACCCTGGGACGCGTCGCGATCATCGGCGGGTTTGTGACCGTATCATTGCTGAACGTCACCCTGTTCGACGGCGTTGAAGACATGGGCGAGGCGGCGAAAATCGAGGTTTATGCAAATATCTACCTGCTGGCATTGATCATACCGTTAATCTCGATACTCGGCGTCATCCTGGGCGGTATATTGCTGCGCCGCCGAGCGCGCCAGATGGAAGCACAGGGTCTCGATCACAGCAACATCGATAAGCTGTTGTTTGCCCCGGCCGTCGAAACTCACGCCAACTGGTGGATTCTGGGTGGCAGCCTGGTGTTTGCCATTTTCACCATCGGCATGGGCGTGAGCGATGTTCCATTTGCCCAGGAAATCATTTTCGCCGGTTCAATGTCGATTATTCTGTTCCTGATGTATCGCCTGCTGCTTGAGCTCGACGCCAGCGCGCGCAACATGTTGATCGGTACGGCCATCATTATTTTCGTGTTCCGTGCAGTACCGTTGACCGGCCCCGGAGCGGCCTGGTTCGAAATCGACGTACTCGGCTTCGATCAACAGTTCCTGTCGGTATTGATGCTGATCTCGTCGGCGCTGACCCTGGTGGGCATGTTCGTGTTGCGGCCGATGATGGCGAAGCGTTCGATCGCTTTCGTCATCGTCATCCTGACGCTGGCCGCCGGAGTGCTGTCGCTGCCGAACATCGGGCTCTACTACGGCGTGCAGGAATGGACTGCCGCACACACCGGGGGAATTGTCGATGCCCGCTTTATCGCCATCATCGATACCGCACTGGAATCGCCGCTGGGACAGATCGCGATGATACCGATGCTGGCCTGGATCGCGCAGAACGCACCGCCTCATTTGAAAGCTACTTTCTTCGCGGTAATGGCTTCGTTTACCAATCTCGCGCTCTCGGCCTCAAGTCTGAGTACCCGATACATGAACGAAATTTACACGATAACCCGGGAAGTCCGGGATCGCGTTACCGATGTCATTCAAACTACTGCTGACTACAGCGAGCTGGGTTGGCTGTTGATCAGCGTGAGCGTGATTGGATTCTGTGCGCCGTTGCTCGCCGTCTGGATCATTCAGCGCTCACCGCTGCGCAGCAACCAGTAACCCGGTTGATAAATCCCACCGGTTCAAAGACGACTATCGATGTCAGTGGTCTTCAATTGCGTCGAGCTTGACGGGCTGCCCGTGCGGCGTCGATAAATAGGCCTGTTCCCAGTCCCCGCGTTTGGCCGCCATGGCGGCTCGATCGATTTCGCTGTGTTGCGCTATCAAGTTTTCGAGTGCCGTCAGCACGCATTGATAATAGGTTTGCTGATCGTCGCTGGCGCCGCTGGTCCCCGACTTGCGCAATGCATCTCCCAACGCCTCCGACCAGGCACCGGCGCTGAACATACCGTTTTGTACCAGGGTATCGGCGATGGCCAGCGCCTCGGCCTGCCAGGGTTCGTCAAAAGCCGCTGCGCCATCCAGGCTGGCGAGAGGTTTCAACGTTTTTTCAACCTGTTCGTTCATCGCTGATGCTCATTTTCAATTATGCTCAGATAGCTTTCCCAGAGGTCGAGATACACCTTATCACGACTACCTTCGGCTTCCACCCACAGCTCATCGGCGGTGAACATGACGCTATAGCAATACTGATGAACTTCGACACCCTGGGCTGACAGGTCTGGAAACACATGTGCGCCATGACAGGCCTGTATCGTGCCACGGCGACCCCTCGCGTATTGCGGCAGACGGGTATGACCCACATGTCCGTGACGCTCCGTCTGCACCTGCTGGCCCGCAACGAATAGAGGCTCGGCATCGACTTCGGCATCGAATCGATACGCGTGCCGGCGATCTTCCTGCAACACCTGCTCGAGCGTGAGTGCGGCCGGCAACGCATCGTCGACGCTATTATTTTGCATGGCATCGGTCTTGCCGATGTCCTCCAGCGTCATCCACCCGGCCTCGATATAAGTCGAAAAATCAGTCTGCGCCCAGGAGTCGAAATAGGGGCGCGCGAGGTAATCCTCGGGCGCGATCAATTCGCGGCAGTGGCGCCACCAGTCAATGGTTATCCCGGGGGTGCGCGCGCTTTGGGCGATACCCCATTCGCGCGCTTCCCAGTCGTGGTGAAATGGTGTCCCTGAGTCATCGACGTCTATCGGGCCATAGCCCTGTTTACCACCGAGATCGTGTATACCGTCCATAACGCCCCCTAACCGAGATTGCGATCGGTGCCGATCATCGAATTGCGCGTAACCAGCGCTGCCAGATCCTCTTCACTCATCCCTGCTGCACCTGGCGGGCACTGCGGCAACACCAGGTAACGCAATTCCGCGGTGCTGTCCCAGACCCGTACTTCGACGTCGTCGTCGATATCGACGCCAAACTCGGCGAGTACAGCGCGCGGCTCGCGCACCGCGCGCGAGCGATAGGCGGCGGCCTTGTACCACGCCGGCGCTATGCCGAGTATCGAGAAGGGGTAACACGAGCACAGCGTGCACACCACCAGGTTATGCACGCGGTCGCTATTTTCGACGACCTTGAGATGCGCGGTGGCCTTGCCCAGGTAACCCAGCTCATCGATGGCGGCGGGTGCGTCCTGTAACAGGCGTTTTTTATATGCACTGTCTGTCCATGCTTTGGCGACGACACGGGCACCCCGCTTCGGGCCGATCTGGTCGGTATACGCTTCAATCCAGGCATCGATCGTCTGCGGATTGACCAGGCCCTTGTCGACCAGCAGGGTTTCCAGCGCCTTGACGCGCAGCGCCGACTCCGAGGGTAGATGGCTGTGCAGGTGTTGATGAATTTCAGCAACTTTCGGCGCATCGAATTTAGATGACATAAGCTTGGAATTCCTGGTGGCTAAAACCGCTAGTGTACTGAATCCCTGGACTGATTTCAGCTGCCGTCTGATAACTTCGTTGTCGGCAAGCGGTTGATGGTTTTCAGCCAGTTTTACGCCTACACTGCGCGCATGATTTCCACCATCAGAAAGCCCACGTCTATCGACGTGGGCAAGTTGTTATTTGTGGGCGCCATCTGGGGTGGCGCCTTCATTTTTATTGCGCTCGCACTCGATGATTTCGGCCCGCTCAGCATCGCCGGCTGGCGCGTATCGCTCGGCGCCGCGGTGATGGTCGTGATCGCAATATCGATCGGTCAAAGGTTCCCCCGGGGGCGGCGTGACTGGCGTAATATCTGTATTGTCGGCTGCCTCAATAGCGCGATTCCCTTTTTCCTGATCAGCTGGGGGCAGCAATTCATCAGTAGCGCGGAAACGGCGGTACTGATGGCAATGGGCACTTTCTTTACGCTGATCGTGTCGCATTTCACCAGTGACGACGAACGCATCAACCTGCCGCGCGCACTCGGCGTAAGCGTTGGATTTATCGGAGTACTGGTGCTTGTATTCTGGGATATCAGTACCGCCGGGATGGGGTCACTGGTCGGTGAACTGGCCGTCATGGCTGCCGGTTGCAGTTACGCGACGTCATCGATCGTGTCGCGCCGCCTGACCCACCTGCCGATGATCTCGACCTCGGCAGCCACCCTGTCGAGTGCCAGTCTCTACATGATACCCCTGGCGTTTCTGCTGGAAGACCCGCTGCCAGCCGAGGTCAGCGAGACGTCCCTGTTCGCACTTGCCTATCTCGGTGTGGTTGCCACTGCGCTCGCCATGACGCTGCGCTTTTTCATTATCCGCGCCAATGGCGCCGTGTTCATGTCAATGGTTGGCTACCTGGTACCGTTGTTCGGCGTGCTCTGGAGTGCCCTGTATTTCGCCGATGCCATCAACCTGCAAACCCTGCTGGCACTGGCGCTCATCCTGATCGGCATCGCCCTGACACGCAAAGGTAGCTGAGTCGCCGAGAATGGCCCGATGGTGAAATCGATTCGCATCACCAGTTCCGCAGTACAACGCGGGCCATTGCAAGGTCCCGCCGCTTCGGGTCTACGCACAAGTAAACCGCAGCCAGGAATTGTGTTTATTTGTAATAGTTGGCATCAGATCTTACAAACAGTGCCTGATTTGATCGAAACAGAGTGACTGCTGTTACCCGTAGCAGTCACTCTGGAAGTGTGAGTCGCACCTTCCCCGAAGGCCCAAAACGGTTCACGCCGGACGCTCGTGATTTTGCGGTAGTTGGCAAAAAACATCCCATTTCGGACTCCGAGGACTATTGCACATCGACGTAATTGACTCAAAGTCAATTGCTTGACTGGTTTTAGCAGGTCAGTAACATGGCATTTTAATTTCGATACTCTAAACCTGATGTCGATCCTGTGGCGTAGCTGGATAACATTCACCGCGATAATTGCCACGGTTCTCATTGCCCTTGCTGTACTCTCATCGCTTCAACACAACGCGCTTTATTCAGATCTAATTAGGCAGCGCCTGTCCGTTATTGCGCAAACCTCGGCCGACTCGTTTCAATCGGTGGTCAAGCTAGGCCTACCAATTTCCATGGTTCGCAATGCAAGTGAAATCTTGTCGCGCGCGCAACAGACAGACCCACAAATCAGCGCGATTCATGCTTTCAATCCGAGCGGAATTATCGTTAAAACCACCGACCCAACACATCCCGGCAATGTGCCGCGCAAGGTCGCTCAGGCTCAGTCCCTGGCCGACAGTGACAAATGGAGTGTTGAGAGTGATAGTGAACTGTACAGTGGAGCCAATATTTCTAATGCGCAAGGGGCGACCGTGGCGAGTATTGTCGTGGTCTATCCGAAACGGGAATTTGATGCACACAGTACGACCGTGATTAGAGAAATTGCCTTAACCTCGCTAGGATTGCTGTTTATCTTTTCAGTCGCAGCCTGGCTGTTACTAAGATTGAGATTGGCCGGTGCCATAAGGGCGCTATCGCGATTCGACTCACTACTCTCTGCCATTCGATATCCAGACCGTGGTGCACAACCAGCACGATCGACAATCGAATTGACGTCCGCGAATCTCGGATTTCTGCGTGATGACATCGAGATCATGGAACGTAATCTTCAGCGGGCCAATCAGAACTATGCCACCGCCATGAACGATCTTGGCAGTACCGATGCAATACTTGATGGAACTTTTCATGTCGACGAAGAGAATGGCGAACCACACCAGGTAATCGTCGCATCGAATCCCGATTCCTCGCTAGCTCGTTTGATTGCCCGCAAACTTATGCCCTGGGCGGGCTTGCTTATTATCGGCTCAGCCCTGGTGCTGGGAATTCTGACTATCGGTACGGTAAGCCGATCAATTCAACCCGAATTCAGCAACCGCACCACCCTGATGGGAACCGTTATCAACCAGAATATTCAGCGCGCGGTCAGCGCGGGGGTGCCACTTGGAAAACTGGTCGGCGCCGAGAAGTATTTTGGCCACTTTTTGCGTGAGTTTCCGGAAGTGGGCTATATCGGTGTCGCTACCGGCCGTATCATTCTCGAGGCCGGTAAACGGGAAGAGAACGTTTATGGACCAAGACGCGCCAGCAAGGGCGTAGTCGCATACCCGATCATGTCGGGCGATGAACAAATCGGCTACATTATTATCGACGTAGATAAAGGATACATCGCCAGGGAATTCGAGAATGTCCTGCTCGACCTCGCTGTAGTCGCGCTTGTGTCAATACTGCTAGCTTTCGAAGTGCTGGTGGTGATGATGAGTACGTCACTCACCGCACCCTTCAACCGGCTTCAGCATCTGGTTGCCTTGCAGGCCAACGGTGATTTCTCGAGTAGAATCAAAACCGGCGGCAAGTCCGCCATAGATTTAATCGGAATGAGCTTGTCTCAGCGTGCAGAAAAGCTTCACCGCGCATTTACCCAGTCACTGGCAAGGATTGCATCTGTGAATGACGATAACCGCATGCAATCGCTTAACCAACTGAAGTCAACCTTTGGGCTTTCCAGCCAGCGTCCGAATTTGATGGTGTTCTCCTATCTCAACGATATCCGCCTGCCACTATTTCTGTTCGCTGCGGCTGACAGCTTGTCGCTTGCTTTTTTCCCATTGTTCACGCGTGCAGCCGATAACCCGTTGTCATGGGTTGATCTGGGTGTTGTCATCAGCCTGCCTATTGCTGGTTATCTGATTGCCATAATGGGGGCCTCGCCGTTCGCAAGACCGCTGACAGTGCGATTTGGCCACCACAAGCTCTTGCTGCTGGCCGCGGTAGTGAGCATCCTGGCCCACCTGGGCCTGTTCATTTCCACCAATGTCATCGAGATAATGTTATTTCGAACCATGGGTGGCCTCGGTTACGGTGTTTTCACGCTAGTTTGTCAGGACTATGTGCTTGACGTGCTGCCTAAGGAACAGCGAACACGATCGCTGGGCAGTTATTCCGGGATTCTGTGCGCCGGTATTTTCAGCGGCGCAGCCATGGGTGGTGTGCTCGCTGATCGACTCGGACAGGCCAACGTATTCCTGTTAAGCACATTTCTCGTACTGACTTCCTCATTACTAATTTATTATCTGCTGCCGAGCCGCAATATATCGCCGGTCACGAGCACCGATTCACTCGACGCCAAATCCGGCTCAATCTGGACACCATTGCGCAGCCAACGGTTTTTGTTTCTGCTGCTTGGCATCGTGATCCCGACCGCTGTTCTTAGCCAGGCATTTATCAGCTACGTGGCAGCACTCTATCTGCACGATCTGGGCGCTTCTGCCGCCGATATCGGCCGGGTATTGATGCTGTTTTTTTTAATGATCACGCTGATGGCTCCGGCGACAGCAAGACTCACCGAAAGCCGCATTGATCCAGCTCTGGTTGTCGCACTGGGCGGTATCCTCTGTGGTGTTGTTCTGTTGGTCGGCGCTTACTGGGGAACGCAACTGGGCATGCTCATCGCGGTCTGGGGGGCAGGTATTGGCCAGGGCATGATGCGTGGGCCTCAGGTCAGCATTGCCATGTCCCTGGCCGAAGGCGATCTTGCCCGGCTAGGGTCAAATGCGGTGCTCGGTTCCTTGCGCACATTCGAGCGCGGGGGTAGCATCATCGGCTTGATTATGATCGCACTGCTGAGTAGCCATCACGGCTACCCGGCAGCGATAGCCGTGATGGGGGCGTGGGTGCTTTTGGGGGCGATTTTCTATGCAGCCTACTGCGCTATGCAAAGTAGACCGGTTGAAACTCGAATTAGGGATTAACGATGAAGTATTTGAAAACACACGGCACCGTGCTGATTATGATGGTTGCGTTATATTTACCATTTGGGAATTCCAATGCGCAGACCGGCGATGCGTTTACCATCTATATGGTTCTCTGGCGTGGCTGCGAGGAAGCCTGCGAGAGTTTCAAGGACTACATTGCCAAAAAGAACATCAACGCCGAGTTGATAATCCGCGATGCCGATAGAGACAAGAGCAAGCTGCCGGGCTTCGTCGAAGAGGCAAGGGCTCGCAGGACTGATCTGGTCGTCACCTGGGGCACCAGTGTCACCCGTGGCATCGCCGGCACCCTGGCCGACCAGGGTAAACCACGCTTTGTTTCCGATATACCGCTAGTGTTCATGGCAGTTGCCGATCCAGTCGGTTCGCAGATCATCGAAAGCTACGAGAATACAGGCCGCGAAAACGTCACCGGCACCCGCAACCGGGTACCCGAGGTCGTCAATATCAATACGATTCGCTCCTACTATCCGGCTTTCAAACGGCTCGGACTTCTGTATAACTCCTACGAAAATAACTCAGTCATAAAGGCCAAGGAACTAAAGGATCTCTCGAAAAAAATGAACTTCGAGCTGGTAGCACTGGAACTTGAACCGGGTGCCGATGGCAAACCCGAACCCGAGTCTATCCTCCCGGCCATTGAGAAGCTCAAAATGGCCGCCGTGGACTTCATCTACCTGGGTTCCAGCTCGTTTCTCGACGTACACAGGGACTTGTTCACCAAATCAGCTGTCGATGCCGGCATTCCCGTGCTCTCTCCCTACGAACGCCTGGTGCGAAATTCGCATGCGCTGTTATCCGTCGCCGCGCGCTATCAGGATGTCGGCGCATTGGCAGGTCGGCAGGCCGAGTCGATATTGGTCGGTAAGAA
>Ga0316191_10003736_pt1 | contig 11310 bp, 15 predicted proteins | sample Eddworburr2cm_MG_FD_204928 | JGI IMG/M metagenome (GOLD analysis project Ga0316191, IMG submission 204928) | Coastal sediment microbial communities from Maine, United States - Eddy worm burrow 2 cm | ecosystem: Environmental > Aquatic > Marine > Coastal > Sediment | place: USA: Maine... | reverse complement strand
GCCGTGGAAGATAAGGAAGCCGAAGGTCTTGGGCGGATTCGTTGTGGAATTCTTAAAGACGCCTCTGGTGACAGTCTCACGACCTTTGTGCAGGACAAAGTTGTGAGAGGAAGTAGAATTCGAACCGACGAGTGGGGCGGCTACAACAGATTGAGTTCTATGGGCTATAGCCATGATTTGGTAAAGAAAAATGACTTGAAACTTGCTCATTTAGTGGCTTCGCTTTTGAAACGTTGGCTTCTGGGAACCCATCAAGGCGCGGTCAGCCCTGAACACCTGTCTTACTACCTGGATGAGTACACGTTCAGATTTAATCGTCGTACTTCAACTCACCGGGGCATGTTGTTTATGCGCCTCTTGGAAAATGCGGTGCAAATCGAACCAGTCCCGCATAGGCAGATGATCCAGCATGTCAGAGGTCGCAAAGCTAAAAACCACAAGATATAGGGGCAACCTTAGCAAAGTGCATACCCCAGTTAAAATTATTATTCGAATATATTAAAGCCCTTAGTCCGGATTTAGTACCTTAGTAATTGTTTTTGCCCTCGTATCTTCGGCAACCCTCCATACAAGGCGGATCATCTTCAATCTTCAGTCTTCAATCTTCAATTTTTATGGTTTGCACGGCCACTTTTCCATCAGGAACCTGAACTCTGTCTCGACAGGCGTCTCTTTCATATGTTGCGGATGCGCCTTTGCCCACTGAATGAACTCGTCGATCGTATCGTTTCTAGTTGGCATCGGATCGGGTGGACAGACCAATCGAACTCCTTTCGGACCGGATGACGCGGCTTCATGGTAGTGGTATGCACCCACCAGGTAGCCGTGGCAAAAGTTAATGGCATGGTGGTATAACGGATCGTCGGTGGCAGTTGTACAGAGAATCACAATATTTTCGGTGGTTTGGACCTCAAAATCTTTTTCGCTCACCGCACCGGCAAATCCCGGAAAAAGAATTACAGCCGCGAGCAGCCAAATAATCGTCTTTCGCCTCATCGTGGTATCCTCCTTTATGTTTGGTTGAATAAGTTGGGACACGGATTTACACGGATATTCACAGATAAAAGAATTTCATAGATTTTATTATCCTGGGAATCCGTGTTCATCTGTGTCCAAAAAAAGCTTTCCCCGCAGTGTCTAAGCAGAATGAATTAGGACACGGAATTACACGGATCTTCACAGATGATAGTTTTTGTTTTTTTCGTTATCCTATTAATCTGTGTTCATCCGTGTCCCAAAATATCTGAGATTGAACATAATACCGATTTAGATAAAGCAACAGCCCCAAAAAGGGGTATATGGGGTTGTATAAATGGGGTATATCCCAAATAATCGTTCACGGGTTCTGTGGTTCTGGGTTCCCTTCTTCGCCCTTTGGGCTTCCGTCTACGCTAATAGCTTCGCCGAGAAACGTCTGGCTTCGCTCTTCGAGCTACGACGCGACATGACGTCGCGGCAGGCAGGGTTCAGAGTTCTGGGTTATTCAATTTTGGATTTGGGATTGTGGATCGCGGATTCAGAGATCAGAGTGCATGGGGCAGAAAGCAGCGCGCATGGGGCAGAGAATTGAATTCGGAAGGCGGAAAAAACAGAAGGTGAGAAGTTGAGAGGGTAAGAAAGGTTAGAAGGGGAAGGTGGAATCAGAGAGCAGAGTGCATAGGGCATGGCGCATGGCGCAGAAGGCATAGGGCACGGCGCAGAGGGCATAGAGGATGGAGCATGGGGCTCATAGGGTGTCTTGGGGAGAGGGAGATGGAGAAATGGACGAATCAGCGGAAGCAGAAAGACCCAAAGATAGGGCTTTTTAGCTTGTTTTAATTGTAATAACGAGGTAGATTGCATATTAAATAGCAGATTGTATCGATGTCTTTTATTTTACATATAAGCCGATCAATTTGTCTCAAAAAAATATTGAGGTGAAGTTATGGACTTGGCGGCTGTAACTGAAAAAATACCCATCGAAACCGATAAGGATGGTGTGATTCGGGTTGGCAATACTCGGGTTACCTTGGAGACGCTTGTAACAGCATTTAATAGCGGTTCAACTGCTGAGGAAATCGTATACCAATTTCCAGTTCTAAATCTGGCCGATGTGTATGCCGTGATTACGTATTATTTAAGAAATAGAGATACTTTAGAGAAATATCTAAATAAACGAAAACAACGGGCAGAGCAAGTCAAACGGCAGAACCAAAATAACGAGAATATGAATGATGTTCGTAAGCGTCTTCTATCCCGCCAGAATCAGTAAAAAATACCCGAATGTTACGTTTCGCTGCAGATGAAAATTTGAATTACAATATTGTGAGAGGCTTGCTCCGGCGTAATGCGGATCTGAATATAGTCCGCATACAAGATGTGGATCTTTCTGGCAAAGATGATGCGACAGTACTGAAATGGGCAGCTCAAGAGGATCGTATCCTTTTGACCCATGATGTAACAACAATTACAAAATACGCCTACGAAAGGATAAGTGATGGATTGCCCATGCCGGGTGTATTTGCAATAAAAATGACTTCTTCATTAGGAGAAATTATTGATAATATAATTCTATTAGCCGATTACAGCTATGAGAATGAATGGGAGGACAAGATTGTTTATTTACCATTAATAGATTCTAACGACCCCTCACCTTGACAAAGATTGCTTTAATCTTTGACGTCATCATTTGTTGCCACTGCGTTTCTTTCTTCCCCGGCTCTCAGCCTGTCCCGCCAAGATCGCAAAGCGAAGAAGGGTCTCCAACTCGCTGATCACGCCATGCGCCAAGCCCTATGCATTCTACTCTCTGATTCCGCATTCCACCATCCGCAATCGAATCATTCCGCAATCCGCAATCGAATCATTGCCCATCCCCCTTTTCGCCACCCACGGCATCCGGTATCCGGAACCTGGCATCATCTTTTGAGTATACCCAGGGTTTCTGCCTTTTCAACCGCCTGCCGGCGATTGCTGACACTGAGTTTGCCATAGATGTTATTCAGGTGCTTTTTTACGGTTTCAGGTGAAATGAACAGTTTGGCAGCAATTTCCTTGTTGCTCAGACGATGTGCCAGCATCGCCAGAACATCAAGCTCGCGGTTCGTCAGGGGCTCGACCAGGGGCTGGGAGGTATGCAAGTCGGAATTGGGAATGCGGAATGCGGAATTAGAAGAAGATGAAGAGAATCGGTTATGGGAGGACGGGCCATCTGGATCCGACGCATCTAACACTGCTTTGTGAGCATCCTCCTTGAAAGCATCCAGGATCCGCCCGATATAGCCCACGGCAACGTTTTGATCGATGAGCTGCTTCAGCAGATCGGCCATTTGAGGCCCCAGATCCACGAATAGGCGTATGCAACCACCCGGTTCTGCCAGATTGAGCGCTGCGGTTAGTCTTTCTAGGGCCACTGATTCTTCACCCTGGGAGTCGAGCTGCAGGGCCTGGAGGGCTATAACTGAAACCTGAGAACTTTTGTTGTGAATCGATGTAAGATAATCTGATAATTGTTCCAGCAGGTCTGTCGCTTGCTGCCGGCTGTCTTTCGTATTCTGAGCCATCCGTATTTTGGCCAGTGTTAATTGCGGTCTTTAGTGAACGCTCGGCGTTTTTTCGCATCATAAACAAGTCAGCTTCCAACCAGTATATGAAACAGAGGTTCACGAGGTACATGGCGTGATAGGCACTGTCCACCTTGAGGCTTTTTTGCAGTTCATCAACATAGACGGGAAGGCCTGCCTCCAAATTACCGGTCATTTGGTATGCTCCGGCTTGAAAGATTCGTGCAAGGACCCGCGCTCTTTTATGGTGCATGGGAATATTTTTGCACGCCGACTGGATGTATTTTTGGGCGTTCTCAGCGTCACCAAAGATAAGGGATTGGAACCCGCACAAAGCATCAAAATGGCCCCTAATCTGTGCTGCGTGCAACGAGTTCTTTTCCGGCAAGTTGTCCAGCAGCATCTTAACTTTTTCGAGGTAAGTTCCCATCGCTGAAAGGTCATGTCCGGCTTTGTGCACATGATTGTGCCAGGCCTCAAGCATAATCAACTCGGGATCCTGTTCAATGGTGTCCCGGGGAAACATACCAAGCCAGCGTTCCAGGCGTGACCACTGCTGGTCGTCCATCAAAGTGTGGCCGTGCTTTACCACCATCTCAGCTGCCCCTGGAATGTTATCAGCGGCCAGACTGTGCCGGATGCCCTCTTCGAATAAGTTATTATCAAAAAACCATCCGCTGGCGTTGGCGTGCAGGGTTTTGATCTCGTCAGTTCTATAATGACGTTTTAATTGGTTGCCTAAAAACTTTCGAAAAATATGATGGTAGCGGAACCACCGATTTTCAGAGTCCAGAAAATTCACGAAAACGTTTTCTTCTTTCAGCCAGGTGAGAAACTTCCAACCACCGGCTTCGCATGTTAAAGGATCTTCACCCGGCAAGCACACTGCGTCGCACAAAGGGGCGCAGAAACGTTCGAGGATCGAGGTACCCAGAAGGTAACGGTTAAATTCCGGCGGTTGGTGGGAAAATACCTCATTAAAAAGGTATTCCATCACATATTGAGCGTTCACCATTGGTTCGAGCAGTCTGGGATCGATATTGCCCTTCAGTTTCAGGGTGAGGGCTGCCAGGCGTAATCCGGTCACCCAACCCTCGGTTTTTTCTCCCAAAGCCCTGGACGTGGCTGGATCAACCTCTATCCCGAGTGTCTTGTTCAGAAACGTCGTCGTTTCCTCCAAATTAAAGCGCAATTCCTGTGTTCGGATCTCCGTCATCCGACTCTGGGCGCGAAGCATGTGAAACGGTAAGGGGAGATCACAGCGGCTTGTTAGAATCAGGTGCATGCTCTGGGGGGGATTCTTTAGCAATTCTGCGAGCAGCTCGAACACGGATTCATTCCGGATAAGGTGGCAATCATCCAGGCACAGAATAAATGGCTGCTCAATCCGGTCGAGTTCATTGATGAGGCTGACGATCACGATCGACAGCGGCGGTAGCTGAAATGAATCCAACATGGCCATCGTTTTTCGGACGGCATCGGGGGAAATAGTCTGGATGGCAGTTACAAAGTATTTCAGGAAAAGCCGCAAATCGCTATCAGTTTTATCGAGCGACACCCAGGCGGCCGGATACCCGCATGTCTCCAGCCACTGGCTCACCGCAATGCTCTTGCCGTAGCCGGCCGGTGCCGAAACCAAGGTCATCACCCCCTGACGCCCCTTCTCCAGCTGTTCAATTAAACGTGGCCGAGGAATGATATTCGAGGAGAGCGGGGGGCGTTGGAGCTTGGTTCTGAGAATCGGCGCTGTCGGGATTTCAGCGGCAGGAACGGTCGCAGACAGGAGTTTCTTGTTCGATAAGACTGGCTGCTTCGCGGCCAGCGGCTTGGCTGGATCCTGAATCCTTTGCCTTGAGCTCTTGATCCGATTTCAATCTTTGAAGGGATTTCTGATGGTTACACCACTTATAACCTGGCCGTGTTGCAGGTCTTCAGACATCAAAAAAACCGCACCGCCTTTTATGGCCGCTTCAATAATCATCGAATCCCAAGCTGACACATCGTAAGCATAGATCATTATGTTCGTATCGATAAAGATCTTATCCTCTGACATGGAGATCATCCCTTCTGACTTTTATTTGTCCCTTGGTTCCCAAATCCAGGCCTTTTATGAGAAGTCTGAGCTGTCTCTTTTGAGCCTTACTATAATCAGCTTCTTCTCTTACCTTTTCTTCAAGAGACTCTCGCAGGAATTGACTAAGAGATTTATCCTGACTTGCAGCCATAATTTTGGCCTGTCTCAATAACGTTTTGGGGATGGACAGGGTGACGTTTTGTTTTTCCATTTCTCAGATCCTCCCGCATATTTTTCACACAAATATGTGTATCACATTTTTATGTGCAATAGCAAATCATGCCCAAAAGGTTTTTGATCAACTCTTGGGTTTCATTTTTTAGGGCTTGATTCTAACATCGGCCACGGTTTATTCGCTTTGGCATGTTTAACCACATTCAACAGCAGTTCGCGCACGTTGCGAAACAGCAGAGCCCGCATGTTGTCGTTCACGGTTTTTCTGCACGCGACGCCGATGTTGTCGACAAATTCGGTTTGCGACCGTTCCTAAAATTACATTTGCACAATCGATTCATAGGCTTGCTGGAGGGTGGCAATGGGAAGGAAAAGTTCTAAAGAATTTTCCGGAAGAGAGATGAAACCAAACTGTTCGTAATAACCTTTGGCCTCTTCGTTTTTAGCATCAACAAAGAAGCCGATAATTCCAAGATTTTTTGGAACTAATAAAATCCGTTCGATTGCATTAACCATCATAAGAGTACCGAAACCCTGTCGTTGTTTATTTTTTATAACAGCCAGTCTCGCGAGTTTTGCGGCAGGAGCCTTCAGCGGATATTTTTTGGAATATTTACGAGGCAATTTTTCAACATGTATTTCACAGGCGGCTTCTGTATGCTTTCATCGCATCTTTAAGTTTCTTGCTGGGCTCGGGTGGATTTTCAATAGCATCAAAAAATACGTTTGCAGATTTGATTGATAGATTTATTGTTTGATCCTTTTCAATAATCATTTGTGCTTTTTCAACCGCCGCCGGTACGAGGAACTGATTCAATGTCGCACCTAAAATCTCCGCTGCGTGTATCAAGGTTTGATAAGCCTTGATTGGAATCCGAGCTGATACACGTTCTTTTTCTTTTAATATCGGCATAATAAACTCCTTTCAGCATATAACTGAATCATATTTTTGAGATAACTGTAACCTAATATAATGGTGCCAAAATGGCAACATGTCTTCTGAATTTTGGCGCCAAAATGACGCCTGATTGTTATAGCTTTCCCCCTGTATCCGTCGCCTACACTTAGAGCTGAAAAATTTTTAATAATAAGGGAGTTGGGCGCCTGTTAAGGGGATTTTCGATTTGGGATTTTGGATCTCGGATTGCGGAAAAAATGCGATGGCGCGAGGGGGAGGTTATAAATCACCAACCATTACAATCTGTATCTCTTCAACCCTCTGCCACTCCTTGTCATTCGTTATGATGTAGTCGGCACCACAAGCAACAGCCGTACCGAGTTGGATAGCGTCTGGTGTTTTGAAATGGTGCTGCGCCCGCAATTCAACAGCTTGGTCTGCAATGTTTAAATCAAGCGGGAAGAGGCTGATATTTTTTTCTTTCTGACCTTCACACCTTCTCACTTTCTGACATTCTTTATCCCTCCCTTCCAGCCGTCTATCGCCGCGTGAGGATACCCAGGACCAGGGCTTTTTCAACCGCCTGCTGGCGGCCGCTGACGTTGAGTTTGCCATAAATGTTGTTCAGGTGTTTTTTTACGGTTTCCGGTGAGATGATCAATTTGGCAGCAATTTCCTTGTTGCTGAGCCGCTGCACAAGCAGGTTTGATATTTCAAGTTCGCGATCGGTCAGGGGCTGGGAGGCAGCGTATTGAGGTGCCTTGGGGATCGGCTGATCGGTCGGATCCGGTGCTGTTCTATGTTCTTGGTCACTGAAAGCAGCCAGGATCCGCCCTATATAGCCCACGGCAACGTTTTGCCTCACCAGCCGTTTGAGCAGATCGGCCATTTGAGGCCCCAAATCCACAAAAAGCCGGATAAAGCCGCCCGGTTCTGCCAGATTGAGGGCTTCAGTTAGTTTTTCCATAGCCATCGATTTTTCGCCCCCGGCATCGAGTTGCAGGGCCTGCAGGGACAGCACATCAATCTGAAAACGGATGTTGTGGATCGATGTGAGAAAATCGTGTAGCTGATCGAGGAGATCAGCAGCTTGACGTCGGCTGGCCGTCGTATCCTGAGCCAGCAGTATTTTAACCGCTGTCAGTTGCGGCATATAAAAGCGGAATGTCGGCAGGAGCGGTTCAGCCTGGTACTTTTCCACCCATCGGGAGGCTTCGGCAAGGCGCCCCTGGCGCAGCGCCAGTTCCGCCTCGAAGGCCCGGGCGATCTGCAGCATATCGGTGTTGTTGGTTTCGATCGAATCGGCCACCACGGACTTACTGATCTCTCCGGCCTGGCCGGGTTTTCCCTGGGCCTGATACGTGAGGGCGAGTGCAAAAGCGCTGTGCGCGAAGTTCATCAGACTGTCGGCATAGTAGGTCTTGACCACCTTAGCAAGCTTATCTTCGGCGTTTTGCAAATCGTTTCGGTGATAGTGGACAATTCCTAAGAAATATAGCCCGTAGGCGACCGTAACGGACAGCGGGTGCTCCTTTAAGACATCCAATAAGCACTCGGCGGTCTGCCGCAGGACAATCAAGTTCGCGTCCATCCAGTATACAAGGCCGAGGTTTGCCAAATACATTGCATGGTAGTTCTTGTGCCGTTCGGTGTAGGACCCCATCGCCTCCTGGTAAATCGACAGGCCGGTTTCAAGATCACCGGCCATCTGGTATGCCCCGAGCTGATAAATATCAGCAAAGAGCCTTGCCCGCCTGTGATGGAGAGGGATGTCCTTAAGCGCACGCCGGCTTAAGGCTAAAGCGCTTTCGCCCTCGCCGGCCATATAGTGCTGAAATGCGCGTAAGGCCTCGAAGTGGCCTTGTACATGCTTGACGTTGACGAGGGTGTCCGGCGGGGAGGAGGCATTCAGAGACTCGATCCTTTTGAGGCAGGACGTCATACCCGACACATTCTGCCGGATATGGTGAAGCCAGGCCTCCATCACGAGCAACGCCGAATCCCTTTCAACCTGATCCCTGGGCAACACGTGCAGGCAACGTTCCAGGCGCACCCACTGTTGGTCATTCATCAACTGGTGGCCAATTCGTGCGACCAGACTGCCAGCTGTCTCCGCGTCCCCGGCGGCCAGGGCGTGTTGCAAGGCCTCTTCGATCAAGTCATTTTCGAAGAACCAGGCACTGGCCTGGGCGTGAAGTGCTTTGATTTCTTCGGCGCTGCACCGACGATTTAACTGGTTGACCAGGAGCCTGCGAAACAAATGGTGGTAGCGAAGCCAACGGTTTTCAGCGTCCAGGGAAATCAAGAACAGGTTTTCGGTCTTTAACCAGTCGACGAACTCCCAGCCACCAAATTCACAGGTAAACGGTTCAGCACCGGGAGCACACACCGCCTCACATAAGGGACCGCAAAAGCGATCCAGGATGGCAGTTCCCAATAGATATTGGCTGAATTCCGGTGGTTGCCGGGAGAAGACCTCATTGAATAGATATTCCATTACATATTGAGCGTCCACTTGCGGTTCCAGCAACCTGGGATCGAGATCACCCCGGTGGCGCATGGAAAGGGCGGCCAGGCGTAAGCCGGTCACCCAGCCCTCAGTTTTTTCTACCAATTCGCCGGCAGTGGATGGGTTGATCTGAATTCCTGTGAACTGCTTCAGATATTCCGCTGTTTCTGATTTTGTAAAGCGCAGCTCCTGAGTTCGTATCTCCGTCACCTGACCCTTTGCTCTCAGCGCAAAAATCGGCAAGGCGGGATCGCGGCGGCCAATTATTACCAAATGCAACGATCGCGGCGGATGGGAGAGCAGTTGAGTGAGCAGATCGTTTACTGACTTATCCTGGATATGGTGATAATCATCCAGAACCAGAATAAAGGGCTGCTCAATCCGTTCCAGTTCGTTGAGGAAACTGCCGGCCAGTATGGACACCGACGGAAGTGAAGATGCATTTACAATGGCCAGGGTTTTTCGGCCGGCATCGGGGAACATATTCTGGACAGCGCTTAAGAAATAGCTCAGGAACAAAGGCAAATGGTTGTCATTTTTATCCAGAGAGACCCAGGCGCTCGGGCAATCACACGCTTCCAACCAGTTGCTCATCAGTATACTTTTTCCATAACCGGCAGGTGCCGTAACCAGCGTTAAGGGTCGTTGGCGGTACTTTTTCAGGCGCTCCAATAAACGTGGCCGGCCGATAAAATCCAGGCCGACGGGAGGTCGGTGCAATTTCGTGCGAATGATAGATTCAGTCACTGTCTTAGAAACCAGTTAAAATTTCAGTTGAGCGTAAAAATGTTTCAGTAATTGCAGGTAATTTAATGAAAATTTAATAAATAATCAACAAAATAACCGGGCTCATTGCAACGCTCATTATCATTCTCTTCCTTCCGGCATACTTTCTGAAATCCGACGAATTGCGGAATCGCAATCCTGGTGTTTTTTTTCGATCCGCGAACGGTCCTGACACTTGCATCTAGGGCATTTGCGTTTTATTATACCTTGCAGTACATGATGACCTTTAATGTTAGCAGGCACCGCTATCAAAGAGTTGGCATTGCGCTGGGTGCTGTTGCTATGGAATTTAAACACCGAATAACAGACACTTGAAAGGAGAGACGCAGAATGGCTAAGGAAAAAGTGAAACACCTGAGTGGCGTGTTAGCCTCCATTTTCGCCCACGCCGGGCATATCACAAAGGATGACGCGAAAGAGATCAGCGGCCTGCCTGATCATGAGTTTGAAAAAGCATATGATAAAGCCTCTAACATCACTGAAAATGTCATGCAGCATGAAGGCGAAAAAATGGATAAGTTCCTGGAGCATTTTGCCAAAGAGATCGATCATTACATGGCGCATTATGGCGGGAAGTTGTTCAAGTAGGTTTTGTTGCGCAGGGGTTCTCATAGCGGATGAAGTTTCCCCGCTAACGTTCGCTTCAGACGGGATCCTAGACAGGTTTAGAATCTAGTTCTGCTGATCGCTGTTTAATCCAGGCGATCGATATGGGCAGTCTAATCCTCAAAAAATCGTTCCATTTTGGCGTATTTTCGTATAAGGTGTCAGGATTCAACTTCATCATTGGCAATATCTTGTTCGCTTCAGTCGGATTTGGTGCTGGTTGTTCGGCTGGCGTAAACCAATTAACCGTAATAAATAAGCAAAAATTCTTTTTTATCACAATTCATAAGCCGCCGGCATCGATCAGTTTTGCACCATGAAGCATGCCATCGCGGTAACGATAGAACCTTTTAAATTCTCATCCCGCCAAGGTGAGGTGGCTTATGAATTGAGTTACTGGTATTGGTCACTATCATGAAACCGACACCAACCGAAAATAAATTAAAACTGCAAGCCGGCGGTTTCGCCACTTTGGTGGAAGCCTTAGAATATGCGGCCCGGGGAGACACCGGCTTTAATTTCTATAATAGCAAAGGTCAATTGCAGGATGTCTTAACCTACACCCAATTGAAGAATAAGGCCCAGGCGATTGCAGGCCGTTTTATCGCCCTGGGTCTGGAGCGTGGCTCACGGGTGGCCCTGATCGCCGATACCGATACGGATTTTATAACTTATTTCTTCGCCTGCCAGTATGCCGGTATGGTGCCGGTCCCGTTGCCGA
>Ga0316191_10003734_pt1 | contig 11312 bp, 8 predicted proteins | sample Eddworburr2cm_MG_FD_204928 | JGI IMG/M metagenome (GOLD analysis project Ga0316191, IMG submission 204928) | Coastal sediment microbial communities from Maine, United States - Eddy worm burrow 2 cm | ecosystem: Environmental > Aquatic > Marine > Coastal > Sediment | place: USA: Maine | collected... | reverse complement strand
GCATTTCGAAAGTTTTCAAAGCCACGTGTTCTCTGGGCCGGTGTTGATGATCTGGATGGGAGCAGTGAGCTGAAAGAAATGGCACGTTGTTGCAGGCGTGCAGGTCGTGCTACCGTTCGCAAACGTTCGGCCAAGGAGAGCCCTTTCAGGGGGCACATCACGTTGGCCAGAGGCAATGAGTTTACGGCACCAATCAGTGCCGGGATGCTGGCGGCAATGCCGCCATTTCCAGAGCTTACGTGGGAAGCTGAGAGTCTCTCTCTGTTTGCCTCCACACTGCATCCGGATGGTGCAAAGTACCGTAAGCTTGAAGAGTTTAGATTTGAGGGGATGAGATATGTCTGATAAAGATAAAGCACTGGATACCGCACTGAGCCAGATTGAACGCCAGTTTGGCAAGGGTACAATTATGCGTCTGGGCGATCAGTCGAAGGTGGATGTGGATGTCATATCCTCCGGTTCCATCGCACTGGATGCTGCACTGGGAATAGGTGGTTATCCGCGTGGCCGCGTGATTGAGATTTACGGCCCGGAATCCTCCGGTAAAACAACACTGGCACTGCACGCTGTGGCTGAGGCACAGAAGGCGGGTGGCACAGCAGCTTTTGTTGATGCCGAGCACGCAATGGATCCGACCTATGCACAGAATCTGGGTGTGAACCTCGATGATCTTCTGGTTTCACAGCCCGATTCAGGCGAGCAGGCGCTTGAGGTTGTGGATATGCTGACCCGTTCCGGGGCACTCGATATTATTGTTGTCGATTCGGTGGCGGCTCTGGTTCCACGGGCTGAACTTGAAGGTGACATGGGTGATTCTCACATGGGGCTGCAGGCACGTCTGATGAGTCAGGCACTGCGCAAGCTCACCTCATCAATTTCAAGATCCAAAACCATGGTGATCTTCATCAACCAGATCCGTATGAAGATCGGTGTGATGTTCGGAAATCCTGAGACCACCACTGGTGGTAATGCGCTGAAGTTTTATGCATCAGTTCGTCTCGATATTCGCCGTACCGGCGCGATCAAGAAGGGCGATGAGATTCTCGGTAACGAGACCAAAGTGAAAGTGGTGAAAAACAAGATGGCGCCACCGTTCAAGCTGGCGCACTTCTCCATCATGTATGGCGAAGGTGTCTCGCACGCCGGCGAGGTGCTCGATCTGGGCGTCGACAATGGCCATGTGAAGAAGAGTGGCGCCTGGTATGCGATTGGCACCGAGCGGATCGGGCAGGGGCGTGACAACGCCATTACCTATCTGAAAGAGAATCCCAAAATACTGGCTGATATTGAAGCCAAGGTCCGCACCGATCTCGGTATTGGTAGCAAGAAGGAAAAAGCGGCTGCCAAGGAAAAAGCGACTGCCAAATAAAGGGTTGCCCGGCCGTCCGCAATGAATGTAGACGTGAAGGCGGCCTACTCAGCGGCACTGCGTATGCTGACCCGGCGGGAGCACTGCGAGGCAGAAGTTCGCAACAAGCTTGCCCAGCGCGGATTTGACGAGATTGCCTCGGAGTGTGCCATTGAGGAGCTGAAGAGCTACGGCTACCTGAGTGATTCGCGCTATGCCGAGGCGTTTCTCAGATACCGGATGCAGCGCGGTGAGGCCCCATGGATGGCGGCGGTAAAGGCTGCGCAGCGCGGGGTGGATGAGGCGGCACTGCAGGCGGCACTGGAAGAGGCACAAGCCTCATTTGATGCGGAACAAGCATGCAGGGAGCTCCTGCATAGCCGTGATCCACAGCGATCACGACGAAATGATGAGCGGGTATGGCAACGTCATGCCCGTTTTTTGCGGAATAAAGGCTATGATGCTGCTACGATTCTGCGAGTTTTAAATGAAGCTGATCTAGAGTTAGATGAGGATACGGAATGAAAACATCTGAGATACGTAAAAAGTTTCTCGATTACTTTGCAGGCAAGGGGCACGAGATGGTCGCCTCCAGTTCGCTGGTGCCGCATGGTGATCCAACCCTGATGTTCACCAATGCAGGCATGGTTCCTTTCAAGCATGTCTTTCTCGGTAATGAGTCTCGTGGCTATGTGACCGCAACCAGCAGCCAGAAGTGCGTCCGTGCAGGCGGCAAGCACAACGATCTTGAGAATGTTGGCCATACCGCACGCCACCACACCTTTTTCGAGATGCTGGGCAACTTCTCCTTCGGCGACTATTTCAAGAAAGAGGCAATCGCTTACGCCTGGGAGTTTCTCACTGTTGAGATGAAGCTCGATCCGGCACGCCTGTTCGTGACCGTATTCGAAGAGGATGACGAGGCGTACGATATCTGGGCGAAAGAGGTGGGGGTTCCCGCTGATCGAATCGCCAGAATTGGCGCCAAGGATAACTTCTGGTCGATGGGCGATACCGGCCCATGCGGCCCATGCTCTGAAATTTTCTACGATCATGGCGAGCACATTCCAGGTGGTCCTCCGGGCACACCTGAGGAAGATGGCGACCGCTATGTTGAGATATGGAATCTGGTCTTCATGCAGTATGACCGTGATGAGGCTGGCACGCTTAATCCGCTGCCGAAGCCGTCGGTTGATACCGGCATGGGGCTTGAGCGCATGGCTGCAGTCATGCAGGGCACACACGACAACTATCAAATTGATCTGTTCAAAAACCTGATTGCCGCAGTCTGTGATGTGACTGACGTGAAGTTCGGCGAGAACAGTGAGCAGGATGTATCTCTGAGGGTGCTGGCTGATCATCTGCGTTCAGTATCCTTCCTGATGGCCGATGGTGTATTGCCATCGAATGAGGGTCGCGGCTTTGTACTGCGTCGGATTCTTCGCCGTGCCTGCCGTCACGGGCGTCTTCTGGGCATGAACGATGCCTTTATCTACAAGCTGGTTGATCCACTGGTGCGTGAGATGGGTAACCACTTTGCGGAACTGGTTGAAGCCCAGTCCAACATCGAGCAGGTCGTTCGTATCGAGGAAGAGCGCTTTATCAAGACGCTCGATAAAGGCTTGAAGCTGGTGGAGCAGGCTGTCGACGATGCGGGCGAGGGCGGTACGATTCCGGGCAAGACACTGTTCACCCTTTACGACACATTTGGATTCCCGACCGACCTAACTGCCGATATTCTGAGAAACCGCAATGTCGGGCTCGATATGGATGGCTTTGAAGTCTGCATGGAAGAGCAGCGCAAGCGTGCCCGTGCGGCATGGGGCGGAAGCGGCGAGTCTGCGATTCCGAAGGCTCTGTATGAACTGCGTGAGAAACATGGCCCAACCGAGTTCCTGGGATACTCTACTTTGGTTGCTGAAGGCGTGATTACCGGTTTGATTCAGGGCGAAACTGCCGTTGATGTTTTGGCTGAGGGCGAAAAGGGGTGGCTGATTGCCAACCAGACGCCATTTTATGGTGAATCCGGTGGTCAGGCAGGTGATAACGGCACAATCACAGTAGGCGATGCTCTATTCACAGTATTCGATACCAAGAAGCTGCTTTCTGATCTTGTTGTTCATGTGGGTAAAGTAACAAAGGGCTCTATCACGAGTGGTGGTACGGCTCATTTTAGTGTTGAGAGTGGGCGTCGTGACTCCATTCGCCGCAACCATACCGCGACCCATCTGATGCATGCAGTACTGCGTGACGTGCTCGGTGAGCATGTGAAGCAGGCAGGCTCTCTGGTCAATTCCGAACGTTTGCGTTTCGACTTCTCCCATCATCAGCCTGTTACGACTGAAGAGAAAACTGAGATTGAAGCCAGGGTCAATGCGGCCATCTGGGCCAATGACGCTGTTGAAACCAGCCTGATGACGCAGGATGAGGCGATCGCCTCCGGTGCGATGGCGCTCTTCGGCGAGAAGTATGGCGATGAAGTTCGTGTAGTAAGTGCAGGTTTCTCAACCGAGCTGTGCGGTGGTACGCATGTTTCCAGAACCGGTGATATCGGCCCGTTCCGCATTCTCTCCGAGGTTGGTATTGCAGCCGGTGTACGCCGTGTTGAGGCGGTGACCGGCGAAGCAGCCTACCGGAGCTTTGTAGCCGATGTGGATCAGCTGAATGAAGCCGCAGGCCAGTTGAAGGTGCGACCTTTCGAGGCATCCGATGCTGTCACCACGCTTCAGGCCAAGCTGAAAGAGGCTGAGAAGGAACTCACTTCACTGAAAGGTAAACAATCCACCGGCATACTCGATGATCTGATAGGCACGGCTGTCGATGTTGACGGTATCAAACTGCTCACTGCCGAAGTTTCCGGTGTCGCCGATTTCCGTGACTTCATGGATAAGGCGAAGGGCAAGTTGAAATCGGGTGTGATTGTCTTCGGTATGAAGAACGGTCCAAAGGTTCAGCTGATTGCCGGTGTAACCAAAGATCTGACCGACAGATACCATGCAGGCAATATCGTGCGCGAAGTGGCGATCATTTGCGGCGGCAAGGGCGGCGGTAAGCCTGATATGGCCATGGCCGGTGGTACTGAGCCTGATAAGCTGAAAGAGGCGCTGGCGTCTGTTTCAGGCCTGCTGAAAGGGTAACCTTTGATCAACTGGGGGGTGCTGAACGAACCGGTAGCCATCGGGCTGCTGGTCATCGCTGCACTTCTCGCTATTGGCTGGTTTGTCACTTTTAGTAATCAGAAGCGGGAGATTGAGGCGCTCAATGCCACGGTTTCCGAGCTGGAAGAGCATGTTGAGGCTCAGAAAGCGTTAATCACTACCCACATGCAGGACATCACTGAGCTGCTGGAAAAAAAATCAGCGCTGGATACACAGGTTCACTACACCGAAAAGCAGATAGCTGACCTTGAACAGCGGCTAGCAGTTGGAAATGCGACTGTTGATGGTTTGAATCGGGAACTTTCCGACCACAAATCCACCGTCAGAGAGCTTGAAACACGCATACATGAAGAGCGCAAAGCTTCAGCAGAGAAGCTGGCGCTGCTTGAAGAGGCCAAAGAGAAACTCGGCACCGAGTTTAAACTACTCGCGAATCAAATCTTCGAGGAGCGGGGCAAGGCATTTTCCGAACAGAACCGCAGCAGCATTGATGAAGTTCTCAAACCGATGCGCGAACAGCTTACTGATTTCCGCAAGCGGGTTGATGATGTTCACCTTACCGACTCCAAGGACCGTGCATCGCTTAAAGAGCATCTGGCCCAGCTTGAGAAGCTAAATCGTCAAATGTCCGAGGATGCCGTTGGCCTGACGCAAGCATTGAAAGGCGAGAGCAAGGCACAGGGTAACTGGGGCGAGATGATTCTCGAACGGATTCTGGAGACCTCCGGCCTGCGTGAAGGCAAGGAGTTCGCTCGCGAGCAATCCTTTATCAATGAAGAGGGCAAGCGCCTGCGTCCGGATGTGGTGATTTACATGCCGGATGACAAGCAGGTGATCATCGATTCCAAAGTCTCGCTGACCGATTATGAACGTGTCGTCTCGGCAAAGGATGACGGGTCGCGTAAAAAAGCGCTCACGGCCCATCTGAGAAGCCTGAAAACCCACATTCAGGGTCTATCCGGCAAACGATATGATCATCTGCCCAATGTGAACTCACCTGACTACGTATTGATGTTTGTGCCCATTGAAGGCGCATACCTGATGGCGATTGAGGAAGATGCGACTATATTCGAATCTGCCTTTGAGCAGCGGGTGGCTGTGGTTACCCCTTCAACCCTCTATGCCACGCTGAAACTGATCGAACAGCTCTGGCGTTACGAGCGCCAAAGTGAAAACGTGGTGAAGCTGATTGATCGAGCAGGCAAGCTGCACGATAAGATGGCGACATTCGTTGAATCGTTCGAAGAGATCGGTGTCCGGATTGAACAGGCCCAGAAGGCTTATGATACGTCACTAAACCGGATCAAGACCGGCCCGGGCAATGTGATTAGCCAGATCGCCACGCTCGGCAATCTTGCGGGCAAGACCAAGAAAGAGCTTCCAAAGCATCTAACTGAGTCAGCATCCATTTCAGATCATACTGATACATAAACTTCCCAATTTTGAGTTGTTAAACATTTTTTTTGCTGAATGTCCGCTTTTGGCCGAAAGCAGATGTTCAAACTGCAACCCTCTGGCATGATTGCTACTATGGTCTAAGATATCACTGTTAAATAACAACTACCCATGTATAGGAGTCATTGATGCCATTCGGCGATCAGAAGCAACTCACCGCACGCGCCCTCTATATCGGGCAGCGCCTGAATCTCAAATCTTTTGAAAAGACCAAACGACTGGCAACAAGCCCGTTGATCGTCAATGCGGGAAGTCACGGTGCCGCTGTCTTGTTTCGTTACGGCGTAGTGGTTCTCTTCGGGCTTACTGCTGCCGAAGAGATTTCTTTCCTTAAGGAGCTGGAAAGCCTTGTTGCCGAACCTCTTGATCATCCTGAAGAGGAAGAGGTCAATCTCTGCCTTACCTCCGCCATATCGGAAGCTGATAGTGATGGTTGCACGCCAATGGATGAGTTCAATCTTCCAAGACTGCAGGTGGCGGCCAGCGTTTTGGCCAAGAGTGTGATCCTCTCTCACTACGAGGCAGCGGTTGCCAAAACCTTCGACCGCATTGAGCCGATTGCCAACAGCCTGCAGCATGGCGGCAGGTTCACTCATAAAGGGCGTGAACTACTGGCTCATATCGGTGATGTGCTGATGATTCATGGACGCATGGTCGGGCGTGTGGAGATCAGTGAAAAGCCAGAACTGCTGTGGGAAGAGCCACAGTACGAGAAGCTTTATCTTCGCATGGCGGATGAATACGAACTGACCGAGCGCCACAGTGCACTGGAGCGCAAACTTGATTTGATCTCCAAAACTGCTGAAACGCTGCTCGACCTGTTACAGAACAACCGCTCACATCGCGTCGAGTGGTATATCGTGATCCTGATTATGATAGAGATCTGCCTTACCGTTTACGAACTATGGGGACGACATCTGCTGGAATAAAAAAAGGAAATTCGGGGGGCGGTTTACTAATTAATCAATCTTTCAAGAACAAAAGCTTAGGGAAAGGGGGTCTTACCCCGTTTCCCTTGATTGCTATGCCGCAAGCTGCCACTGATCCAGGTCTGGTGCCTTTTCCCGGCCATATTTAGCCACTTCATTCCAGATCGCAGGCTGTTTTTCGCGTAGATTGGCAATGACAGCCTGAAGGAACTGAACAAACTGTTTGTTCGGCTCGTCCATTTCCGAGAAAATTTTAATGCCTACCAGATAGGTGTTGATCTCATACGGGGAGGATTGAAAGGCCTGCTTATATTTGCTTAAGGCCCGGTCATACATCGCAACGCGATGAAGATTATAGGCCTGTTTCAGGCAGGTAGAGTCTGAAACCTTTGCCTCAAGGCTTACCTGAATCTCCTTTGGTGGTCTGCTGATTATTTGTAAGCGCCTCTCTTCAACCCATGCATGAAACTTTATTTCCCGGTATCTTTCGATGAGCAGATAAACAAGGGAGAGCAATGCAACAAGGTGTGCCGCCAGCAGCATGATGGTTATCCAGTCATTCTGCGTGAATACTCTGCCCTGTTCCAAGGCCCAAATGAGATGATCGCTGTTCAAATGGGTTAAATACCACTGAAAAGCGGCACTCCAATCGATACTACTCAAGTAAGACAAAAACTGGTTTTCAGACATAACGCACTCCTTAAACTGGAGCTTATGCTAAAATGCTCTTACGACATCAGATGTGACACACATCATATATGCTGTGGCAACCCTTTGGTTGTGACGCAATCCGTCCTCACCAACAGGAGATAATTTCAGTCCCTGTCGCTGACTGTGATAGCTTGTCGCCGCTGTTGTCGAGTTGGCAGTAAATATTGTTTTTGAAGGTATCAAGCGTGACGTTTTCTTCTCTCCCTATGTCTGACACATCGGTTCTGGTGATTAACACCGGCAGCTCATCTATTAAAATGGCTCTGCTTGCAATGCCATCAGAGGAGTTGCTGGCTGAAGGAATGGCCGATCGGTTAGGAGAGCAGGGAGCAGCACTGACATGGAACATCGCAGGAGAGATGCACCGCCTTGATCTTGACGGTGCCAATCATCAGACAGCGATTGAGAAGATGCTGGGTGTGCTCTTTGCAGTGGTGGACAAAAGCAGGATTTCAGCGGTTGGACATCGTGTCGTGCATGGCGGCGAACGCTTTGTTGCGCCGACACTTCTGGATGGATCAGTCATTGCCGAGATCGAATCACTGTCGCATCTGGCGCCATTGCACAATCCATCGAATCTACTGGGTATTGAGGCCGCGATGGGGCATCTGCCCGAGATTTCACATGTTGCTATTTTTGATACCGCTTTTCATCACGCCATGCCGCCGCATGCCTGCCTGTATGCCGTGCCATACCAGTGGTATAGCAGACACGGTGTGCGTCGTTATGGCTTTCATGGCACCAGCCATCACTATGTTGGTCAGCAGGCGGCTGAGGCCCTTGGACGTGCGTTTGAGGATTGCAGGCTGTTAACGGCCCATCTGGGCAATGGTTGCAGTGCATCGGCGATTGCAGGCGGGGTCAGTGTCGATACCACGATGGGAATGACACCACTGGAAGGGCTGGTGATGGGCACCCGTAGCGGCGATGTCGATCCGGGCCTGCATGATTACATGGCAAGAGAGACCGGCGATTCGCTGGCAACGATTACCGATGTGCTGAATAAACAGTCGGGGCTTTTGGGCTTGTCCGGACGCAGTAATGATATGCGCACGCTGCTGATTGCGGCTGACGCGGGCGATGAACGGGCTGCGTTGGCTGTGGATATCTTCTGTTATCGTCTGGCAAAATCATTGGCGGCACTTGCTGTTGCGATCGGAGAGGTTGATGCCATCGTCTTTACCGGAGGCATCGGGGAGCATGCCAGCGCCATTCGGGCCAAAACAGTTCAGCAACTGGCGATCTTTGGTATTAAACTTGATGGGCAAAAGAACCTGGAGCATGGCAAATATTCAGATGGCTTTATCACAGCGTCTGAATCAGTGACCCCTGTTCTGGTGATTGCCACTGATGAGGAAAAAATGATCGCTCGCTATGTGTTCAAACGCCTGTATCAAGAGGAAAACGTCTCATGAGTCATGTATTTTTGCTTGTTTCCGCAGGTTCTGGGGCAGGGCTTACGACCATCAGTCTGGGTATGGTTCGGGCACTGGATCGATTGGGTATCCGTACAGGTTTTTGTAAGCCTGTGGCTCAGCTTCATGATTATGATCATGGCCCCGAGCGTTCCACCCAATTGATTGAGCACATGACCGATATTGTTGCACCCAGGCCGATCAGCCTCAAATGGGCAAAGGCTTTGCTGGGATCTGGCAGGGAGGGGATGCTGATGGAGGAGGTGATCGCACTTTATCAACAGAGTGCCCTCCATACCGATGTGGTGATCGTTGAGGGATTGGTCGCCGATGGTCATGCCGGCTACGCCACGCGCCTGAATAAAGATATTGCTCAGGCACTGGATGCAGAGGTGATTCTGGTCGGCAGGCCGGAGCATGATCTGGAAGAGTATATCGATATTGCCGCCAATGCCTTTAGCGGGCCCAACGGTACGGCACTGATTGGTGCGATTATCAATAAGGTGGGGGCTCCGGAGGATGCGGCGCGTGCTCTGCCGAGTGATGATTCGCAGGCAGGTCTGGAGGGTGGTGAACTCCCGAATCTGGCGAATGAGATACGCCGAAGGGTGACTGGAACATCTTTTCACTTTGTTGGCGGCATTCCCTGGCAGGCTGCGCTGATTGCACCGCGCATGTGTGATATCGCTGGCTATCTTGATGCTGAAATTCTCTGCGAAGGCGAGTTGCAACATCGCCGGGTGCAGGGCATTGAGCTGTGTGCCCGCACAGTGGCCAACACGCTCAGTGTTCACCAGCCGCATATGCTATTGATCTTTCCTGGTGATCGGGACGATATTTTTATTGCTGCGTGTATGTCAGCCATGAATGGTGTGCCGCTTGCCGGAATTCTTCTGACCGGAGGGTTGAAGCCGAATCAGCGCGTGATGGATTTGTGTGCTCAGGCTATTCAGACCGGCATTCCCATCCTGCAGATCGAGAGTGGCTCTTTTCAGACCGCTGCAAAGCTTTCCCATATGCCTGCGGAAGTGGCAGTTGATGATTTTGATCTGATTGATCAGGCGATGGATCATGTTGCCGGCAATCTTGATGTCGAGTGGCTTAAAGAGCGCTGTGCTATTGAACGCACGCCGCGGCTGTCACCTGCGGCGTTTCGTTATCAGCTTATTAAGCGGGCGAGCGCGTCAAACCGACGCATTGTACTGCCTGAAGGTGATGAGCCACGCACGATTATGGCCGCTTACCAGTGTCAGCAGCGACAAATTGCCAAATGTATTCTGCTCGGGAACCCGGAAAAAATTCATCAGGTCGCTTCATCGCAGGGTATTACCCTGAGTGAGGATATCACTATTATTGATCCGGTAACGGTGCGCCAGCGCTATGTCGAACCGATGGTGGCACTGCGCCAGCATAAGGGGCTGACCAGCCAGATAGCTGAAGATCAGCTGCAGTCCCGCGTTGTTCTGGGAACCATGATGCTGGCTCTGGATGAGGTGGATGGACTGGTTTCAGGAGCCTTGCATACGACAGCCAATACGGTGCGGCCTGCCTTTCAGCTGATTGGCACCAACGAATCTGCCAAGCTGGTTTCGTCGATTTTCTTTATGTGTCTGCCCGATCAGGTGGTGGTTTATGGTGATTGCGCCATTAATCCAGAGCCGAACGCGGAGCAGTTGGCCGACATTGCGATCCAGAGTGCGGATTCGGCCAGCCGGTTTGGTTTAGAGCCGAGGGTTGCCATGCTCAGTTACAGTACGGGTGAGTCAGGCGGGGGTAGCGAGGTGGCGAAAGTTCATCAGGCTACCAAAATCGTTCGCCAGCTCAGGCCGGACCTGCTGGTTGACGGTCCGCTGCAATATGATGCGGCAGCGATCATCTCTGTCGGTAAGAGCAAAGCACCGGACAGTAAAGTGGCAGGCAAAGCCAATGTATTCGTGTTTCCCGATCTTAATACCGGCAACACCACCTACAAGGCAGTCCAGCGCAGTGCGCACGTGGTTAGCATCGGCCCGATGCTGCAGGGACTGCGTAAGCCGGTGAATGATCTCTCTCGTGGCGCAACTGTTGAAGATATTGTCTATACCATTGCTTTGACCACGATTCAGGCGATGTAGACAGAATGCTGCGACAGGGTCAGGAGCAACATCTAAAACAGGAGTCCTCTCATCTCATCAGCGCTTAACACTCTTCGGGAAACCTTTGGTTATGACTCCTTTCGCCCTAACCAGCAGGAGATCATCTCGGATCTTGTCGATGGCCGTGACAGTTTTGTATTGATGCCGACGGGCGGTGGTAA
>Ga0316191_10003733_pt1 | contig 11312 bp, 6 predicted proteins | sample Eddworburr2cm_MG_FD_204928 | JGI IMG/M metagenome (GOLD analysis project Ga0316191, IMG submission 204928) | Coastal sediment microbial communities from Maine, United States - Eddy worm burrow 2 cm | ecosystem: Environmental > Aquatic > Marine > Coastal > Sediment | place: USA: Maine | collected... | reverse complement strand
GAAATTCGATCTTGATCGATGATTCACTTTCACTATCAACAGGCAAACGGTAAAAAAGTGTTTCCGCCTGTCCGGGTACCAGCAATTCAAGATCATCAGGTTTACCTGCCTGCAGGTAACATACCAGTGATCTTGAATTACAGAAATCAGCCAGGATCGTTCTATCATCGTCAGATAATTCTTCCAGGTGTCTGAATACCAGTACTGTCTGATTCTCACCGACAGCAACTTCGATCTGGGGTATATTACGTTTTGCTTGCAGTTGATTGATACTGCTTGCGAGCTCATCAATTATTTCACCAACAGAAGGATGCAACACTTCACAACGCGTGGTCTCAGTTATGAAAGAAGAATTTCGCTCACGGAAACCAACCAGCACCTTTTCTTTCTTATTGACGTAGCGAACACCCAGGCGCGCTTTGTGGCGATAACCGTACTCTGGCCCCAATAATGGATCGAGCACCTGTTCAGGCGTTACACCATTATGCTCTAACTGATCGAGCAGCATAGACTGCTTCAGTTCTATCTGCGTAGTTGAAGACATGTGCTGCAGGCTACAGCCGCCGCACATCTCGAATGCACGGCATTTTGGAACAACACGCTGCTCAGAAGGCTGCAGGATCTCGACTGCGCGGCCTTCAGCAATCTTCTTGCCCATACGAGTGTATTTAAATAATACGCGCTCACCCTGTAAAGCCTGGTCGATGAACACGGTACGATCATCGACATGGGCGATACCTCTGCCCTCACTGGACATGGCGGTAATTTCAGCTTCAACAGCTTCCTCAGGCAAACGCTGCTTACGCCGCCTTCTCTTATTGGTAGACATAATAGGATTTAAGCGGGGAAAACACCCGTAGAAAGATAACGATCACCACGATCGCATACGATAGAAACGATCACGGCATCTTCGACCTGCTGACTGAGTTTCAGCGCAGCTGCACAGGCGCCACCAGAAGAAACCCCACAGAACAAACCTTCTTTTGCAGCCAGCAGCCGCGTTGTTTCCTCGGCCAGCTGTTGACTGATATCGAGCGTAAGATCAACACTGGCTGCATCGAAAATGCCCGGCAGATATTCTTCAGGCCATCGCCTGATACCCGGAATACGGGACCCCTCTTCTGGCTGCACACCGACGATCTGGATAGCAGGGTTCTGCTCTTTCAGATACCGAGACACACCCATGATAGTGCCCGTGGTTCCCATGGCGCTGACAAAATGCGTCACTCTACCTTCGGTCTGCTGCCAGATCTCAGGACCGGTACTGATATAGTGAGCCTGCGGGTTGTCCGGATTATTAAACTGATCGAGCACGGTTCCTTTGCCTTCGTCCTGCATCTGTAGCGCCAGATCACGCGCACCTTCCATGCTCTGTTCCTGGCTGACCGAAATCAGTTCGGCACCATAGGCTCTCATCGCAGCCCTGCGCTCTTCGCTCATATTATCCGGCATGATCAGGATCATCCGGTAGCCCATGACTGCCGCAGCCATCGCCAGCGCGATCCCAGTATTACCACTGGTTGCTTCGATCAACGTATCTCCAGGCTTTATATCACCGCGCCTTTGCGCCTGGGTAATCATATTCAGTGCAGGACGGTCTTTAACGGAACCGGCAGGATTGTTACCCTCCAGCTTCAGCAATATTGTGTTTGAGCTATCTGTCAACAGTCGTTGCAGACGCACTAAAGGGGTGTTTCCGATAGTGTCAGCGAGAGTTAAGAACTTCATTTCATTCATTATTTGCTATAATTTTTCGTAATCGAACCAGGTGATTATGTTACTGTAATGCAAAGTGGACATTTTACATTAAAAACCTGCCTAGCCCTTTAATATAAATAATAATTATCGTGAAATTTAAGATATTAATTGATTCCAGATCATTCATTTACCAGCTCAGTTTTCTATCATTAATTAACTCTGCATCGCTATCTGCCGCCATCGAAGATGAGCTGTTTTTCGACATGCCAATCGTATTGTCTGCGAACCGGCTGGAGCAGCCGATATCGGATGCCGCTGTAAGCATATCGATCATAGACCGTCAGACCATCGAAGCATCAGGTGCAAGGACCATCCCGGAAGTATTAAGACTGATACCCGGAATGCAGGTAGGTTATAGTGGCAATGAGTTTGGCGATGAGCCGAGATATGTCGTCGCTTATCATGGCCAGAGCGACCAGTATTCCAAACAGATGCAGGTACTGGTCGATGGACGATCGATATACGAACCGTTCTTTGGTGGCATCAACTGGAAATCAGTACCCGTCAATATCGATGATATCGAACGGATCGAGGTCTCTCGCGGGCCGAACCTGGCGACCTATGGGTCTAATACATTTCAGGCAGCGATAAACATCATCACACGCACTGCCGCTGAAGATCAGGGTTCATATCTGCGGGCCAATGCAGGCAACCATGACATAGCCGATCTGACATATCGTTATGGTAACAGCAACGGCGATCTGGATTACAGGATTACTGCATCCACCCTCAACGATGACGGGCTGGACAGTGCGAATCAATTTGATCATCCCGATGACACGCAAAGCAACAATATCGATTACCGGCTCGACTACCAGATCGATAACAGGAACAGTATCAGTTACCAGGGCGGTTACGGCACTAACAGCCAGCAAGCAGACAGGAACCATGAAGATGTAATACCAACTGCGAGGACGATTGATAATACGCAATTTTTCCAGTTCATCAAATGGGAAAATGTGATCAACAGTGAAAACACCCTAAAGCTGCAATATTATTACAACCTGTCGGATAAAGAAGACCGGTATTCATCAGAACCTTTACCGGCTACTCCCTTTGATACCTTCATCCTGGATGTCGATGCTGACATAAAAACCGAAAGACATAACCTGGAGCTGACTCATTTTATTAACCCCAATGAAAGTCTCAAACTGTCGTGGGGATTGAGCGCACAGTCAGACCAGGTACGGTCAGCACTATACCTGGTTTCTGATGATAAAATAACGCATGAGCAGTATCATGTCTTTGCGAATATCGAATGGTATCTAAATCAAAATAATACAATCAACATTGGCGGCCTGCTGGAAAAGAACGACTTCAGTAAAACTGAACTCTCACCCAGGATATCATTGACCCATGCTTTTACCAGGAAACACAAAGTCAGAGTCGGTGTCAGCCAGGCAATCCGTAGCCCATTTATATACGAATCTCTAGGTGAACTAAGTTACTCACAGGAATTAACCGCAGGGGGCGCGCCCACCGGATTAACGCTACTCGAGAACGTTATCAGAGGGAATGTCGACCTTGAGAATGAGAAGATCACTAGCCATGAGATCGCTTATTTCGGTGAATTTTTAAATGCTTCATTATTATTTAATGCCAGGTTGTTTTATGACAAAGTGAGCAACTATATCGATACCCTAAGAGAAACGGACACCAGCACCGACCCATCAGTGATCTTATACGATGATGTGGTACATGTTTTCAGAAACCCTATCGACAACACTACACAGGGCCTGGAACTGGAGCTGGACTATCATATCGACCGCACGCTAAGACTTATAGCCAGCGGCGCGATAATAAACATAAACAGTAATTCACTGGCAATGTCGCTATCTGCACCGCAGCATAGTTTCTCCCTGTTCCTCACCAAAAGCTTTAATGAAAAATACAACGGTAGCCTCGGGTATTACTATGTGGAAGATTTCACCTGGACCGATTCGAGAGGAACTGGCGATTACAATATACTAGATATGCGGTTATCAAGGAACTTGAGGTTTGAGCAGACACGCGGCAGTCTTTCTATCGTGCTTAAGAATCTACTGGATGACTACAGCGACTACAACGAAAACCCGAGAAATAGCACATCGCCACAAGTCATTCAAAATACCGTGGCATATATTGACTTTAGATTGATTTTTTAATCTCCCTATCGAAAACATGAACAGGAATGAACAAGGATCCGTACCACTGAGCAGCTTACTACCCCTGCTGCTCTGCATGCTATTGCCCTTATCACTCTATTCTATCAGTACTTATGCAGCAGCATTCGAATCGGCATCACCTGTAGAAAGCGGACGATCACATCATGTCTATATCGTCTTTTCACCGGAGAATGAGCTGCATGCAAACATCGCCCAGAATATTTCTGAAGATTTAAAACTTAGACGTTCCACTATAACCGTTTCAAAAGTCACTCCAGATGAAAAGATAAAAACAGTCGATAGTAATACTGACATCATCATCGGCATCGGACGTGAAGGAATGGAAAGTGCGAACGCGCATTATCCGGAAATCAAGAAACTGTTTATCTCTACCGACCCTAACAAGTACAAACTACATAAAGATAGAAACAGTAATGATGCGATCCTGTATATGACCCAGAGCTATTGCAGGCAGATCCGTTTTATACGACAACTCAACAGGCAGTGGAAGATAATAAGCATACTGAACAGCAAGGAAAAACCGATAGATAGCTCAAAGATACAACGATGCGCCAACGAACATGATGTAAAAATATATATAGTGAGCACCACGGACAAAGATAGCAACATCACAGATAAGATTAAACATGCCCTACATCATTCCGATGTACTACTTGCCATTCCTGACAGCAATATATATAACAGCAAGACAGTGAAAAACATCCTGCTGACCAGTTATCGCTATAGAAAACCTGTCATCGCATTCTCGAAAAACTTTGTCAATGCCGGCGCACTCGCCGCAATATATAGCGACACAGAAATGATCGCCATGACTGCAAGTAAGCTCATAGAACAATATCTTTATTCAGCGACACCGATAGAACCGATCAATTACCCTGATGCGTTTGATATAAGCATCAATAGGCAGGTATTCCGGGCTCTCGATATACCGGTGCCCGATGTTGCCACAATCAAGATAACTCTTCAGAAGAAAGAAACAGATGCTTCAGGTACAATGAGATGAGACAGCTAGGCATAAACAAACAGATCCTCGTCATCTCAATTTTTCCTGCACTGGCAGTTGCCACTATCCTGTCCACACACTACATATGGGACCAGTTCGACTATATCTCTGAATCACTCACCAGGGACGGCAACCTCATCGTGAAACAGCTGGCACCAGCTGCTGAATATGCAGTTTATTCCGGTAACATCGAACTCATCGAACCATTAGTTAAAAGCACGATAGAGAATAACCCCGTACTTCGCATACAGATTTTTGATAGATACGATAACAGCATCCTCGAGGTAAACGCCCTGCAAAAACCTGACGATCATCAGTCTTTTTTCGAAATATTATTCGAAGATGAAAAACAGTTCGTATTCAGTGAACCAATATATTCTCAACAGATATCGATCGATAACGATGAAAAGAGCCCTGGAAACATCAAAGTAGATGATAAGATCATAATCGGCAGTGTGATAGTAACGATAACCAATAAGTTTGCTATTCATGAAAAAATTACACAGATCAAGCACGGGACTTTTATCACACTGGTTATTCTCCTTATGACGACCCTGTTGATAATCAGTGCCAGTAAGGTGATAACTCAACCCATCAAATCACTAACGCGTACGGTCAGAAACATAACCGCCGGTGATCTTGATACACCGATCGAGCTCAACTCGACAGGAGAGCTCGGTATTCTCGAGTCCTGTATCAATCATATGAAGAACGAGCTGAAAGATTCCAGGACCGACCTGGAGATACAACTCAATGTCTATACGGATGAACTCCAGCAGACACTGGAGGAGCTGGAGATAAGGAATGCAGAACTCGATATAACACGCTCGAAAGCGATATATGCAAATAATGCAAAATCAGAGTTCCTTGCAAACATGAGTCATGAGATCAGGACGCCGCTAAGTGGGATCATAGGCTTTACCGAATTATTACATGGCACTCAGCTAACCGCACAGCAAAAAGACTACGCGAACACTATCTATAAATCATCAAAACATCTACTGGAGATAATCAATGACGTTCTTGACCTGTCAAAGATCGAGTCTGGTAAGACAGAGATAAACACCAGTGAATTTAACCTCGTCGATATCATCGAAGACATAATAAACCTGCTGAGCACCAGTGCGCTGGAAAAGAATGTCGAATTGTTATACAGGTTCGAAAAAGATGTGCCGACTATCATTCATTCTGACCCGTTTCGGATACACCAGATACTGACCAACCTTATCGGCAATGCTATCAAGTTTACGGAGAAGGGATACGTCTACCTGCAGGTCACGTTGGGTGAGATAAAAAATACTGAATCCAGTATCAAGTTCACCGTTTCTGACACTGGCATCGGCATGAGCAATGACGATAAGAAAAAATTATTTAAAGCTTTCACCCAGGCCGACACCAGTATCACACGACGATTCGGTGGGACTGGCCTGGGACTCGTGATATCACGGAAACTCACAATGTTGATGAACGGCGAGATCGGTTTTGACAGTACCGAAGGAGAAGGTTCCACATTCTGGTTGAGCGTCCCTGTAATACCCGTCTCAGTCGAGCCCAGGCCATCGGAACTGGACGATATAAAAATCGCTCTGTTCTCCAGTCATTTCATTGCCAAGCAGGCATATAAGACGACTTTTGAAAACTGGCGTTGTCAGGTCAACGACTACTCTCTCGACAGCATCGACAGGCTCTCTGACATCGAAAAAAACAATGACATCATCGTATTCTTCCTCAGTAGAAAGGAGATCATCAACAACATCCTTGCAGAAAATATAAGTAAGCTCATATTTTCCAAACCATCTTTCCTGATCGCCAGTACACGTTCTCATACTGAGCTGAGAAGCCTGCAGCAGCAGGTGTTTGACAATGCGGTATTTACTTCAGAAAAAACTGAGGTGATCAAACAGAAGATGATAACAACTATCAACAAGAAGACACAGGAAACAGATATAGACAGTATCGACCATACGACCCGACCTACGACCGACTGGTCAAACATAAATATCATGGTGGTCGATGACAACGATGTCAACCTGCGCCTTGCAGAAATCATCCTCCATAAACACAAGGCACGCGTCACCACGGCTCGTTCAGGTGCCCAGGCTCTCGACTATGCATGTATGAACTCATATGACATCATATTCATGGACCTACATATGCCTGGCCTGGATGGTTATGAAGCCACGCAGAAGATCCGTGAGATAACACCGGGAAAACAACCGGTTATCATTGCACTTACGGCAAACGCGATGGCGCGGGAAAAGGAAAAAGTCATGCAGGCTGGCATGAACGGTATCTTGATCAAGCCCGTGAGTGATAGCCTCTTTCAAAAAGTGATCAATCAGTGGGTACTAAAAGAGCCTATAGAAACTGCTGATGTGAAAGACTCAGGCCTCTCTCGAACGAATGATGACGATGATACCAATTCGGTCTTTTCCATCAAGCTGGCTAAAGAGTTCACCGGTAATGATGAAGAACTGGCCTACGAACTTTTCGATATGCTACGAGCAGAATTAGGCAGCTACAAAGAAGCTATCTTACTAGCGTTAGAGAGTAATGATCTTGTTAAACTACGCGAGGCCATACACAAACTACATGGTGCCAGTCGCTGTTGCGGCACAACCGAACTGAAACAGAGTAGCAGCCATATAGAAACCATGATCATGCAAAATATTAACTTCGATATCGAAAAGGAAATAGCCGTATTACTGAGCGCGATTAAAAATGTTGCTGATTATAAGATAAACAAAGATATATAGATTTAGGCGGATACTAAATTGTATTGGTTCCGATCTAATCAGACAAGATAATATATTAATTTCGATATGTCCTGACAATTAGCAACTAGCCGATCTTTCCTGGCCTATTATGAATATCGGAGTATCAGTTAATGAGGATCTGGTTAAGCCTAAGATAACTGACTTTCGTAAAAATCATCTGAGGGGGAAAATCCCCCCTTTTTATCCAGTTAGGAATAATAAAAATAATTCTCGCAGAGGCGCTAAGACGCAAAGGAAAGATTATTATGTTTGTGTTTTTCTTTGCGCCTCTGCGAGAATTGTTTTTATCTGTTCGGGTGCTTATGGCCGAGCTCACTCGTCAAAATATAAATACTGGAGGTCAGTTTTAAGGCAACTTGAAACATCAAACTCATCAAGACAGTGTCAGGTCATATGGTAACGTTAAAACCATTGTGGCTTATCAAGTCGAAGCAACTACAACTAAATCCTCGCCTCTCGCATCAGCCGTCTGTATTCGCATATCACTTTATCAAGACCCATAAAAATACTGTCTGCGATGATCGCATGACCGATATTCAATTCTCTGAGTTGTGGTAAAGCGGCTATCTCATTTATATTCTGCCGATTTAACCCATGACCGGCGTTAACCTGCAGACCCATTTTTTCAGCATGCTCACAGGCAATTTTTATTTCATTGAGCAACCTGTTCTGCTCAGTTTTGTCTTTAGCGTCGGCAAAATGTCCTGTATGAATTTCTATCACCGGGGCACCAGTCCTTTTCGCAGCATCTATCTGCCGTATATCAGCATCGATAAACAGTGAGACTTTGGTTCCCACATCCGCCAACTTCGCGCAGGCATCTGAAATCGCTGCCTCGTATCGGATCACATCAAGGCCGCCTTCTGTTGTCAGCTCTTCTCTCTTCTCAGGAACCAGGCAACAATCCTCAGGTTTGACATCACGTGCGATTGCGACCATCTCATCAGTGACCGCCATCTCAAGGTTCATCCTTGTCAGCATACGCTCTTTTAACAGGTAGACATCGCGGTCCTGAATATGACGTCGGTCTTCTCGAAGATGCAGGGTAATACTATCTGCACCTGCCTGTTCGACCTGTAGCGCCGCGTGTACAGGATCAGGGTAACGCGTTCCCCTCGCCTGTCTCAGCGTCGCCACATGATCGATATTCACGCCCAGTAGTAATTGGCTGGCATTCACTTGATTTCTTCTCCGGTACTTATTTTTGACTTAAGATATCGTTTTCATGATTTTACAGAAAATAGCCCACATATTCCTTACTCGTAGCATTAACGTACATTATTTGCTATTTTCCTATGTATTCATACAACAATAATAACCGGGATACTTCGTGGATATTCAACGCATTATACGTTATGCATTAAGTCTTGTACTTACTCTGCTATTCCTGCTCCACGTCGGCGAAGTAATCAACATTCCGATTCTGACCAGCCTGGAAAACCAGGCCTATGATGCCCGCCTGGAAATCACACTACCACAGGATATCGATAAACAGGTCGTCATTGTAGACATCGATGAAAAAAGTCTCGACGAGATCGGACAATGGCCCTGGAACCGAAAAATCCTTGCAAAGATCAATGATGTACTTTTTGACTATTACCAGATCAAAGCTATCGGATACGATATTGTCTTCGCCGAAGAAGATATCGATGAAGGTGCGAAACTGCTAAAAAGTATGGCCACAGGGCCATTACAGGATGACCCTGAGTTCATCGACGAGTATCACCGTGTGATGCCTTCGCTACAGCATGACCAACGTTTCGCCGAAGCTCTAAAAGACAGAAAGACCGTGATGGGTTTTGTCATGGATACCGATACCATCAAGGGTGAACTTCCCAGCGCTATCACCGAACTAGATAAGAGTACTTTAAAAAAATTAGCCATCCATAAAGCAAAAGGCTATACCGCAAACCTGAAATCACTACAGGACAGTGCCTTCAGCGGTGGTTTTTTTAATAACCCGCTGCTCGATGATGATGGCGTGTTCCGCCGCGTCCCATTGCTACAGGTTTATGAGAACGAACTACATGAGTCGCTGGCACTGGCGCTGACCCGGGCTGCAACAGGTTCTCCCGCTATAGAGATGGTCGTTGAGACCAATGAAGACAGTGATGACCTGTTCCTTGAATGGATCACCATCGGCGAGATCGCCATCCCGGTAGACCACAGCTCAGGCGTGCTGGTACCGTATATAGGTAAGCAGAAGAGTTTCGAATACATCCCGGCAACAGATGTATTAAATAAACGGGTTGATAAAGATATACTCAATGGCAAAATCACATTATTCGGTACTTCAGCACCCGGCCTGCTCGATCTGAGGACGATTCCGCTGGAACCGGCTTATCCCGGGGTGGAAGTCCATGCCAACATCATTCAGGGCATCCTCGATGGCCGTATACTTCATGCTCCGGGTTATACCAAGGGGTTTGAGTTTATACTGATCACTTTCATCGGAATCGTATTAACCTTTACATTACCGATGTTGTCTGCACTCTTCTCCACCCTGGTCATACTCGGCAGTATCGTGTTACTTATCGCCACGAACTTTTACGCATGGACAAATGCACAGTTAGTGTTACCCATCGCTGCGCCCGTATTGCTCGTGGTATTGCTGTTTGCCCTGCAGATGACCTACGGCTTCTTCGTAGAGTCTCGTGGCAAGCGTCAGCTCGCACACCTCTTCGGCCAGTATGTACCTCCTGAGTTAGTCGAGGAGATGAGTCTGAAAATGGAAGAGATAAACCTCGATGGTGAAATGCGAGAGATGTCCGTACTATTCTCAGATGTGCGTGGATTCACGACTATCTCGGAGAGCCTGGAACCGAAGGAGCTGACCGACTATATCAACGCTTTCCTGACCCCGATCACCAAAGTGATACACGATAACCGCGGCACCATCGACAAGTACATGGGCGATGCAGTGATGGCATTCTGGGGGGCTCCACTGGAAGATGACCAGCATGCCCTGCACGCACTGAACGCTGCCATCGGTATCGTAGAACGCATGAAGTCTTTGCGCCAAGAGTTCTCTGAAAAACACTGGCCCGAGATCTACGTCGGCGTTGGTGTCAATACAGGGCATATGAACGTAGGTAATAAGGGTTCAGAATTCAGGGTCGACTATACAATTCTCGGTGATGCAGTAAACCTCGGCTCACGCCTCGAAGGGCTGACTAAAATTTATGGTGTAGATATCATCACCAGTGAATTCACCAGGCATGCGGTTCCAGAATACGAGTACCGTGAGCTAGACAAGGTGCGCGTCAAAGGTAAAGACAAACCGGTCGCTATCTATGAACCCCTGGGTCTGCTGGAAAATATCAGTAAAGATGAGCGCAAACTGTTGGAGCAGTTTCATATCGGTATTAAGCAGTTCCGAGCACAGAACTGGGATGCCGCTGAGCGTGAGATTTTCACACTGAGCCAGTTAGAACCTGATCGCAAGATTTATAAGATTTATCTCGACCGCATCATGTTCTACCGTGAACACCCGCCCGGTGAAGACTGGGATGGCAGTTTCACGCATACATCTAAATAACCCGACCATAAGTCACTGATTTTATATTGAATATCAATCAGTGACTCATTATTCGAGGTTTGCGTCAAAAC
>Ga0316191_10003732_pt1 | contig 11312 bp, 10 predicted proteins | sample Eddworburr2cm_MG_FD_204928 | JGI IMG/M metagenome (GOLD analysis project Ga0316191, IMG submission 204928) | Coastal sediment microbial communities from Maine, United States - Eddy worm burrow 2 cm | ecosystem: Environmental > Aquatic > Marine > Coastal > Sediment | place: USA: Maine... | reverse complement strand
CCCACGTACTCGTGCCCCAGTATCTGGCCACAGCAGGCTGTGGTCAGCCCCTCACGGGTTGCATGCAGGTCTGTTCCGCACACGCCGCAGTAAGCCACTTTCATCACCAGGCCCCTGGGATCAGGCTCGGGATCAGCGACATTCTCTACTACCAATGGCGTGCCTACTTCCTTAAATACTGCGGCTTTCATATCAGTTCCTCGAAAATTTTCCCGCGGGTTGTCGCTATCCTGTTCAGGGCTGTGTGCGCCTAGCAAACGTAATGTGCAGCTCTTTCAGGCCCCGCAGCACCATGTTGGGCCAATGGGTGAGGTCATTTTTGCCTTCCGCCAGCCGGATATTGGTCAGCCGCAGCAACAGGCGAGCAAAAGCGACCTGCATTTCCTTTCTGCCCAAAAAGGCACCCGGACAGAAATGGATGCCGTAGCCGAAGGCGATATGGTCGCTCGCATTCTTGCGACACACATCCATGCTGTCCGGGTTATCGAACACCCGTTCGTCACGATTCGCGGCGGCGTAACGCAGTTGCAGCAGTGCGCCCTTGGGGATAGCCACGCCCTGAATCTCGGTATCCCTGGTTACCACACGCCACAGCCCAGCAGAAGGGGACTCAAACCTGAGTATCTCCTCTACGGCATTATCGATCATGCCGGGGTCGTCCAGCAAAATCTGCAATTGGTCAGACAGCTGGATAAGGGAGAGCATGCCCCCGGTGGTCGCCGATGTCGTTGTCTCATTTCCGGCCACCAGTAACTGCTCTATCATGCTGAGCAGTTCCTCTATCGTCATCAGGCGCTCACCGTCCGCATGCTTGATGGTGTTGTTTGCCAAATCAGAGATCATGTCATCCCGCGGCTGCGCCCTGCGCGCCTCGATGATTTTCGCCACGTAGTGCTGGTATTCAACAATCAGTCGCGCGTTTTCGACCTCCTCCTGCGGGTTCGCCATTCCCCCCAGGCGGGAGGCGAAGGCATCAGACCAGGCTTTGATACGGCGCAGGTCCTCGCGCGGCACACCCAACTGGTCAGCGATGACAAATACCGGCAGCGGCGTGGCAAAGTCGCGCACAAACTCGCACTCGCCCTTGTCGATAAAATCATCGATCAATTCATCCACAACCTGTTCAATATAGGCATGCATTTTCTCAACTCGCGCAGAGGAGAATACCTTGTTGATCAGCGAGCGAAAGACCTTGTGTTCGGGGGGATCGAGGGTCAACAGGGTGGGCGGCTGCTCGTATCCCTGCGCGTAGATAGCCGCAGCCTCGGGGCATGGGTCCGCGCCCTTGAGCAAGTCCTGGAAATTGTTGGAGAAGGTCCCGGTATCGCGATTGACCCGTCGTATATCTTCCCACCGGGAGATCATGTAGATATCGGTGCCCGGCAGCTGATAGGCCGGGGCCTCTCGCCGTATTGCCGCGTAAAACTCAAAGGGGGACTCAATGACCTCCGGTGAAAAAAAGTCAAAATCCGCGGGGCACTTTGCCATTATTATCTCCTGAGTATACCGCCTGTGCGGCATTTTTATGTTGGCCCCGGAATTAAGGCTCCAGGCCGCACCACAGTAGCGAATAGAAAATAAACAGTCAAATCTGATTGTTTTTTTAGAGCGGGTTTGCTACTTTTAAAATCGTTGCGAATTTGATCATCAGGCGGGCCCTCCCCGGCCACCCGGCATGGACCATAATCCGGGCTGCCTGTACTTCAACTCACCACCTTCAGGAGACAGACATGGATCTCGGATTATCGGGCAAGAAAGCCGTCATCACCGGCTCTACCCGCGGCATAGGCCGCGCTATCGCCAACCTGCTCGCAGACGAGGGCGTCTCCCTCGCTATCTGCTCCCGCAACCAGGAGGAAGTGGATTCCGCCGTTACCGAGTTGAGCGCCAAGGGCGTGAAAGTCACCGGATCGGTCGTCGATGTGGCGGACAAAGCCAGCTACCAGGCCTGGATCACCAGCGCCGGTGAAGAGCTGGGCGGCATCGATATTTTCATCCCCAATGTCAGCGCCGGCGGTGGCGACATGAGCGAACAGGGCTGGGAAAACAATTTCAACGTCGATCTGTTGGGCACCACCCGCGGCATCGAGGCTGCAATGCCCTTCCTGGAAAAATCCGCAGCAGCCTCTATTGTGATTATCTCCAGCACAGCGGGTGTAGAGACTTTTATGGGCCCGGCGCCCTACAACGCGATCAAGGGCGCGCTGATTGTTCACTCCAAACAACTCAGCCAGGCGCTGGCTCCCGCCGGCATCCGGGTAAACTGCGTCTCCCCTGGCCCGGTGTTCATAGAGGGCGGCGCCTGGGACTTCATCAAGAGCAACATGGCCGAGCTGTATGACAGCACACTGGCCCAGATCCCGCAGGGCAGAATGGGCAGCGCAGAGGAAATCGCCAACTCCGTAGCGTTCCTGGCGAGCCCTGCAGCCAGCCTCATTACCGGCGTAAACCTGGTTGCAGACGGCGGTTTCACCAAGCGGGTGCAGCTCTAGCCCCGTTTGCCAGAGAGTGCAGCATGGGTAAAGGCGACAGAATAGGCACCCGGCTGGTAGCGGGCCCTGCGAGCACCGCCTCAGTCGCCTAGCGCCACCAGAATAGACTCACTATCCAGCTTTACCTTGTGACTGGCGATTGGCCGTATCGCAGGGCGACTGAGCGCCCGGCCGTCGCGTACATCGAAGGCCGCGCCATGCAAGGGACAGAGGATTTTCTGCCCCTTCAGCTTGCCCTCACAGAGGCGAGCTTGCGCATGGCTGCAAAGATTATCCACTGCGAACACGCCCTCAGCGGTATGGCAGAGGAGGATTTCCCGCCCGTCGATTTCCACACACAGGCTTGCGCCGCGCGGTAAATCATCCATACCCGCCACCCGGGAAAACTCTCCACTACTCACTCGCTACTCCTTTAGAAATTCATCCAGCGTGAGGTGTACCCGGCGTATACGTGCCTCCTGGTAGTTGCCCAGGGTAATGCCCGGCTTACGACTGGCCTTTAAGCCCTGCTGCTGCAAATCGAGATTTCCCGTGTCTTCATCGTATACCGGTGCCAACCAGCTCAGTGCCTCCACTTCGGTATAGGATTGCTCCACGCTCAGCTTGAAGGGCTCAGGCGGCTCGGGATGCTCCGCTCCCTCGGGCAGGGGTTCCAATACCATCAAATCGAAAATACTGCTGTCGATATCATCGCCATTGGGGCGGAAACGATAGGCCATGGGCACCGTAATGCCCGGGAAGAAAAACATATTTGGGAACAGGTGATACTCGATGGAATCCAGCATGAGAGTGTCACTGACGCTGGAGAGATCGACACCCAGGGCCTTGCCGATGAGCCGGCGCAGGTCTTCTGCCGCGACGCTGCGCGCGGTCTCGCCTGCCGGAACCTCTTCTTGCTCCAGGCCGAATACCGATAAACTCTGGAGTAGCTGGTTTTCCGTGAGCGGCGGATCACGCCACTTGTTGCCAGGATAGTCCGCCAGTGATTCTGCACTGTAATTGCCGATGTTGTGGATAAAGCGGCTGACGTAGCTGCCGAAGATATCGTACTGCGCATTCGCACCGTTGGGTGCGTCATGCGTCTCGAAATTGTGATACGCCTCCATGAACGCCTCCTGCGCCGCTTTCCAGTTCGCGGGCAGGATCTTCTGTACATGCAGGCGCACGCGGCGCCGCTCCAGTGGATAGTGCTGGAAATGCTGGGGCATTACATCCAGGTATTCGGCCAGGGGTAGCGCATCCGGGTCCAGGTTAATAAAGACAAAGCCGCCCCAGGTTTCACACTTCACCGCTTGCAGGTCGTGCGAATCATCGCCGACATGCGGAAAATCCCAGCGCGCCGGAAGCGACTCCAGTTTGCCTTCCACGCTCCAGCTCCAGCCATGAAATGGGCAGGTAATTCTGGGGGAGAAGCCCACCCCCTCAGCACCCAGCAAGCGGGTTCCCCTGTGCGTACAGCTGTTCACAAAGGCCTGTATCCCGCCCTGCGCACTGCGCACGACAATGACGGAGTAGGGCCCGATGTTGTAGACATAGTTGTCGCCTACATCCGGAATATGCTCCTCCCTACAGGCCCATTGCCAGCATCGCCCCCAAAGGCGCTCCGTCTCCAGGTCTGCAAAGGCGCGAGACGTATAGCGACTGCAGGGGATGTCGCTGTCCCCGAGGAACTGATATTGCTGCTGCAACAGGGGCGGCGGGGCGCCCCTGGAATCAGTCGCCAGCGTATCGGCCACACTGGGGCCGCTGGCGCGCGCCTCACCGGGTTGGCTGTTTTCTGTGGTCATGGATGTCTCCCGCTGCGGCGACTGGACGCCGCCTCGCAATCAATAATACAATCAGGCTCGACTGTTTTTATTATGTACCGTCTCAATCCGGCATTGCAAGCCGGCCGGCGACAATAATGGAGAAGCGCAGCATGAATACAAAGACAGGCAACCCGCCCTCCCCCGGGGAAATGTCCGACCGCCAGGCCATTACCGATATCCTCCACCGTCATTGCCGCGGACTCGACCGTGCGGACAGTGCGGCCCTCCAATCCTGCTACTGGCCGGATGCAGAGGTCGACTACGGCACTTACGTGGGGCCTGCGCAAGATTTTGCAGGCCTGGTCGTGACTGCGCTACAGGACAACTACGAACTTACCCGACACGCTCTCAGCAATATGCTGATAGACCTGCAGGCCTCCCGCGCTCACTGTGAAACCTACGTGAACGCCGACCACCTGCTGCCCGGCGCCGCACTGGAAATGTGCTTCGGCGGCCGTTACCTGGACCTGTTGGAAAAGCGCGAAGGTGCATGGCGGATACTGCACCGTCGCGTGGTGATGGACTGGGCAAAGACCAGGGAGATAGAGGACTTGCGAGGCAGCGAAGCCTTCGCAGCGATGGCGAAAGGCGCGCATGGCGCAGCCGACCCCCTGCACAGTTTTCTCAGTAACAGGGGGACCGCCTGATGGACAGCAAACTGGCGGCTTATCTAGCCAAACAGGAAATCTATGAGTTGTCTTGCCGCTATATGCGCGGCCTGGACCGACTGGATGCAAAACTGCTGCTGGAGCAGTTCTGGGAGGATAGCTGGTGCGAATACGGTTTTTTCAACAGCGGCCCGGCCGAGTTCATCGACTTCGCCACCTCCGCACTGCAAGGGCACGTGGCAAACCAGCATCTTATAGGCAATGTCCTGATCGATATTGAAGGCGATGAGGCCTTCGGCGAGGTCTATTTTCAGGCCTACCATAAAATGGCCACCGAGCAGGGCTTTGAAGACATGATTATCGCTGGCCGCTACCTCGACCGCTATGAAAACCGCGGGGACGTGTGGAAATTTGCCTACCGCAGTGAAGTCGTCGACTGGAGTCGCAGTCAACCGACCAACGACCCCTACTTCGATCTCGCACCCGACTGCCTGCGCGGCTCACGTGCAGATGACGCGGTCTATCAGTGCGATAAGCGGCGCAGGCCCTGATTCGCGATCAGCGATCTTCCGTGCGCTGTCCCGCATGCAGAATAATCTCTGCGTCCTGTGAAAAAAACGGCGGCGGCGCAGAGCCCGCCGTTGTGATCCCTGCGTCCACGGCCAGGGTATGCCCGGTTACGTAGCGCGCTTCTGCACTAAGCAGGTAGAGAATCGCGTTAGCAATATCCTCGGGCATACAGGCAAATCCCAGGGGTGAACCCTCGGCGACCACTGCCTTGGCGCGCTCGGGATCACCGTCGGCCAGAGCATGGATCATGGGCGTGACGGTCCCGCCTGGCGCCACCGCATTCACCCGGATGCCATACTGGGAAAGCTCACTGGCTGCGGACCTTGTAAGGCCCACCACCGCGTGTTTGGCCATGGTGTAGACGTGAGGGCCCTGCCCGCCGATGAGGCCCGCTGTACTGGACAGCGAAACAATGGCTCCGCCCTTTTCCTTCATTGCCCTGGCCGCGTGTTTAACACCCAGGAAAACCGCCCGGGACAGAATCGCCATGGTGCGGTCAAAAGCCTCCGCGCTGGTATCCATGATAGAACCGACCGCACCGACAATACCGGCGTTGTTGACCATACCCGTAATGCCACCAAAGGACTGCCCTGCAGACGCCACTGCCGCCTCGATGTCAGCCTCCACGGTGACATCAGTGCGCTGGAATACCGCTGCAGTACCAAGCTCGTCGGCCAGGGCGGCACCCTTTTCCTGCTGCAGATCGGCGATCACAACGCGACCACCGTGTTCGACAATCGCCCGCGCCGTGGCCTCACCAATACCACTGGCGCCGCCGGTTATAACCACGACCTGCTGGGTAAATCTACTCACAAGAAATCCTTCAGCTGTTATCTCATATTATGATGTGCATCGTAACCAACCCGGTTCAATGGCTGCCATATCGTTCTGGCAAAGGGTCAAGTTTGCTGCAGTTAATGAACTCTCCCATACGATCTATAGCTACCTGGCTCTCGGGCAGTACGGGGAAAATTGAGAAGACATGGGGCATTTCGTCCCAGATTTCCAAACAGAATGGCACCTTGGCTTCGCGCGCTCTCTGGGCTGCCATAAGTGTGTCATCCAGCAGTATTTCAGTGCTGCCGACAATACCCAGCATAGGTGGAAGGTCGTCAAAGTCGGCAAAGACAGGTGAGACAAAACGATCTGACGCTACCGCCTCACCGATGTATAAATCTTTCAAGCCAGAAGTGCGGACCGCGGATAGCACGGGATCTTTATGCTTGTTGAACTTGCGCGATTTACCGCTGTGAGTCAGGTCTGCCAGTGGCGAAAGAACCATGGCGTTCCTGGGCAGCGGGCTGCCCTCATCGCGCAAGGCCAGCAGGGTGCTCATGACCAGGCCGCCGCCGGCCGAGTCCCCCGCAATGGTAATATCCGCGGCCGCAATACCCTGCGCCAGCAGGTCATGGTAGGCCGCCAGGCAATCTTCCAGTGCACCCGGGAAAGGACTTTCCGGTGCCAGGCGGTAGTGCACCAGCAGGGCTTTCGCTTTTGCCGCCCTGCATATCTTGGCTACAAAACCCCGGTGCTGGACGGGCATGCGCAAGATGAAGCCGCCGCCCGGAAAATACAGAATAACCTTCCTGGGCCGCGTTCTGCCAATACGAATCCACTCACCGTCGTAGCCGGGGCCGCTGACCAGTTTCGCATTGATGTCTTCTGGCATGGTCTTTTCCGACTGCTCGTCGAGGGTGGTCGTCACCTTTCTCAGTGAATCAAGCGAGCCGAAGCGCATCATGGGCTTCATCGTGATGCGCGTGCAGGCATTCATCATCCTGGCTTGCCAGCTGGGCGTGGATAGTGGCTTTTTGTTAACCCGGCTACGACCTTCCTGCAACAGTCGTACCTTCTCCAGGACGCCCGACATGCTCTCGACTGTCATTTCTATAGCCGCCATCTGCCGGCTCACCACTTCCGTGCCTAGACTGCTGAGGTCCGCCCGCACGCTGCGTCCTAAACGACGGAAGCGGTTTTCCAGCCTGCCACCAAACAAGGGGTCATCGATATAGCGGGTTTTGATGTCTAGCTGTTTCAGTTGGGCAGAGCCGAGTTCGCCTTTGGCCCTGGGAAATATTTTTTCGGACTCAAACTCAATGTGTTGGCGGTAGCCGCTGATGTAACGCTGTAAGTTACGCCGGAGTTCCGGTCTATCCACAGGTCGCCCCGCCACAACACGCCTGAGTTCGGCAAACAGTTTATCGTTATAGGTCCGCAGGGTTTTGTGCTCGCGTTCCAGACGCTGCAGGTCAGGTTTGAAGCTTTTGTCCACACTGAGCATTTTGGCGAACAGCATGTCCTCCCGCGGGTGGTGATATTGATCGGGGTAATGGGTCAGGTAATCAACGATATCGAGCAGCAGGTGGTAGTCGGGTACCCGGCCGGGTTGGAGTTTTTCAGCTTCCTGCTCCAGGGCGTCCAACAGGGACAGAAAATAGCCGTGCTCGCTGTAGAGGGTCTCTATAACCCCGGCCAGCGCGGTGCCGTCCTGTTCTTGTCGATTTTCGTGTCTCATTGGACCCACCTTGCCCATCGGGCCGGACGACCGCTTTTATTCAAGCCGCTATTTATTCAACGCAGGAGCTGTGATTTGTTCAATACTAGCCGATATTTCTAAAACAGTCAGTACTGTTTTATTTTTATGTCATTTGCTAGTATGCATCAAAAGGCAGGTAATGCCTTCGGCCCCAAACGAGCAAAGTTGAAAATACAGCGAATAGACCAGGACAATAATTATGCCAAGCCCCCCAGAGATTCGTAACATTGTGACCTCATACGTTGAAATGATGTGCGATAGCCGTGTAGACGACATCATGGAGCTTTTCGATCACCAAGCGACGGCGGAAGACCCGGTAGGTGGCGAACTGGTCCAAGGCATAGAGGCCCTGCGCAGTTTCTATGGCGCTGCCGCCCCCCTGCTACAGGTGGAGTTGAGCGGGCCGATTTGTGTCGCCGGCAACCAGTGTGCTTTCCCGATCGTGGCGCAACTGACCATGGGTGACAATGTCAGCTACCTGGATGCCACAGACATCTTCGTCTTCAACGAAGCGGGGAAAATAACCAGTATGCGAGCCTTCTGGAATCCGGAGGAATTGCGCCCGCAACGCCAGGCGAATGCCGGCTCAGGCACAGCATAATAAGGGAACCACAGGGGATGCCAAGTCGATGTCAATGACCACACAGCTAAGCCGCGAAGCGGTGATGTTTGTCGCGGGCGAAACAGACAGCATTTACCAGCATGTAGCCCTGCTTGCCATTCTCGATGCCAGCGGCAGTCCGGAGTTTGACTTCAAGCACTTTCGCCAGCACTGCATGGAACGAGTCTCCCTTATTCCCCAGTTCCACTGGAAGTTACATGCAGTGCCCATGGGCCTGGATCGCCCGTACTGGGTGGAAGACACGCACTTCAGTTTTGATCACCATATAAAGCATATTGCGCTACCCGCCCCGGGAGACAAAGCCACACTGTGTGAAGTGGCGGCACACCTTTACTGCAAACACCTGGATCGTACACGACCCCTGTGGGAGATGTGGCTGATAGAAGGCCTGGAAGATGGCAAGTTTGCGTATCTGCAGAAGTTCCATCACTGCATAATGGATGGTGAGGGCGCTTTAAAGCTGATGGGCACCCTGTGTGACTTCGAACCCGGACCCCAGCACTCAAAGAATGTCGATAAAGCCATCAGCGATGCCCGGGCGGGCGACGTTCCCAGCTACACCGAGAGCACCACCAAAGCCTGGCAACACCTGGCGCAGCTTCCGGGCGAGGCCGCCAGGAATGCAGTTGACATACTGCGGCCGAAAATACTGGAGCAGTTGGTCTGGCCAAGGAAGGCGAAAGCGGACAGGCCGATCGTGCCTACAGCCTGCTTCAACGGTCCGATCAGCAGTGACCGGGCGATGACCTTCGCATCGTTACCCATGGCAGAATTGAAAGCTGTAAAAGAACATTTCGGCGTATCGCTGAACGATGTGGTCCTGGCCCTGGTCAGCAGCACAGTACGCGACTATCTCCTGGAGCGTGCCGACCTGCCGCCGAACCCGCTGCGCACCAACATCCCGGTTTCCCTCAGGGTCAGCGGCGATGAGCAGCTGGGCAACAAAGTGACCAACACCACCGTTACCCTGGCTACCGACCTCGACGACCCCGTTGCACGCCTGCGGGCAATCCATGAGGAATCGGAACAGGCCAAGGCCAGGGCGCACAGCGGTGCTCCGGGCATGATAGAGCTATTCCAGATGATGCCGCCTGTCATGGTCAGCACGCTGATGGACTCACTGCGCGAGGACCAGGCGCCCCAGATGATGGGTGCAAACCTGATTGTCTCCAATGTGCGGGGCAGTCCTGTCCCCATGTACATGGCCGCAGCTCGCATGGAGAAGATGTACCCCATGTCTATCCTGACTCCAGGCATAGGGATCAATTTCACCTGTATCAGCTATGAGGACAACATGGATTTCGGGGTCGTTGTCGAGCCAGACCTGGTACCCAGGCAGGAAGCATTGGCCAGTGGGCTGGAGGCCGCCCTGGAGGAATACCTGGCGCTGTCCAGGCCAAAGCCTGCGACACGCAGGAAGAAAGTCGCCAAGCCGAGGAAAAGCCCCACTCCCGGAAAAACCAGGACAAAAAGTGTTGCCGCCGGCACAAAACCCGGCGACAAAAGTAAGGCGAAGAAACCGGTGGCCGGCCGCAAACGCAGCTGAATGAACCCCACGACAAGGCATTGAAAAAATGCCCCTGCAGTTTTAATCATCAAGTCATGAGTGGACAACGCTTATGACAGACCAGTCAGTTTGCTACGACGATGTAGCACGGATTTCGCCGTTGATGTACTTGTCCAGGGTCTGGTGAAAGTGGCGGATACGCACCTCGTGGTAATTGGAGAGCACCAGCTCCCGGGACTCTACATTGTGCATGCCTTTCTGGATCTTTGGCATATTGAACAGGTCCTGGTCAAAAATGCCGCCCAGTGACTCGCCCAGCTCCGGCGCTTCAGAAAACAGTTCGTTCTCACCCAGCCTGCGCACGGGTACATCCGCTGGCCGCTCCGCTCCAGTGGGCAACTGGCACAGCACCATCACCTCCATCAGCGCGGTGGTGTGATCATCGCCATTGGGGCGGAAGCGATAAGTAATATTCGGATGAAAGCCCGCCCAGGGCGCGAAGTTGGGAAAGATGGAGTAGAGAATGGAGTCCATCCTCTCGGAATTGGTAGCAAAACTGGCGAGCTCCCGGTCGTGATTCTGGCTGAACTCCTCCGAGTTGCGCTGACCGATATACTCCCGGGCAGTCATGCCCTGGGGCACCTCCGCCTCGGTGGGCCTTGCCACCATGGCGGATACGCCGAACATGGTGTCGGCCACCTCCTGGTGCGACACGTTTTTCAGATGGAAGCTGGGCACGCCCAGGGCGGTGATAGTGCGGCTTATATGATCTCCCCATACATCGTACTGTGAGTCAGCGTCATCCGTGTATTTGAGAATCTGCGGGTGCGTTGCAATCGCGTGGTAGGACTCAATAAAGGCCTCCCACCCCACCTTCCAGTTGCAGGGAATTACCTTCTCCACGTGTATCATTTTGTAGGCATTTTCCGGCTTCCAGCGCTCAAAGTGGGAAGGCAGAATGCCAAGGTAGTCGCGCAGTTCCGGTGCGTCCCTGTCCATATTGATAAACACCCAGCCGCCCCAGGTATCGACCTTTACCCCGGGTAGACCGAACTTATCCTTCTCCACGTGGGGGAAGTCCCAGCCACAGGGTGCGCCAGTGAACTCACCGTCCAGCTCCCAGGTAAAGGCGTGGTAGGGACAGCGGAAGTTTTCGTAGTTGCCATTCT
>Ga0316191_10003728_pt1 | contig 11318 bp, 10 predicted proteins | sample Eddworburr2cm_MG_FD_204928 | JGI IMG/M metagenome (GOLD analysis project Ga0316191, IMG submission 204928) | Coastal sediment microbial communities from Maine, United States - Eddy worm burrow 2 cm | ecosystem: Environmental > Aquatic > Marine > Coastal > Sediment | place: USA: Maine... | reverse complement strand
GTGGAACGAGAGTGGCGGTGGCACGGGACAGCGTGGTCGCGGATTCGGTTCCCCGATCGACGACGCGCCGGACTTCCTCTGGTGGTCCGATGCTCACGTAACCGATTGGGGGTATGAGGCCGAAATCCGGATTCCGTTCAAGAGCCTTCGTTTCCCCGAACTCGAAGAGCAGTCGTGGGGGCTCCAGGTGGAGCGGAACATCCAGCGCAACGGCTTCAAGAGCTCCTGGGCGCCGATTACCGGGAACGTGGCCAACAAACTCACTCAGGCGGGCCGGCTGAATGAGCTGCGCAACCTCGACATGGGGCTCTTCATGGAGCTCAACCCGGTCGTCACCGGATCTCGGGTCGGAGAGATCAACGACCTCGGCTCGTTCGAGCATCAGTCACCCGAAGGAGAGTTCGGGTTCAATGCCATGTACGGCGTCACCTCGAATCTCACGCTCGACGCCACGTACAACCCCGACTTCAGTCAGGTAGAGGCGGACGCCGGACAGGTGCAGGTCAACGAGCGCTTCGCGCTCTTCTTCCCCGAGCAGAGGCCCTTCTTTCTGGAGGGGACCGAAATCTTCGGGATGCAGAAACAGATCGTGTACACTCGGACCGTCGAGAACCCGATCGCGGGCGGCAAGCTCACGGGTAAGATCGGCAACTTCAACTTGGGCTATCTGGGGTCGATCGACGAGACGTTCAGCGACGACGCGTCGAACGTCTTCGTGAATCTGGTGCGACTCCGCGGTGACGTAGGTGCGTCTTCGACGGTGGGTGCAGTGTACACCGACCGCACCATCAGCTCGACAGAATTCAACCGGGTGGGTGGTGCCGATGTGCGCCTCCAGATGGGCGGACGGTACACGCTCTCGTTGATTGGTGCTCAGAGCTTCACGAACGAAGAGACATTCGACTCCCGTCAGGACGGCGGGATGTTCTCGACACGCTTCGAGCGGGCTGGTCGGACGTTCTCCTTCAACGCTGAACTGGAGGACTCCCAGGCGGACTTCGTTCCGGGGAGTGGCTTCTTCCAGCGGATCGGGACGGCTCAGGTGAACAGCCGCGTCTCGTACACCTGGTTCGGAAAGCGGGGCGCGCTACTCCAGCAGATCAGCCCGTCGTTCGAGGCCAAGGGTTACTGGCTTCATGACCGATTCTGGGAGGGAGAGGGGATCTACGAGGGCGAGGTGCAGGTCAGCAGCCGCTTCAGCTTCAAGGACAACATCACGTTCTGGGGCAACGTGAAGTTCTCGATGTTCGAGTATCTGCCGGAGCAGTACGAGAACCTGTTCGTGCAGCAGCCGGACGGGTCCTTGACCTCGTTTCGTCCCGATCAGTCACTCTTCAGCCAGCTGCCCAGCTTTACGACCGGTGTCTGGATCAACAAGTGGGAACGGGTGCGGGGCAACCTCCGTCTGACCTGGAGCGAGACGCCGATCTTCGATCGCCGCTACGGGGTTGCCGTCGACATGGCCGATTCCTTCTCCGGGGACGCCAGCCTCAACTTCTACCCGATGTCGGCCCTCAAGACGGAGTTCGGCGCCCGCTTCACTCGCCTCACGAGGCAGCGTGACGGGATACAGCATTCGGATGCGATCATTCCCCGGATGCGGACCCAGTACCAGTTCTCGCGTGCCCTCTTTCTCCGAGGCATCTTCGAGTACGGCAGTCAGGTGACCGAGGGCCTCACGGATCCGGCCACGGGGCTTCCGCTCTACGGATGCACCACCGAAGAGTGCTTCGAACGGGGTGGCGCCGAGGGCCATGATTTCCGGGTCGAAGGGCTCGTCGGATACGAGCCGTCGCCGGGCACGGTGTTCTACTTCGGCTACACCAGGCAGATGCAGGACGCGTCGGCGTTCGGCTTCGAGAACGTGCAGGCGCAGCGGGATGGCCTGTTCGTCAAGTTGAGCTACCGCTTCCGCATGTAGCGAGCGAAACCGGTCCGCCCGGAGCGTCGTAGGGCTCGACGGAACCATGGAGATGCCGGGAGGCCATATGAAGTCGTTCGCCAGAGTCGCAGTCGCGGGTGTTGCGAGCATCGCGTTGTTCAAGCTGTTCACCGCGGCCGTCATTCCCCTTCTCGGAATGACACTGAGCCTCGTCATGCTTGCGGTGAAGCTGGCTCTGATCGGCGCGGTCCTGTACTTCGTGTACTCGCTGCTCAGGCCCCGGCCCGATCAGGGCCGGGCTTCCGGGGACGTCGACATCGAGGAGGAGATCGAGATCGTTGTCGAGGATACAGGGAAGGCTGCTGGCGAGTAACATGCGGGGGTTCGAATGCCCAGGTTTCATGCGGGTTTTCGGCGGTTTGGTTACTTGACGCTCCCTTGGGGCGGTCTTACCCTTGGGCGTGTTACGACCGGTGGGCCGGGAAACGCTTGATTCCACGCGGCTTTACGAGTGTTCGGCTCGATTCTTGTCGAGCCGGTTTTCGAGCCTGCACCGCAGGGCGGCTCAGGCCGCAAACCCTTCTCTGTTTTACTCCATAGGAGCCGCCAGATGAACAAGTCCGATCTCGTGGACGCCCTCGCAGATGCAACTGGAATGACGAAGGCCGATGCCGCTCGTGCGGTCGATGCCATGTTCTCGCCGGATGGCGGGGTCATCGCGAAGGCCCTCAAGGGTGGTACGCGCGTCCAGATCACCGGATTCGGTACCTTCGAGTCGAAGCACCGGAAGGCACGTCAGGGTCGTAACCCCCGCACGGGTGAGACGATTCAGATCAAGGCCACGAACACGCCGGCGTTCCGCGCTGGTAAGGGTCTGAAGGACGCGATTCAGTAGGGTCCGCGCTCCCGATCCGGTGATGAGGGGCCGCAACCTCCCACCGGGTCGAAATTGAAGAGGCCGCGTCGCTTTCGAGCGACGCGGCCTCTTCTTTGGTTCTCGCTGGCCGCAACCGGCTGCGGCTGATCAGTCCCTCGGTGGGCGAGGTCGCCGGGGAGGCGCGGGCTTGCGAGGTCGGTCGAAGTCGACCCGTGCGGACCTGCCCTTGATCGTCGTGCCATTGAGCGCCCGAATCACCTGCTGGGCCACGGTGTCGTGGACCTCCACCAGGGTGTGGCTCTCGCGGATCTCGATCTTGCCGACCGCATCACCCGGCACGCTCGCCTCGCCGGTGATGGCACCGAGGAGGTCTCCTTTTCGGACGCCATCCCGCTCACCCACACTCACGAAGAGCTTCGACCAGGAGGGCACCGCACCGGCTGCTGATCCGGGCGCGGGACGTGGAGCCAGCTCGGGTCGTCCGGCAGGCGATCCCGCCCCCGCAGTGGCCGATTGAGTCTTCCTGAGAAGCGCGACCGCCGCCGCCGCGATCTCGATTGCGTCGTGGCGCTCGAGCAGTGGCTCGAGCGCGAGCATGTACGGTGCTGTGTCCTCCGAGGCGATGGCCGCCTCGAGCGTCGCGCGCAGCGCGGCGAGTGGGTCCGTGCCCGACACCTTCGGTGGGAACGGCACCGTCTGATAGCCAGTCCGTCGTCCCAACTTCTTCAGGTGGGTCACTTCACGCGGTAGAAGAACGACCACGCCTTCCCGCGAGAGCGAGTGGCGACGGTCGAGCGTGTCCGGATCGGCCGGTACGTCGAAACTCACGACGACGACCCCGTCGACGTCCTTGGCCGCCGCTCGTGCTTCGAGGGCGTCGACGCCCAACCACACCGGAACCTCGGTATCCCCTGGCGCCCCGGCGGCGAAGCCGTGAAGCGTGAGATAGTCGCCGAGGTCAGCCGCCCGGTCTTCGGTTCGGCAGTACACGAGCGCGTGGCGCGCGCCTTCGTTCAGCACGTCCTCGATCACTCGGAGCGCACCCGCCTCGCGAGGCTCCGCCGTGATGCGGAAGCGAACCTCGCCGCGTGCCGGCGCGTCGCCTTCCTCGGGAGGGAGCGTCACTGCCCGCTTGAAGTGCCTTCCCGCGAGATCCGACAGCCCAGGCGTCATCGGCAGGGCGTTGAGGATCCGCTGCGTGCCGGTGGGGCCGTACTCGAAGACGCGTTCCACCTGCGCGAGTCCGCTGACTCCCTCGATGAGGTGCGCCTGGTCGATCACGATCGCCTGGAGCCCCCCAACCGCCAGAGCACCGGCTCCGAGTGCGGACAGCGCGTCCTCGGTCGTCGCGAAGAGGATATCTGCACGCTCCGCGAGTACCCACGAAGAGCCGAGCGCCGCGACGCGATGCTCCGTGCCCGCCCCGAGGCGCGCCGTCGACTCGGCGAGCCGGTCGGCGACTTCGCGCGTGGCGCAGAGGATGAGGGCCTTCGTGCCCTCTCCATCGGCTTCGATCCGCTCCAGGAGCCCGACCGCCCATGCGCCGAGTACACCGGCCCCGGGGCCCGCTTCCAGTATGACGTTGTTTCCCTGACGGACCACCGGAATGGCGGATTCCTGCAGGGGTGTGGCGAACTCGATCCCCTCGGCCGCGAGGGCCTCGGTGATTTCCGGAGTGACGCCGAGGTCCTCGAAAGATTGCATTGGTATTGCCGTCAGGAGGGCTCGCCGGATCCAGGCCCGCCCACATCGCCCGGCTCGTACGGCAGCAGATTCAGGAATCGCTGCACCTCGTAGTCGAGTCGGGACGTCCGCAGGCGATCGGTATTGGCGACCACGTCCGTGTACGGTCCGTGCGAGTGAGCCGAGATGGTGACCGTGCCCTCGGCGCCATTGTACGTGGCGCTGTGGGACGACTCCTTCGATCGACTCAGTCCGAGCAGCTCAGGAAGGAAACCTTCGGCTTTCTGAAGGACCTCCTTCGGGGAATCCGCGGTCTTGCGTTGGTAACCGGCCATGGGTGCGCTGCGTTTCGGTTCGACGATGAGAATCAGGTGCCGAGAAAGGTGCGGATGCCGGCAGCGTTGTGGAAGCCCCGGAGCAAGCGGTCGCCTACCCGGAGCGACGGGGTGGTGTCGATTCCCAGGCCCGTTGCCGCAGCCCTGAGTTCCGAGACCCGTGCTTCGAAGCGGTCCACGTCGAGCACGGCCTTGGTCTCCGTCGTGTCCAGACCCGCGGTGCGCGCGAGGTCCACGAGCACGTCCACGCGGCCGATGTCGCGTCCTTCGAGAAGGTAGGCGTCGAAAACGAGGTCGCGGACCACGGTGTCTCGGTTCGACTCCGCTGCGTGAAGCACGAGCTCGTGCGCCTTCCGCGTCCAGGGAACCAGAAGAGGCGGCGAGAAGGCTCGTCCCTCATGGTCATTACTGCCGGCTTCGGCCCAGCGGGCCGCGAGTTCCGCGTCGTCCCGGGTCGTGAGCGGAGTGGGCGGAGGGCGCAGCTCGAAGGGCATCCACACGATACGATCAGCGCCTGGCCCTCCGATGAGGGTGAGCTCTCGTGCCATGAGGCGCGACAGGGGATCGATGAAGTCGTAGTAGAACGTCGGGTGGGTCGATGTCATGGGGCGGAAGCTTTCACCGGATGTGGGCTCGCGCCATATTCTGAGCCCTGCGACAGCGAGAGAGGCCCCATGCAGTTCAGTTCCAACGTCGAAAAGCTCAAGCCTTCCGCCACGATCGCCGTGAGTACACTGGCGAAGAAGTTGGCCGCGGAGGGGCGCGACATCATCAATCTGAGCGCCGGCGAGCCGGACTTCGACACTCCGGCCTTCATCGCGGATGCAGCGATCGCGGGGATTCGGGGCGGCAACACGCGGTACACGCCTCCGGCAGGACTCCCGGAGCTTCGCTCGGCGATCGCGCAGCACCTGAGCGAGCGGTCGGGGCGGGACTGTTCGCCGGAGGGGGTCGTGGTCACCGCCGGAGCGAAGCAGGCGCTCTTCAATACGATCTTTGCCCTCTTCGGCCCCGGCGACGAGGTCCTCGTCGCCGCTCCATACTGGGCCACGTATCCGGACCTCGTGACGATCGCCCGGGCCGAGCCTGTCGAGGTCTTCGGCGCGGAGGATCGGGACTTCAAGGTGACGCCGGCCGACCTGGACCGCGTGGTCACAGAGTCTACCCGCGGGCTGATCATCAACTCGCCGTCGAACCCGACCGGCGCGGTCTACACACTCGAAGAGCTGGAGGCGATCGCGGGGTGGTGTCGTGATCGGGGTGTGGTGCTGATCTCCGACGAGATCTACCGCAGCATCCATCACGACGCCGACAGCGCCACGCCCGGCATCCTCGATCTGCCGGCCGACGCACTCGGGCCCTTCGTTCTGATCGACGGGGCGTCCAAGGGGTATGCAATGACCGGGTGGCGGATCGGGTTCTCGTACACCGAGCCCGAACTCGCCCGGAAGTTCACCGCGCTGCAGAGCCAGATGACATCGAACGCCGCTACACCGTCGCAGATGGCGGCGCTCGCGGCCTACTCGGACGACGTCGCCTCGGCGGACTCTCTCCGGACCATGGGAAAGGCGTTCCGCCGCCGCCGCGACCTCGTGGTCGCGCGCATGCAGGAGCTCCTTCCGGATGTGGCGTTCGTGCAGCCGGCTGGTGCCTTCTACCTCTTCTTCCGAGTCGATGGCTTCTTCGACGATGAAGTCCAGAATGCGACGGCGTGGTGCTCGGTGCTGCTGGAGCGGGAAGGCGTTGCGCTCGTACCCGGTGCAGCGTTCGGTGACGATCGCTGGGTTCGTCTGAGCTTCGCGACGTCCGACGAGGTCCTCGAAGACGCGTTCCGGCGGATGGCTTCTATGGTGGGCGCTGCGCGCTAACCCAACGCGCGGACGACCCGTTCCGCGCAAGCCCGAGCGCCGGCCTCGTACGAGGGCCCGAAGAGATTCACGTGCACCAGCAGGTAGTACAGCTGGTAGAGGTCGCGCCGATGACTCCGGTATTCGGTACTGATTCGCCGAACTTCGTCGTACGCAGCATAGAAGTGCGGCCCGAAGCCGCCGAAGAGTTCCGTCATCGCCAGATCGACCTCGGGGTCCCCACGGTACACGGCCGGGTCGATGAGCACCGGTGTGCCCCCGACTGACGGATAGGCGTTCCCCGACCACAAGTCCCCGTGCAGAAGTGCGGCCTTCGGCTCTCGGGTGCCACCGTCGCCGACGGCGTTCGGGATCGCGTCTATGAGTTGATCGAAGATGTCCTGACGGCAGTGACCCCTGGCTCGCGCCCGGGTCAGCTGGGGACCGACTCGCTCCTCAGCCCAGAAGTCGCACCAACGCAGGTGTGGTCGATTCGACTGCATCAGAGAGCCGATCCAGTTGTCGCTGTGCCAACCCCACGCGGCGGTAGTCCCTTTGGCGGTGTCGTCGGTCCTGGCGTCCGTCCTGGCCCCGTGGATCGCGGCGAGAGCCCTTCCGAGAGCTTCGTCGGTGGCGATGCCGCCCTTACCGGGTTCCATGCATTGCAGCAGCAGCCACCCGTTGGCTCCGTCGTGCCCATGCGCTATCGGCTCGGGGATCAGGACTTCTGCGCCCCCCGCGTCGGCAGCTGTTCGAAGCGCGCCCAGCCCCTCGGCCTCTGCCGCGAACATCGCGACCGGGGCGGCTGCCTTCCACTTGAGAAAGAGTCGGTGGCCGCTGTCGAAGGTGATCAACGTGCCGTTACTGACGCATCCGCCCGATATGGGCTCGACGCGCTCGATGCGCCTGCCTGCCCCTCCGGACCGGGCAACGGCTTCAACGGACTCCCGGATCGCAGCCGGGAGGAGGGTCACGCCGTGCGCAGCCGGTCGAGAAGGACCTGGCAGGAGCGGTGGACCATCTCGTACACGGTCTCGAAGCCGCTGGTACCGCCGTAGTACGGGTCGGGCACCTCATCGCCGCCGCCCTCGGTGTCGAACTCACGCAGCAGGTGGATCTCGGCGTCGGATCCCGTCGAGAGAGCCATGCGCTCGATGTTCCGGAGATTCTCACGGTCCATCGCGATCACCCAGTCGAACTGCTCGAGATCGTCGTCCGTGATCTGCCGGGCCCGGCTGGTGAGATTCACACCGTGCTGGCTTGCGACGATGGTCGCTCGTGCGTCCGGCATCTCTCCCACATGCCAGGCACCCGTACCCGCCGAGTCGATCTCGAATCGGTCGGAAAGACCCGCTTCATTGACGAGGTGCAGGAAGATCCCTTCGGCGAGGGGGGACCGGCAGATGTTGCCGAGACAGACGAAGAGGACCGAGGTGCGGGAGTTGTCGGAGTTGTTCGAGTCCATCGATCCGGGCGCCGGGGGCGCCCCTTCCTTGACGGGGTCACTCGTCGGAGAGGTCAGGACCTCTCACTCGGCCGCCAAGTTGTATGGGGTCGGGGGGGCAGGGCAAGGCTGTGGATAACGCCGCTGGAGGCAGGCCGGGGCCGGTTGCCTTCGACCCACCGGCCTCGACCATTACCTTTCCGGCGTAATTGTTCCGACCCCGGGTGAGACGAAATCACGGTCGGAGCGCCCGTAAAGAAGGATGAACGTGTCGGAACAGAAGAAGTTTTCGGACCTCGGGCTGTCGCTCGAGCGCCTCGCAGCCGTCGAGGCATTGGGATGGACCATCCCGACTCCCATTCAGAGCCAGGCGATCCCCGCGGGGCTGACTGGTTCCGACGTGGTCGGGATCGCTCAGACGGGGACAGGCAAGACTGCCGCCTTCATGATCCCTGCCCTCGAGCGGTTGAACGTCGGCGGTGGCCTTCAGGTGCTCGTGCTGTGTCCGACGCGTGAGCTCGCGCAGCAGGTATCCGACGACACCGTCGCGCTCTCGAAGGGGACGAGCGTCCGCTCGGAGGCCATCTTCGGTGGTGTGAGCTACGGGCCTCAGATCACGGCGCTCGAGCAGGGCTTCGAGGTCATCGTTGCGACGCCCGGTCGATTCATCGACCACATGCAGTCGAAGCGGGTCGACCTGAGCAAGGTCGGCTACCTCGTCCTCGATGAGGCGGACCGGATGCTCGACATGGGCTTCCGCCCTCAGATCGAAGAGATCTTCCGTGGAATGCCGAAGACGCGTCAGACGATGCTCTTCAGTGCGACGATGCCGAACGGCGTGCACGACCTGGCGTTGCGCATGACGAAGGAAGCGCTCTGGATCGAGGCGACACCGCCTGGAACGACCGCCGAGGGCATCGAGGAGTTCTTCTACTCGGTGAAGCCCGAGATGAAGCCCGACCTGTTGCTCGAACTCATGAAGGGCGACGGCTGGGATCAGGTCCTCATCTTCACGCGCACCAAGGCAGGAGCGGACGTTCTCGAGGCCCGCCTGCAGCGCGAGGGGAAGAGCGTGGACGTGATGCACTCGAACAAGCAGATGAAGTATCGGACGCGTGCGCTCGAGCGTTTCGCGACCGGGAAGGTTCGCTTTCTCGTCGCGACGGACGTGGCTCAGCGTGGCCTCGACGTCGAAGGCATCAGCCATGTTGTGAACTACGACGTGCCGCTGGACCCGGAGGACTATGTGCACCGTATCGGACGTACGGGGCGCGCCGGAGCCAAGGGGACCGCGATCACCTTCGTGACCGCAGGAGACCTCGGTGCACTGAAGAGCCTGGAGCATCGTCTCGGTCGTGCGGTCGACAAGATCCACCTGCCGGAGTACGACTACGCAGGTGTTCCGCAAAAAGAGACCCGGTCCGCGGCGAAACGGGGCAGCAAGTCCCGATCGCCTCAGGGGCTGGGCGCGAAATCCGCCGCCGACCTCACCCCCGAGGAGCTTGCGGCTCTCCTGAACCCCGGATCCTGAACGACGATGTCGAGGACCTTCCGCCTCTACGGCACCACCTATCAGAGCGTCACCTTCGAGTTCGAAGGGAAGGCGCTGAACGAAGTCGGCTTTCGCCGCGACCGTGAGCGCTCGTTGACGCCGGACGAGCTCGAGACGGAGTACGAACTCATCGAGACCGTGCACCTGACGAGCGAGGCCGAGGGTAACGTCCAGTCCGAGACGGAACAGCTCCTCCTCGATCGGCTTCTCGAGAAGGGCCAGGCGGCGGCTGAGCGCCTCCCCGAGGGTGGCGTGGCGATCGTCGAGAACGAGCGCGGTGGGAGGGATCAGCCGAAGCCCCGGCAGAAGATTTCGAATGTGATGGTGGAGGGGGAGAACAAACTCCACTTCCAGTACCACATCGATCCACCGCTCCGGATTTCGCTCTACCGCCCCAAGGGCTGATCGGAGCCTTCGCCGGGTCGCTGTGGGGGATATCCCCACAGGGTGGGATGCCCTTTGCCCGACTGTAGGCCGCCTTCGTCTTCGGTATTCTCACTCAGGATATGAGGAGCCGTGCTCAAAGGATGAAGGTCCTGCACTCCACCTGATTCCCCGGTCGGCTCCCGGGTCTTGCCGGAAGTTCAGGGCAGGGGCTTTCGGCAGGCCCGATCGCATGCGAGGTGGCTGTTGGCGGGAGGGTCACGGTCGCCTCCGCATCCGACCCGGTGGGGCTTGCCTCACCGGGTCGCTTTTTTTGTCGTGAGCCCGGCGGCCCCGGGTGGCGGGTCCCGGCGTCAGCGGACTCCGACCGGCCTCCCGTCGAGCCCCCAGGCAGGGTCGATCTCGATGCCCAGGTGCGTGAGTGCCGTCACGGCGACATCGACGATGAATGTCTCCCCGTCGATGGCCCCCACGGCGGCTCCCGGACCGCTCGTGAGGATGAAGGTGGTCATCTCCACGGGAGAGTCGCCGCCGTGACCTCCATCGGCCCGTCGGCCGTGGTCCGTGCTCACCAGGACCAGCCAGTTTTCCGCCGGAAAGGTCGGCCTGGCTCGCACAGCTGCGATCATCCTTCCGACGTGCTCGTCTGCGAGGGCGATGGCCTCGCGATACTCGACGCCGATCGAACCCGCCTGGTGACTGGCTTCGTCCGGGTTGCCGAGATACACGAAGAGCGCGTCGGGGTCCGCCGCTGAGAGGTGCTCGACCGTGAGACCGGTCGCGCGGGTGTCCGCCTGAGCCCAGCCGACTTCGTATCCGTCGAGGATTTCGCGTCGGTCGACCTCAGCTCCGATCGCGGTCGAACCTCCCTCGAGCTGGATGAGCGGCAGCCAGTCCACGACGGCGAAGGTGGACAGCTCCGGGCGGACCTCCTCGATGAGGGTCAGGAAGCCCGGGTACTCGTCGTACCGCCGTCCCCCGAATTCATTATCGGTCACTCCGTGTTTCTCGGGCCAGACACCGGTGAGCATGGAGGACCAGGATGGCCCGCTCACCGACGGTGTGGTCGTTCGCGTCCGGGCCGTGAAGCTGCCGCTACTCGCGAGTGCGTCGATGTTCGGTGTCGGCACCTCGGCGAGGACATCGACGCGAATGCCATCGATCCCGATGAGCAGCACCTTCGGCGCGCGTGCTTCGAGGGGGATGGGCGGGGGTGGAGCCTCGTCTCGACTGCAGCCCGCGAGCGCGAGGATAGTCACGTGGAAGAGGGGGACAACCCCGCCCGTGGCCCGATACACCGAATGCGAGATCGGA
>Ga0316191_10003727_pt1 | contig 11318 bp, 8 predicted proteins | sample Eddworburr2cm_MG_FD_204928 | JGI IMG/M metagenome (GOLD analysis project Ga0316191, IMG submission 204928) | Coastal sediment microbial communities from Maine, United States - Eddy worm burrow 2 cm | ecosystem: Environmental > Aquatic > Marine > Coastal > Sediment | place: USA: Maine | collected... | reverse complement strand
ACTTGATCGCCTGTCGAGTTCCCAGGCTACGTACCTTAGTGGCGCTCTGGTATTCATCGTATTGTTTGTGGCGGCCTACATCTTGCAGGCCCGGGATCTGTTCGCCGGGTATCCGGCATGGCAGCTCTGGCTGCAGATAGGCTTCCTGGCGCTCGCCGCCCTGTTCGCCGCCTGGCGGCTTGGCCACACAATTCTGACCGGGAGGCAAGTGAGATTCGTTCGGGATGCCAACGTCGCTGTCGGTCACCAGCTGCAACAGATTGCGACCGGTGCCAACCGCGTATTTCACGATGTAGTCACGACTGCTGGGGTCGTGGATCACGTACTTGTAGGACAAACCGGTATTTACGCAGTTAACGTTGTAGCGCGTCGTGCCGGGAAAAATGGCAAGGCGATACTCAAAGGCAACAACCTGTCGTTCTCTACCACGCAAGAGCAGACGCCACTGGTTGAAATAACGGCCAGCACCGCGCGCCTGGAAAAAGAGATCTGCCGCTTACTTGGACACAAGATTCGCGTGCGTTCCGTCATCGCCGTGCCCGGCTGGGACATCGGCGAGCAGACCAGCGAGAATCACTTGCTCGTCAATGAACGCACGATAGCCATGCTGCGCGGATGGAAGGACCAGTCGGACTACCTCATGAACGAGGATGTCGATGCGTTGCAGAAGGAACTAACAGCGCGCTGCCGCCGCAAGTAGCTCCTCAGCTCGAACTCTGTGTTGCCTGCTGCAACTGTTTTTGCGCATCAATAAACTGTTGCGCTGCTTTTCCGAGATACGTTTCCGCTTCCTCATCGTAGCCGTCAGCAGACGCAGACCAGACCCGGTTAATGTAACGCTCGCCGGCCGCAAAGCTGCTCATGATATCTGCGTAGACCTGCAACCCAAACAGATGCACCATGCTCTGACGGGCGTCCGCAAAGCGACGAAGATCTTCGCGCAGGTGAAGATCGATGCGACTGCGCAGCGCTTCACCGTGTAACGACTCGCCATTAGTCAGTTCATTCAGGTCGGCAACTATGTTCTGAATGGACTCTCGCAGTTCACTACGATTCACTTCGAGCACCGAGTCCGAACGCGCGTGCGCTGACTCCTGCCGCTTGGAGATCACAAGGCCTGTTATGGCAGCCAAAGCTGCGATCACGAACAGCGGCCAGTTAACATTCTGCACATCGAGTGCCGTCGCATAGGCGCCAGCCAGGAAACCGCCAGCCAGTAAGAGCTTTCCGATATTCTTCATCCTTACCCTCCCCTTACGACGCCACAACAATTCGCAGTGCGTCACCGACGCCGACGAGCGCTTCGCCCACAATGAGACCGGCAGCAATCGGAATGCCTACCTCCTCACTCCAGGTCTGGCCTTTCATGCGATCGGTCAACTCACGCCCCAGAGTTCCGAGAGAGTAAGTCAGCACGATATTGAACGGCAGATAGAAACCGAGACCAACGGTGATGCCCAGTCCGCCCATGAGGGCCGACAGAATACCGCCGAGAACTGCACCAGCCGCGTATTTCTGGGTCGGCACATCGCCACCCATGATTCCATCGATGGTACTGGCGAGGGCCTGTGCCTGCGGCGCCGGCAGTTTCTCGCTACCGAGGCCGTGCGACTCGTTGAGGACAAAAATCACGCCAATGACGACAATCGGACCCAACCACGCCCCGGCAAACTGGCCGATCTGCTGCATTCGCGGCGTGGCTCCGACCAGGTAGCCGGTCTTGAGGTCGAGCATGAGATCTGTCGCCTGCGACATTGCGACACACATCGCCGCACCCACCATGAGGGCGGCGATAATGGAATCGTCGCGCTCCATGCCGAACGCCTGAGTCAGCACGATCAGCAGCGTGATTCCGACGAGTGTCATCCCGGACAAAGGCGACCAGTTCGTGCGGCCAATGGCCTCCGACAGGATGATGCCTGCCATCCAGATCCACAGGGTTCCGAGCAATGCCATGCCGATGCCGCGTCCGATACCGACAGACTCCGCAGACGTAGCGGCCATCACACATAGCAGGATGGCGGCCCCACCGACGGCAAAGTAGAGCAACTTGATCGGCATTTCGTCTGCCGATGCGTCGGTTTCTACCTGGGCAGCCTTCTGCATCGACTTGATCGCACTAACGATCAATGGTGAAGCCAGGATGACACCCATGATGGCGCCACCTATGAGCATGCCGATACCTAACGGGCGATACAGCAACAGGCGCAGAGGGCCTGGCTGATTGATTGTCTCACCAGCGGAATCGAGCGGAAACGCCCCCATTGCCGAAAGCAGGGGCGAGAGGAACCAGTAAGCGACGAATCCGCCGATGATGAATGCGATTCCGCCTCGCCCGGCGATAAATCCGACGCCAATCGTCATGAGCGACAGATACCAGATGCCGTTCATGTATTCGGGCATTCCAAGTAACGCACCCAGGTTCCAGTTGGAGACGCCGGTTTCGATAGTAGTGAAATGGACCGCTGCGCTGACAAACGCGGCGATGACGAGAATGATGGCCTTGCGAACACCGGCGCCCGGGGACTTCAGAATCGTTGCAACCGCGACGCCTCCGGGATAGGTCAGACGCTCGTAGTCGATCATGTGCTTGCGCAGCGGAATGATAAATGCGATACCGAGAAAAGCGCCGGCGATACATCCGAACGTCAGGATTACGGGATCAAACTTGTCGCCGAACCCAAGCAGGAAGATGGCCGGCACCGAGAACATCATGCCGGACGACGCACCATTCACGCCGCTCGCTATCGTTTGCACGATATTGTTCTCGATGATGCTCTTGCGCCGCAGCATCCCGCGCAGAATACCGAAACCAAGAATTGCCGCGAGCTCGGATCCTTCGATAGAAAAACCGAGAATCAATGCCGCGTAGCCAATGGACACCGCGATCACGCAGCCAATGATCCAGCCGACGATGAGCGCTATCCAGGTGAGCTCCGGATATGGCCGGGCTACCGTTGATGGTGAGTTTTGCACCCCACTCCCCCTTCTTTATTTTCGCGCAAGCCTACCACAGTGGTTCGAGGCGTGCCGCCAGTTGCTCCTTCTCGATCACCTCCTGAAACTCATCGGCAAGTGCCACGCACTCGTCGACGCATTGCTTCCAGATGCGCACGCGCTCAGTCGGTTCGTAATTCACGAAATCCGTCCGATCCGGAATCTTGCCGTTGGGCAATTTCGCGACAAACTCTTCGGACGGGCTGATGAGTATGGTCCTGTCGACATTGCCAGCTTGCGGACGCCGCCATGTCAGCTTCTTGTCGAACCAGCCGGGGACAATTCGGCCATAGAAATGCGGGAACAGCGTGAATCGCTCATTCGAGCTATGCGGCAGGTCGAGGTGATAATCGATCACACCACCGTCCCTGTAGACACCGGGTTGTGCGCCGGCGATATTACGAACGCCGGACAGCACGAGTGGAATCGATCCCGTCGCCACAACAGCGTCCTGCAGATTATCGGCTGCCAATTTGACGCGCTGCAGCGGAAACCCGGTGACATCAAAAAACGGCGGGATATCCCGTTCGTCATAGAACAGCGCCCGCTCAAACGACCAGCCGAGAGTCGAGCGGCTCACGACATTCAGCGTTGCGGCCGCGATCAGGCCCAATGCGAGCAATGCGGAGTTCTCGGAACCCATGATATGGCGGCTGCGCACGGCCATGATATGTGTACGAAATAATGGATTGCTCAGAATCTCGGCGACACCGTGATCGCCGAGTACGGTAGACAGGACCTCGCGGCTCTTCGCCGTGATCTCGTGAATATCCGGTTTCTCGCTGTAACTCTGTTCCAGGTAGGCCGTCTCGAATCGCTCGATGGCCGCCGCCGGATCCGCCTGGGCATAGCATGCAAAGCGCCAGGAGCCTATTGAACTGCCTATCAGGTGCACGGGACCCGCAAGGTGCGGCACCACGCTCCTGAGGATTGCCCGGTCAAGTTGACTCAAAACCAGCCATTTCGCGCCACCTGAAGCACCCGCAATAGTCCCGATCGATGACAGGTCGAGGCCATGCTGGCGCACGAATTTCAGGGCACCTGGACCCGCTTTGAAGGTCAAAGAATACGATTTCATAAATTGTGGACTTGCAACCGGTTGCTGCACGGCGTGAGCCGGTATTATAGGGGCTTCTTCAAACCTGTGGATTTTTTGATGGCATTTCGATTCCTGTCTGCACTGGCTGCAACTCTGTTGCTGGGGCTCGTTTCTCCGGCGCTCGCGGACAGCGACGAGCCACCGCTTTTTGTGGCTACGAATGGCGTTGATGCTGGCAGTTGCCAGGACTCGACAGCACCTTGCCGCAGTATCGATTACGCGTTGCAGCGGGTGGGCAAGAACGGACAGATTCGTATAGCTGCCGGCGACTATGCGCTCGATTCTCCGGAGAACGTCTTCTATCTCGTCAGCGGCGCCATCGACGTACAGGCGGAGCCCGGAACCACACTGGTTGGAGTCCCACATGAATTCGCCGGCGACCTTGGCTCGCGCGGGCTTCGAGTAATCGCCGACACCAAGGGACTCGGTCGAGAAGCAGAGCAAGCACTGGTCAGTGCATTCGAGAGTCTCAAGGTCAGCACATCTGCGACGGCCTGCGTCGGGGGCTTTGCAGGCATATTTCCGTGCGACAAGGTCGACCTGCTGGCGCATGTTGCAGACCGAACGCCGGGTGCCCGGGGTGCGGATATCTGGGGTTTTGTCGACCTCAATTCGAATCGCGAATACGCGATCATGGGATATAGCACGGGGACAGCCGTTTACGATGTCACCGATGCGCAGGACCCGCGCGAAGTCGGATTCATCGACGGCCAGACCACCACATGGCGCGATATCAAGGTCTATCAGTTCTGGAATGCGGCCGACAGGCGCTGGAATGCGTACGCCTATGTCACGGCTGATAATGCATCGGATGGACTGTTCGTCATTGACCTGACGCAATTGCCGCACCGTATTTCGCGCGCAAACAGCCCGAGTGATTTCCGGGAGGCGCACAACGTCTACATCACGAAGACCGACTTCAGCACCGGCCTGGCACTTACCAGCGACGAGCCTGTGCTGATCATCGCCGGATCGAATATCAGCGATGGTCGTTTTCGCGCCTATTCCACGGAGAATCCGGCATCGCCGTCATTCGTCTCGATGCCGGCCACACCCGCCGGCCAGCCGGGTACCGATCGACTCTACATGCACGATGCCGCGTCGATGCTCGTCACCGACGATCGCAAGAACACGCAGTGCGCAAATGCAGGCGCCTCGCCATACTGCGACGTACTTTTTGATTTCAACGAATCATCGCTGGATATATGGGATGTCACCGATCCGGGCGACCCGGTTCGGCTCAGCAGAACACCGTACGCCAACTTCGGCTATTCGCATTCCGGCTGGTGGTCGGAGGACAAACAAACCGTTTTTCTGCAGGACGAACTCGACGAACGGGATCGCGGCCTCGTAACTACGCTACGCGCTTTTTCGATATCGGACCTGACCTCCCCGGTGCTGGCCGGAACCTGGACCGGTCCAACGAGGGCCATCGACCACAACGGATTCGTGCGTGGTAATCGCTACTACATGTCAAATTATTCACGCGGGCTGACGATCCTGGATATTTCCGATCCGGCGAGTCCGGTTCAGGTGGGTCGATTTGACAGTTACCCGTCCAGCGATTCCGTAGGATTTCCCGGTGCATGGGGCACCTACCCTTTCCTTCCGAGCGGCAACATTCTGATCAGTGACATCGACAGCGGCTTTTATGTTGTCAGTGACAATACACGCGCCGTCGACGAGGGCTCTCTCGCGTTCGCGGCGGCGTCTTTTGGCGCGGATGAAACACAGTCCGCGAGCATTGTCGTACAGCGCCTTGGTGGCTCCACCGGCCCGGTCTCGGTGAATTGGGAAATCATCGCAGCAAGCGCAACAACCGCCGATGTCGAGGCTACTGAAGGCTCCCTGAGTTGGGCAGACGGTGATGCGTCAGACAAGATCATCAACCTGGGTATAAGCAATGATGGTATCAGTGAAGGTATCGAACGCATCGTAGTCAAACTTACGTCCCCGGACGGCGGTGCAACCCTGGCAACGCCCAGCCTGGCCAGCCTGTACATAAGCGATCCGGGCAGTACATCGACACCAGAATTTGATCGACCTGTAGTAACGATAGCCGAGCGTGGCTATGCAACAGCCATCGCCGTCGTAAAGCGCAGCGGCAACGCTAACGGCGCTCTTGCCGTCGAGTTTTCGGTGTCGGGGGGTGACGCATCCGCCGGAGCAGACTATTCGGGCCCGGCCAACGGTGTGCTTGCCTGGGCCGACGGCGACGCTGATCCGAAGTGGATCGAGTACTCGATTATCGACGATGGCAGCGGCGAGGCCGACGAGTTTTTCGAGGTGACACTGGGCAATCCAACAGGCGGCACGATCGCCGGCAGCGGCGTATTTCGCGTCAACATCGCGGATGGCGCAGGTACCAACGCCTCACCAAACGCGGTCGCCGGCAGCAACCGTACGGTCAACAGCGGTGGCCAGGTAACGCTGGACGGCAGCGCCTCCAACGATCCGGACGGTGATGCGCTGACATACGCCTGGACGCAAACGCTCGGACCGACTGTCACGCTCAGTGGTGCGAACACATCAAACGCCTCATTCGCTGCACCGACAGTCTCATCAGATACGTTGTTGCGATTCAGCCTCTCGGTTTCAGACCCGGGTGGACTCAGCGATTCGGCAACGGTTGCGATTACAGTGCGAGCCAGCGGTACATCGTCGTCCGGCGGCGGCGGTGGAGCGATGTCACTCTGGTTACTGGCCCTGCTGCTATTCGAACGGATGCGTCTTGATAATCGTTTGTTCGCGATCCGGACCCGTTGAAATAATATCAACCGGCACGCCCGCGAGCTCCTCGATACGTGCAAGATAGGCGAGCGCCTTTTCCGGCAACTTGTCGAAGTCCGTGACGCCCACTGTTGATTCCTGCCAGCCCGCCCACTCTTCATAAATCGGCTTGCACTCCGCAAAGCGATCGACGACGACAGGCAACCCGGAGATTGGCTTGCCATCGATGGCATAGCCCACGCAAATCTGAATCGTTTCGAGTTCATCGAGAACGTCAAGTTTGGTTACGCAAAGGCCTGAAACGCTGCTGTTGACTATCGAACGTCGCAAGGCGACAGCATCGAACCAGCCACAGCGTCGCGGCCGACCTGTCGTTGCACCAAACTCGGCCCCCACTTTCGCAAGGTGAGCACCGTAATCGTCGAACAACTCCGTCGGGAAAGGTCCGGCACCGACTCTCGTCGTGTACGCCTTAACAATGCCCAGGATGTAATCGAGATTGCGAGGCCCGATACCTGTACCTATGCTCGCCGCAGCGGCAACGGTGTTTGACGACGTCACATACGGATAGGTGCCGTGATCGACATCCAGGAAACTGCCCTGCGCACCCTCGAAAAGGATGCCCTTGTCGGCATCCGCAAGGTCCTGAAGAATCTGCGTAATGTCCGCCGTTAAGGGCGCGATGATCTCGGCATAGCCCATCGCCTCGTCAAGCGTCTTCGCGAAGTCGATCGTCTCCGTCTTGAAGTAGTTCTTCAGCAGGAAGTTGTGATAATCGAGTACTTCACCAAGCTTGGCCGCGAATTTCTCCCGGACAAAAAGATCCGAGACCCTCAGCGCACGCCGCGCAACCTTGTCCTCATAGGCGGGCCCAATGCCTCGCCCCGTTGTGCCAATGGCACTGGACCCACGAGCCTTTTCACGTGCCGCGTCCAGCGCGACGTGTGATGGCAGAATCAGCGGACATCCCGGACTGATTCGCAGGCGCTCGTAAACCGGTACGCCGCTTTCAATCAGCGCGTTGGCCTCCTGCACCAGCGCGTCCAGGGCAAGTACGACGCCATTTCCGATCAGGCACTGAACTCCATCACGCAATATGCCGGATGGAATCAGGTGCAACACTGTCTTCACGCCGTCGATGACGAGTGTGTGACCGGCGTTATGGCCACCCTGGAACCGGGCTACAGCCGCGGCGCGATCCGTAAGGAGGTCGACAATTTTGCCTTTGCCTTCATCTCCCCACTGGGTACCGATGACAACTACGTTCTTACCCATGATTTTCCTGCTCTTCAGTCTGCTTGCGCCTAACCGCGCACGAGAAACAGCACCACGACTCCGATGATCATGACCACAAACCCGACAGTGCGGATGTGATTGTCGCCCAGGCGCGAAATTTCCGCCACCATCTCACGGTACTTGCGTGGTGAGACAAATGGCAGCATACCCTCGAGCACAAGCACGAGCGCAACTGCCGTCAGCAATTCTGTCCAGTTCATCGCACAAATTCGGCGTTGACGTCTATTCCTTGCCGTCAGACCGATTCAGATAGCGGAAGAACTCGTTGTTTGGATCGAGCACCAGGACGTCGCCCTTCTTGCCGAGCGCATTCTTGTATGCATTGATGCTGCGATAGAACGCAAAAAACTCGGGGTCCTTGTTGTATGCGTTGGCGTATATTTCCGCAGACTTGGCGTCACCCTCACCGCGGATGATCTGACTCTGCCTGTCGGCGTCTGCCAGAATCACTGTCCGGTTCTTATCCGCCGTGGAAGTAATCAATGCGGCCGCCTCGCGGCCCTCGGCACGAGTTTGTGCTGCGAGCTGCTCACGCTCCGCGCGCATTTGCCGATAAACGGACTCGCGCGCTTCGGCAACAAACTCAACCTGCTTGACACGAAAGTCCACGAGTTCGGCACCAAGCCCTTCTGCCGTCGGCCGAGCCATTGTCAGCATGTCGCGCATCAACTCCATTCGCTGGACCGAGATTGCTTCACGTGTGGAACGCTTGCCGAATTCCGTCACCACCGAGTTCTTGATGATTTCGCGCAGGCGTTCAACAGCGGCCTGCTGCGAGCCACCCGTCGAGGTATAGAACTTCACCTCGTCCACGATGCGCCACTTGACGAAAAAGTCGACCGTCATGTTCTGCCGGTCGAGGGTAAACACCTCTTGCGGTGCGTCATCAATTTTCAGGATGCGGCCCGGGAATTTTCGAACCGTCTCAATCAGCGGGAATTTCCAATGCAGACCAGGCTCGTACTGAGCAGCCCGAACCTGACCAAAGCGCAATTTGATTGCCAGCTCGCGCTCGTTAACCGTAAACGCAGACAAGCCGACTACGACGAGGACGATGCCAACCCCCACCAGGATTCCGAATCGTGTGTTGTTCATTGACGTGTCCTCCGTTCGCGCGGATTTCGCGTATCTTGCCGCTCGTCGGCCGATACTGTCGATCGTGGTGTCGCTTGCGAGTCGTCACTTTCAACCACTGGCAAATTGACACCTGCCCGGTTCATGAGCTCGTTGAGCGGCAGGTAGAGCAGATTGCCGCTACCTTCAGTATCGACAAGAATCTTGGCTGAACCAGCGTAGACATCTTCCACTGCTTCGATGTAGAGCCGGTCACGTGTGACGCGAGGCGCTTTTTGATACTCGACCAGCAGGGCCTCGAAGCGAGACGCATCACCCTCTGCTTCCGCAATAACACGCTCACGATAGGCTTCCGCATCCTGCAGGATGACCTGTGCCTGGCCTCGTGCTTTCGGCACGATGTCGTTCGCGTATTTCTCAGCCTCGAACTTGTAGCGATCACCGTCATTCGTTGCACGCAGCGTATCGGCTACCGCATCCTCCACGGCCGTCGGATAGTTCACCTTGTTGATATTGATCGATGTGACGACAAGACCGGCGCCATAACCGTCCAGCGTCTCCTGGAGTTCGACGATGGTGCGCGCAGGAATTTCCTCGCGCCTTTCGCCGATCAGGGATGCCAGCGTACTCGTCCCGACAACGCCGCGTAGCGCGCTTTCAGTCAGGTCCTGCAGAGTCTGCTCCGGGTCTTCAACCAGGAAGCTGAATTTGACCGGGTCCGTACGACGATACTGTACGGCGATGTCGATGTAGACATACCAAAGGTCCGCGGTCAGCATCTCGGTTGAATAATTGAAGTCATTGACCTCCTCGATGTTGACGATATCGACCGTCTCGATCGGGAACGGCAGGTGCCAGCGCAGACCCGGCATCGTGACCGGCTCCATGAAGGAACCGAATCGCTGCACGACGCCGCGCTCGGCGGCATCTACACGATAAAAACCGGTGAGCCCCCACGCAACCAGCAATATGACAAGCAAGGCGATGCCACCGCCGCCGCCACTACCGCCCAGGATGCTGCCGAAACGTTTCTGCAGGTCCTGCACCATTTGATCAAGATCATTGGGCTCTTCCCCGTCGCGTTTCCACGGGTCTTTGCCATTTCCGCCTTCATTCCAAGCCATATTTTCCTACTCGTTTGCTGCGGGTGCCGACTGATTTATCGACACCGGTGTGAGTTGTTCTTCGGTGAGGTTTTCACGCTTCAGGAAGCGTCGCAAGTCCTTTTCCGCCATTTTGAGTTCCAGCGACCAACCGCCTTCCTCGAGCTCTTCCTCATTAAGGACCGCGCCCAGCTCAAATAGTTTGGCGCGCTGACGGCCCTGACCCGGCTCGAGATGAAGAAAACGGTGTACGGTCTCCTGCCGAAGGCGCCTCGCAATCGCATCCTTGAGCAGCGGCAGGCCTTCGCCGGTAACAGCGGAAATCCAGACCGCGCGGCCCTCGCCTTCACGATTGTTCGTTATACGCGGTTTTCTATCGAGCTTGTCGATCTTATTGTACACGCGAATCTGCGGCACCTGGTCGGCTTCGAGCTGCTTGAGTACGGAATTGACCTGCCGAACGCGCTGCCAGCGATTCGGGTCACTCGCATCAATCAGATGCAGAATCAGGTCCGCCTCCCGTGCCTCCTGCAGCGTCGACCTGAAGGCCGCGATCAGTTCATGCGGAAGATCACGAATAAATCCAACCGTGTCCGCGAGCACGACGTGCTCACCTTCCGGCAAATCGAGACGGCGAACCGTTGGATCCAGTGTCGCAAACAATTGATCCTCCACATAGACGCTCGCGTTCGTCAGCGCATTGAACAGAGTCGATTTACCGGCGTTTGTATAGCCGACCAGCGCAACGGTAGGGATCTCGGCCCGCATGCGATTACGGCGATTGATCGTGCGACGCGTGTCGACATGTTCAAGTCGCTCCGTCAGCTGCCGGATACGCTTGCCGACGAGTCTTCTGTCCGTCTCGAGCTGGGTTTCACCCGGTCCACGCAACCCGATTCCACCTTTCTGGCGCTCGAGGTGAGTCCAGCCGCGCACCAGGCGGGTCGACAGGTGTTTCAGTTGCGCAAGCTCGACCTGCAGCTTTCCTTCGAAGCTGCGCGCGCGTTGCGCAAAAATAT
>Ga0316191_10003726_pt1 | contig 11320 bp, 10 predicted proteins | sample Eddworburr2cm_MG_FD_204928 | JGI IMG/M metagenome (GOLD analysis project Ga0316191, IMG submission 204928) | Coastal sediment microbial communities from Maine, United States - Eddy worm burrow 2 cm | ecosystem: Environmental > Aquatic > Marine > Coastal > Sediment | place: USA: Maine... | reverse complement strand
CGAAACCGAGCTACGCAGATCGCTTCGACACCGGCGCCACGCATGAAGTCAGTTCCGGGCTGGACACACTCGTTGAAGCCGTCAATGGGGCAGAAAGTGGTGACATCGTTCTCTTGGCCGAGGGTGACTACCTCGTTTCCCGCACGATCAGGGTCGACAGGCCGGTGACCGTCCGCGGCAACGGCGATGCCAGGATAGAGTTCGAGCGCACGGCGCTGTTCGAGATTGCCGATGGCGGCAGCCTCAAGCTCGACGGCATCACCATCTCCGGGAGTTCCGCGCCTGATTCGGCCGGCAATACCGCAATTCGTACGAGCCGGTACTCGATGCTCGGCAACTACGCACTGCTCGTCGAGAACTCAGTTATCGAGGACCTGGACACCAATCACTCGTTCAACTTTTTCACGGTCGCCAGGCACACGTTTGCCGATCGCATCGAGATTCGGAATTCAACTTTTCGCAATATCACCGGCGCCGTACTGCCGCTGAACCGCGAGCTCGACGACCTCGGCATTTACAACGCTGAGTACATTACGATCGTTGCCAGCCAATTCGAGAATGTCGGTAAAGCGGTCGCCGATATCTACCGCGGCGGCACTGACGAGAGCACGTTCGGGCCACATTTCCTGATGTCGGAGTCCGCCGTGGTTGCGACCGGAAACGACAAGCGCAACAAGAGCCGCGCGACCGTTCGCTTGCACGGAGTGCAAGCCACGGACATCCATGATAACGAGTTTGTCGAAAGCAGCCCGATCTTGATCTTCGAGACGGTTGGCGAGCCCGTTACAAAGTTGAGCGGCAATCGTTTCGACGGCACCGTCGAGCCGACGATCGACACATCGCTGCGGCCATAAAAGAACGCACGATGCAGAGCGTGAAGACAGGAAGAATTGAAGGGCTCGAGACGCCCAGGGGGAGCAAGAATGAAGGGTAAACTCAGGTGGGTCATCGTCAGCCTCGTCGCGCTCGCGACGATCATAAACTACATCGATCGGGGTGCACTTGCGGTTCTTTGGCCTGAGATTTCCGCTGACGTCGGCATGACCAAGACCGACTACGCCATCATCATTAATGTCTTTACGTTCGCCTACGCTTTCGGTCAGACTTTGTTCGGCAAAATATTCGACTGGATTGGCACGCGGCTGGGTTTCGTCCTCGCCATTGGCGTCTGGTCCGTGGCAACGATGCTGCACGCAATTTCCCATTCTTTGTTGACGTTCTCGATCTTCCGCGGCCTTTTAGGTGTTTCCGAAGCAGGCAACTGGCCCGGCGCTACCAAGGCCAATGCCGAGTGGTTTCCCATTAAAGAGCGCGCGCTCGCGCAGGGCATCTTCAATTCCGGTGCGGCCATCGGCGGCATAATATCCGCGCCGATCGTTGGGCTTTTCTTTATCTGGTTTGGCAGTTGGCAAGCCACCTTCATTGTAATTGGTGCGCTCGGCTTTCTGTGGCTCGTGCCGTGGCTGGTCATTTACAAGTCCGGTCCCAAGACCCATCCATGGCTTGACGAAGCGGAGCGGGAGTACATCCTGACCGGTCAGCGCAATACCGAGACGGACCAGGCCGCCGAATACGCGCCGACGTCGCGTGAAATCCTGTCGCGCAAGGAAAGCTGGGGCGTAATCATGGCCTCTTTCTTCCTCGATCCGATCTGGTGGCTCTTTGTCGGTTGGCTGCCGCTCTATCTGTTCGAGACCTATGGTTTTGGCGTGGCTGAAATTGCGAGCTATGCCTGGATACCGTATGTGGGAGCAATGTTCGGCGCCTGGTTTGGCGGGCTTCTGGCGCAGAATCGCATCAATGCCGGATGGACCGTCAACAAGGCACGAAAGTTCGTCATCAGTCTGGGTGGCCTCATTATGCTGGTCTCACTGTTGATGACCATCAAAGCGGCGACGCCGATGATCGCTGTGTTGCTGATGGCTGCGATTCTTTTCGGCTTTCAAACCGCTGTGGGGAACATTCAGACACTGCCTAGCGACTTTTATAGCGGTAAGTCCGTTGGTTCGCTCGCTGGTTTCGCCGGGACGGCTGCAAAACTTGCGGTAGTTCTGCTGAACTTCCTGATTCCGGTCATTACCGTGAACAGTTATGCGCCGGCGTTCGCAGTCGGGGCCGGGCTGGCGATCATGACGGTCCTCTCGGTTTGGGTTCTGTGTGGACATATTCAACCGCTTAGTCCCCGCTCGGCTAAATCCGCCTGAGTCGGATAGCAAAGGAAAAGAGTCATGAGCCTGGAGAGCAAGATTGCGATCGTGACTGGCGGGTCCCGTGATATCGGGCGGGCGGTGTCCGAGACCATTGCTGCCCAAGGGGCGAAAGTCGTCGTCAACTATTTCAACAACGCTGCCGACGGCGACGCCACTGTCGCCGCGATCAAGAAAGCAGGCGGTGAAGCCATCGCCGTAAAGGGCGATATGACGAGGCAGGCTGACGTCGACAACCTGGTCGCCGAGACCTGCAAAACCTTTGGCGACACGATTGATATTCTCGTTAATGTCGTCGGCGGGCTCGTCGCTCGCAAGCCCCTGGCCGAGATGGATGAGGAATTCTTCGAGTACGTCATGAAGCTCAATGTGACGAGCGCCTTCCTGACAACACAAGCCGTGGTCCCGCACATGGTAAACGGCGGCTCGATCGTCAATTTTTCCTCCCAGGCCGGGCGCGATGGCGGCGGGCCCGGAGCGATTGCTTATGCCACGGCAAAGGGTGCAATTATGACCTTCACAAGGGGGATGGCGAAGGAGCTTGGGCCATCCAACATTCGCGTCAATTGCGTTTGTCCCGGCATGATCAGCACGACGTTTCACGACACGTTTACGAAGGACCAGGTTCGTGCCAACGTCGCGGCGGCAACGCCACTGAGGCGTGAAGGACAGGCCAAAGAGGTGGCTGACCTGGCTGTCTATCTGGCTTCACCGGCCTCGAGCTTCATCACCGGTGCCGGCGTGGATATTAACGGCGGGATGTTTTTCTCGTAGCAGCTATGCTCGGTTCTCAGCAGGGCGCTACCCGCGTAAAAGCGATTATGTATTCGGTCACGACGACGAGGAACTCTTTGTATGAATATCACTGAATTACTCTCGAAAAACCCGGTCGTGCCGCTCGTGCAGTCTGACGATCCGGCCATCGCGGTAGAGACTTCGCGCGCGCTGGCGGCCGGTGGTCTGAAAGTGGCGGAAGTGGTTTTCCGCACCGACCGTGCGCTCGAATGTCTGCAGGCGGTTGCCGATGAAGTGCCTGACGTCATTGCCGGAGCGGGTACCGTACTGAGCGCGGAGCAAGCCATCGCCGCGCTGGATCATGGCGCAAAGTTTATCGTGTCACCGGGGCTCGATGACGGCGTGGTCGCGGTAGCGAAGGAACGCGGCGTTCCTGTCTATCCGGGGATCATGACGCCGAGCGAGATACAGCATGCGTTTAATCTCGGTCTGGATACGGTCAAGTTTTTTCCGGCCTCAATCGCCGGTGGCGTGCCCGCGCTCAAGGCGCTGGCCAGTGTGTTTCGCACGATGAAATTTATGCCAACGGGCGGTATCAGCCCGGGCAACCTGGCGGATTTCCTGGCTGTGCCGGCGGTACTCGCCTGCGGCGGCAGCTGGCTGACGCCCAAAGACGCTATTACAGCCGGGGACTTCGATTCAATAACGGCGCTCGCGGCCGAGGCCGTCGACATCGCGCGCAAGGCAAGAGGATAAGACTATGGGGAAGTACGTTACGTTTGGCGAAATCATGCTACGGCTGAAATCACCGGGGCATGAACGTTTTTTCCAGTCCCCGTCGTTCGAGGCAACGTTCGGTGGCGGTGAATCCAATGTTGCGGTCGCGCTTGCCAACTACGGTTTCGATGCTGCGTTCGTGACTGCACTTCCCGACAACGACATCGCCGAGGCCTGCCTGCGGGAGGTCCGTAGTTTCGGTGTCGACGTCAGCGGCATTCGTCGTTCGGGTGACCGCCTCGGCATCTACTTTCTCGAAGCAGGCGCTAATCAGCGGCCGAGCAAGGTCGTCTACGACAGAGCCGGTTCCTCAATCGCCGAATGTGGCCCCGGTGCCTTTGACTGGCCGAAAATTTTCGACGGCGCGGAGTGGTTCCATATCACGGGTATAACGCCGGCGCTGTCGCAGTCCGCGGCGGATCTGTCGCTTGAAGCGGTCAAAGCGGCGAAAAAAGCGGGCGTCACGGTTTCCTGTGACTTTAATTTTCGCGGCAAGCTGTGGAATTATGGCAAGACCGCACCCGAGGTCATGCAGGAGCTCGTCAAGTACGTCGACGTCGGCATCGCCAACGAGGAGGACTGCCAGAAATCGCTCGGCATCTCGGTGGATGTCGACGTTCACACCGGCGAACTGGACACGACCAAGTACGAAGCACTGTCGCAGAAGGTGCTGGAGATCTATCCCGACATGTCGATTATCGCCATCACGCTGCGCGAGAGTCGTAGCGCGGATACGAACGGTTGGTCGGCCTGCCTGCGCGACGCTGATGGTTTCAAGCTTTCTCGACATTACGAGATTACGGACATCATCGACCGGGTTGGTGGCGGCGACAGCTTCGCATCAGGATTGATTGCAGGGCTGGCATTGTATAAGGATCGTCAGCAGTCGCTCGACTTCGCCGTAGCGGCAAGCTGCCTGAAGCACTCGATCTCCGGTGACTTCAACCGTATATCCAAAGCCGAAGCGCAAAACCTCATGGGCGGTGATGCATCAGGCCGAGTCCAGCGCTGACGTCCATAGGATCTGTCCCATAAGATGGCGCGACTCCGATAGAGATCAGGTACTTATGAAGTCTCTGACAGATTTCAATGGGACAGTGAGAGTCTATAACCTGCTGTTTTAGCAGCCCCAATTGGAAAACGCACCACTGGCTGCGAACCAGGCGGTCGGGAGTTCGAATCTCTCCGGGCGCGCCAAATATGAAAAGGCCCCTTTATGGGGCCTTTTTGTATTTTGTGTGTCCTGGGTGAAGATGAGGACTGCTGTTCGACAAAACGCGTCAGCGTTTTGATCCGGAGCGGCGAAGCCGCGAAGCCCGAAGGGTTGAAACAGCCTTTGGGCTGTTTCAAGTAATCTCTCCGGGCGCGCGAATAAGGCAAGGCCCAGTGGAATTGATCACTAACCCAGCAAGAACCTCAGAAGTGACATTTTCACGCTCTTGATGCCGAGGCGATCCGCCATAGTAAAGGCAAACTTGGTGTAGACCCTGAAAGGCCTCATCATTACTTTAAGCGTTTTGACCTTGCCGTCCGAGTCGAGGTCAATCAGATCGATTCCTTCAAGCGTCTTACCGTCGATCTCCCCTTCGAATACCAGGAGAACGCCGCCGTCGTTCATTACGGTGGAACGCGTGTATCGGAAGTTCTCCAGAGTCCCTACGACATTCTCCAGCACCTTCAGGATGTAGGCCCGATCGGTAAACGGCTTGAAGGCAACTGGCGAAATCAGATTCACATCTTCAGCCAACAGGGCATTGACTTTTTCGAAGCTCCGCTCTTCGACGGCGGAATGCCAGTCTTCAATAAACTTGCCAGGTAGGTCTGTCATGTTGTCGGTCCTTCAGGGACTGCGGCGGTAATTTCTGTTCAATCTCGTTAATCAGGCTTCGACGATGTGCATCCGAATCCAGGGGAGGATCTTCTCAAACGAGCAGTTGGTATCCAGCATGCCGACGATGAACTGTTTGCCCTCGTCGGTGGTAAGCACCAGCTTCCAGCCGTTCAGACGCAGAAATACGTCGGTTGCGAAGAATGCGACCCTTTTGTTGCCATCGATAAAGGCGTGATTGATCAATAGCGACTCGAACACCGCCGCCGCCATTTCTTCAATATGTGTGTAGTAGCCAGTCTGTGGCCGAAAGAGCGCGCTTTCCAGGAGTCCTCGGTCGCGAACGCCGTGCTCGCCGCCAAATCGCTCGATCAGACGCTCCTGAATAGCGAGCACTTCATCGAGTGAAAGGAATTGAACTGAGCTAACGGGCAAGTCGGCGGCCCAGCTCTTCGTTCTCCTGCATCGCGTCTTCAAGGTGATCCATCACAGCAGGACGCAATCGACGTTTGCGGACGTAGTCGCCAATTGCTTCAGTGAGCAGGCCGGAAATGCTCTGATGAGATTCTTTGGCGAGATCCTGCAGCGCCTTCCATTCGGCTTGTTCGACTTTGGAGCTAATCTTGATGCTGGCCATGGGTTTCAGATTATCAAGCAGTATCAAGAAACGTCAAGTTTCCCGTGTGTCACTTGTCCCTTAAGGATTGGCAAGATCGCGATAAATCAGTGGATTACGCCTGGAGGCTGATAATTCTATGGGACGAGTCGTCGTTACAATAGGTTGATTTCTAGCCGGAATGTGGAAAAAGGACTACTGGCTACGAACCGTATTGTCGATATGTAGTACCCATCGACTGGCAGGGCAGTCCTATCGGACCGGTCGGGAGTTCGATCCGAGACCGGCGAAGCCGGGCGACAGACGCCGAAGGCGAGGCAGCGAAGCTGCCGGTCAATCTCTCCGGGTGCCCCAGCGAGTCGGATTATCGCGACGCTGCCTCTGCGGATGCCATCACCCGGTCTTTCACTCTCGCGTTAACTTGACAAACATATTAGCAGATATATCATATTTAATTGACCATGCTTGGTTGGTAAGAGTCAACTAATGAACAAGACGATATTCTTATCTCTCGTTATCCTGACTTTGTCGTTACTTGCTGCCTGCGCTCAGGCACCCGATATTGAGTCCGGGGCATTTGACGAGATGATTGAGCACACGGCGCCAGACTCAGCGCCGTCGTATAGGGTGGCATTCCTTGGCAACAGCCTCACGCTTCACGCCCCCTGGCCATCAATTGGGTGGGACGGTAACTACGGCATGGCTGCGAGCAAACGCGATATGGACTATGTCCACCAGGTGATTGCGCAACTCGGTATCGCAGAGCATGCGGCATATATAAGGAATCTATATCCTCTTGAGCGCGATGCCTCTTCGTTAGATGACGTCATGGAAACTTTGATGGCAGGGCTTAAGGCCGATGTGGTGGTGATCCAGTTGGGAGATAACACTGATTCGAACATCCAGGGACATCTTGAAGCCTTGGATACCACCATGACAAGCCTGACCGCTTCTATTGGTCCAGACACAAAACTGCTCTGCACGACGACGTTTTGGTGGCAGCCACGTGTTGACGCGATCATTACCGATCGGTGCGATGCAGTTGGAGGAACAGTGGTGGAGATCGGCGATTTATTTGATCAGCAAGAGGGTCACCCCTCGCGCACCTACGAGGACTACAGTGTGAACCGGCATCCCAAAGATTGGGCGATGACACAGATAGCTGACCGGCTAGTTGCGCAAATCCGTTAGCGCCAGGTTCAATGCCGAGAGTTCTATCTTCCAAGTACCTTGAATGCGGTGTTTTAGCATCTTTGCTTATTGCGCTCGCCGGTTGTAGCAGCGAACTCGTCAGCTCCACAGGCGATGGTGGTGTGACGCAGTCACCGACCGACGCCGGAGGAGGTACCGTCACGGCCACAGTGTCCCTTGGGATGCCGTTCATCGTCAACATTGGAGTTATGGGGTTGCCCACGCAGTTCCAACAATCGAGAGAGGTGCATTACTTTCCCGATGGGCATATTGGTGTGTCGTGGGATGGTATGAACAATACAGCCCAAATTTTTTGGGCAGAAAACATATCCTATCTGACGACAGGTTTAGACGTTGAACTGTCCCGTGATGCTTACCCAGTGTTGGGTGAAGAGCCTGCGACTGGCGAGTTCGGAAGCGGAGTGACGAAGACAGGAAACCGCTCTAGACCGCAGGAGTTTGATAATAGTGGTTCGTGGCTGATGTCTGCGTTTCGCGTCAACCCGGGAACGTTTGAATTGAATCCCTATTCGCAAAGCCTTATTGGTTTTTATCATGGCGAGGATCATTGGTTTACCGATGCTGCCGGTTCACGAAAAGGTGAGGCCTACTATCACACACCTACCGCATGGATGGCGATCGGACTGACCAGCTCAACCGATAACGGACTAACGTGGATTCGCGAAGGCATGATCGTGGGGATGCCCGATCGCAAGCCGTTGTATCCAAATTCCGATCTTCATCCATCAAAGGGACCTTTTGGAGGCATTGGGAATCATGCCGCCATCCTGGACAATCGAACAGATCCTGAAAATCCAGCCTGGGTTCTATTCTTCCCACTCATTAATGAGAACGGTATTGGCGTCGGGCATGGAATAACGGCCGTGCGATCAAATGACCCTGAAGGTTCGTTTGGCAGTTGGTATTCGTTTTACGCGGGTGATTTCCACCTTCTGCAACATGAGAATATCGGCAAGCACGCTCCATTGCCTGGATTGGACGGAAGTTTCGACACCGGTTTCAATCCTTACGCGTTGTCAAATCCTTCGGTTCATTGGAATACGGTCCTAAAGCGATGGGTATTGGCGGCGGCGACATGGGATCAAAAGAGGATAATGATCAGCTTCAGTCGAAACGAAAGCATTGTTTCCGGATGGTCGGTGCCGGTTGTGCTTTACGAACCGCCGCCAGGCAGAACCGTTCGATACGCTACAATTGTTGGGCAGGATTCGAATTCTCTTCTAAGCAGCACCGAGGTAGGCGCAGACGCGAAGTTGTTTTGGGCAGAATTCGATGAAAATTCTGTACGCGATGCAATGGGTGCCTCCATACTTTTCCGCAAGTAGCATTCGCGGACTCACCACATACGCCGTTTCTTGCATGAGGTGCAGTTTGAAGGTTATCTCCAAACGGCTTGACTCTATTGAAAGATCCTATTTATCATACAAAATTAATCAAGGTGATTAAGTTCACCATTGGGGTGGGATACGGTGGCTCTGTCGGCTCAAGTTTTTTTTAAGTCTTTTTCAGGTTTTCTTCCGCTGAACCGCTGGCTCCGGATCTTGCCATTTATGTGTGCGAGTAGCTCGGTGCTTGTCTCGGCTTGCCAGGCGGGCGAGACAGAGTGGATGCTTCAATCAATTTCCCCGGAGCTCACAGTCGAAATTCGATCAGACGCGAGTGCGGGCCTGGAATTTCGAGTGTCGACATCTTCTGGAGCTGTGGTTGACTGGTCTCCTTTAGGGTTGGTCTTGTCGAGCCAGGATGCGGACCTGAAAGAGCAAACCTACAATCTCGCGCAAAATCTTGAATACGTCGGATCCCATCGGCGCGAAGTGTGCGACGAATATGACCTAAAAATTGGCAAGCGTCTCGAGAACCAGGTTTGCGGAAACGAGCTTGTTCTCAATTTTTCGTCGCAGAACGGCCTGCCGTTTTCCGTGAATTTCAGGGCATACGACGACGGAGTGGCCTTTCGCTATGTCGTCAACGCCGATGCTGAGTTCGTTGACTCTTTGTCCTTCAAGCTGGTGTCAGAGCAAACCGCTTTTGACATGAGTCCCGCCACGAAAGTGTTCCCGCAGCCGTACGATCATGCCGACAGCTGGCGCCCATCATATGAGGCTCCGGCACTTTCAGCCGGAGATGTGTTGGGCAGGTCCACACCGGTTGAGTTGGGGGCCGGTTGGGCGATGCCCATCTTATTTGAAGTTGGTGAGGATTGGATTCTGATCCACGAAAGCGGACTCGTTGGACAATCATACGGTTCGCATATCTCACCAGAAGTCGTCGACAATCATTATCGCCTCACTGGTCCTTTGGCTGATGAGGCGTTGGGTCACGGAAGCGCAGACGTGCATTTTGCTGCGCCCTGGAATTCCGCTTGGCGTGTGTTGATCATCGGCGACCTGCCGAAGATTGTTCAGTCGAACCTGGTACAAACTCTGGCGCCGCCTGCAAAGTTCGACGGCGAATGGGTACAGTCGGGCCGCGCCTCCTGGAGTTGGCTGTCAGATCATGACAGTAGTCAGGACCCAGCCAAGTTGACCGACTTTGTAAGTCTGGCAGCCGAGATGGGGTGGGAGTACAGCCTCGTCGATGCGAACTGGAACCGAATTCCAGAACAGGAGTTTTCCGAGCTTCTGGCATATGCAGATGAAAAGAATGTAGGCCTTTTCCTCTGGTACAACAGCGGTGGGAGCAACAATGCCGTAACCGAGGCACCGAGAAACTTGATGGCTGAGCGCACACTGAGGCGGGCTGAGTTCAAGCGAATCAGTGAACTCGGCATCCGGGGAGTAAAGGTAGATTTCTGGCACTCGGACAAGCAGTTCATGATGCGGCGGTATCTGGACCTGTTAGCTGACGCGGCGGATTTTCGCCTCCTGGTGAATTTCCATGGAAGCACGATTCCGCGCGGTTGGGAGCGCACCTATCCGAACCTGATGACAATGGAGGCTGTTCGAGGGCACGAGTTCTATACGTTTCCGTCCGAACCTCATTATGGCCAGCTTGCGCCATCTCAGAACGCACTGGTGCCATTCACCCGCAATGTCATCGGGCCGATGGATTCGACGCCTGTTATTTTCGCGCCAAAACTGATATCTCGTCTGACCACCATGGGTCATGAAGCGGCACTCGGGATTGTCTACGAATCCGGGATTCAGCATTTTTCAGATGAGGCAGCAGCATATAGAGGGTTACCGAAAGAGTGGAAGACCTATTTGAGCTCGCTTCCTTCGGCATGGGATGAAACGCGGTTTCTCGACGGGTATCCGGGACAATATGTGGTGCTTGCCCGGCGCAAAGGTGACCGTTGGTGGGTGGGGGCGATTAACGGAAGCTCCAAACCCCGCAGCCTGGTTCTCGATCTGAGCTTTATTTCGGGGACCATGACCATGCTGAGTGATCAGGATGGCGAGCCGGCGTCTTTTCGACTTGAACAACAAGCTTCAGAAACTTCGATAGAGCTTGCGCCGCACGGGGGCGCCGCAATCTACCCCGCAGATGACCAATAACCTATATGCGTGGGATTACCTGAGTGTACCCTTGACGGAGCGTTAGTCCGCTTCGCGGGCGCGTCCCTTTTCGATCAGCTCGATTGACTCGTCCAGCAGTACTTCGACCTTGCGGCGGGCCAGTTTCGGATTGTGCTTGCGGATCGCATTGTAAATGTCGGCATGCGCGCGAACGTCAGCGGTGGTCACGCCCTTCATCGCATTCGTGAACCGAATGCTGACACGCAGTGCCGTCTCGACGAACGCGCTCATCTGTACGTAGAAGCGGTTACCGCTTGCGACCAGGATGGACGTGTGAAAAACGATGTCGGACTCGAGGGCATCATCGAAGCCCGCTTCGGCATCCGCCATGCGTTGAAGTGCGGCCTCGATGTCGGCGATAGCCTCGGGCGTCGCGTTTTTAGCGGCCAATGCCGCAGCGCTGGGCTCAACGCCCTGGCGCATCTGC
>Ga0316191_10003725_pt1 | contig 11321 bp, 10 predicted proteins | sample Eddworburr2cm_MG_FD_204928 | JGI IMG/M metagenome (GOLD analysis project Ga0316191, IMG submission 204928) | Coastal sediment microbial communities from Maine, United States - Eddy worm burrow 2 cm | ecosystem: Environmental > Aquatic > Marine > Coastal > Sediment | place: USA: Maine... | reverse complement strand
TCCGGTGTCTAGGTCGAGGCGTTGTCCTTGTAGAGTTTTACCAGTGCCCGCACGAGATCGTTGGCGGGTGCGTACTCAGCTGCGTACGCGTCCGCCTCGAATTCGTTCTTGCGCAGGTAGGCGGCAAGCAAAGGGCGCACGAAAAACAGAAACGGCGGCAGGGCCAGGTAGAAGACCGTGAGGACCAGCGCATCAGATGCCGGATACGAGACATTCAGGCCAGTGAACAGCCATGGTGTATTTTGCGCCACGCCGAGCATCCAGAAGAATACGAACCCGAGAACCGCAAACATGGCAGTGAGTTTGAGCACATGATGTAACTTGAAATGACCAAGCTCGTGAGCCAGCACTGCTTCGACCTCCGGACCATCATGGCGCTCTACCAGCGTGTCAAAGAAAACGATGCGCTTTGACTTGCCGAATCCGGTGAAGTAAGCGTTGCCGTGACTACTGCGTTTGCTGCCATCCATCACAAACAGCCCTTTGGACTGAAACCCGCAGCGCTTGAGCAAACCTTCGATTCGCTGCTTGAGTTCCTGATTCTCCAGAGGAGAGAATTTGTTGAACAGGGGGGCGATAACGGTTGGCGAGATAAATTGTACGAAAAGCCAGAAAGCGATGCCTGCAATCCAGGCATACAGCCACCAGCTTTCCCCGGCGGCACCCATCAGCCATAACAGGATGGCAAGGAATGGCAGGCCAAGCACTGCGGACACAACAAGACCGACGACGAGATCCTTGACGAATAGACCCGGCGTTATCTTGTTGAAACCGAATTTGTCCTCTATTACGAAGGTACGGTAAAGATCGAACGGCACATCGAGCAACGACATCAGCAATGTGAGAAACGCGAAGAAAAGCAGGCCGCGCCACAATTCACCGCTGACGAAATTGCCGGTTATGTCGTACAGTCCCTGCAAGACACCGCCGAACGTGAGGGCCAGCAATACGACTGTGTTGAATATGATGCCCGCCATCGAAAATCGTGACTTGGCTACCGTATAGTCGGCGGCCTTCTGGTGTGCATCGAGCGCAATCTCTGCTGCGAAGGGCGCGGGCACGCTGGCACGGTGTGCACTGACGTAATTGACATGGCGCGATGCGAGCCATAGCCGGGTGAGTGCCGCCGATGCAACAGCGACCAGGAAAAAGATCGAGAAAGTATTCATGGCTGTGTGTGAGATTGGGTACCGGTGCCGAATATGACACAATATCCCGATGAAAATTCAACGAAAAATGCTGCGGGTAATCTAAAAACATTATGGCACAAGACGCAAATAACCTGATCTGGCTCGATATGGAAATGACGGGCCTCAGCCCGGACAGTGATCGCATCATTGAGGTTGCGATGGTAATTACCGACTCGCAGCTGGAAACGGTCGCGGAGTCGCCGGTCCTGGTGGTGCATCAGGAAACATCCATCCTTGATGCGATGGACCAGTGGAATACATCAACGCATGCGCGTAGCGGTCTGGTGGAAAAGGTCAAGGCCTCCATCCTGACTGAGGCACAGGTGGAGGAGCAGATGCTGGGGTTTCTGGAACAGCACGTGCCGTCCAATGCCTCACCGATGTGCGGTAACTCGATTTGCCAGGACCGGCGTTTTCTTGCGCGCTGGATGCCTGCCCTCGAACGATATTTCCATTATCGCAACCTGGACGTTTCGACGCTCAAGGAACTGGCCAAGCGCTGGAAACCTGAAATCCTCGCCGGCGTTGTCAAGCATGGCAAGCATCAAGCGCTCGCCGATATATACGAATCGATCGAGGAAATGAAGTATTACCGCGCCAACTTCATTCAGGTTTGAGCCGAAAGTTGGTGGTGAAATGCCGGAAATCTGCTGAGTTTCAGGCGAAACACAGTGTCTTCGAGCAATTGCGACGAAGTTTGCGGCGTCGCTACTTATTCCAGCGCGATGTCGCCATCAAAGTTCACGTCCAGGCCCAGAGAAGGGATGGTCAGCTTCATCGACACCGGTAGTTTTCCAGCGCCTTCTAGTTTGCCGCTGGCAAGCGCTTTTGCGACTGCCTGTTCGATTTCACGCTGCGAGCCGACGCCTGTCATTTTCAGAAATTTGCGAATGCTCATGTTGAAATTGTCTTCGTTCATTATTTCTCCTTCGAAGTGCAGATTCGTTCAATGAGCGCGGCAGTCGATTGATCATGTCCGGGTGCGGCTTTGCCCGCCCTTAAGTCGTTCAATACCCCCTTGGCAAGGCCTTTGCCCAGCTCGACGCCCCATTGATCGAACGAGTTGATATTCCAGATTACACCCTGAACAAATACCTTGTGCTCGTAGAGCGCAATCAGCGCGCCCACGGCGCGTGCGTCGAGGTGGTCGACAACAATCGTATTGCTCGGACGGTTTCCGGGGAAACTCCGGTGCGCCGCCAGTCGCCCGGCTTCTTTGCTGTCGACGCCTTGTTTGTCGAGCTCAGCGAGCACTTCCTCGGCGGTACGTCCGCGCAGCAGAGCCTCTGATTGGGCGATGCCGTTAGCCAGCAGAATTTCGTGATGTCCAGGCATGTCCCACTCGCTTTGTGCAGTGAGTATGAAATCGCAGGGCGTGATGCGGGTCCCCTGGTGTAGGTGCTGAAAGAACGCATGCTGGCCATTGGTCCCCGGTGCTCCCCAGATAATAGGCCCGGTGGCGTAGTCAACCGGGGTGCCGGCTCGATCAATGCGTTTGCCGTTACTTTCCATGTCGAGTTGCTGGAGGTGCATCGGTAACCAGGCCAGATCCTGGGCATACGGCAATACGGCATGTGAGGGTGCGCCGAGAAAATTGGTGTGCCAGATCCCGATCAGTGCAAGCAGAATCGGCATGTTCCGATCCGGTTGCGCAGTGCGAAAATGTTCATCGATGGCGTGTGCGCCGGCGAGGAGTTGCTCGAAACGTTCGTATCCGACTGCCAGCGCAATCGGTAAGCCAATAGACGACCAGAGCGAATAGCGCCCGCCAACCCAGTCCCAGAACCCGAATACCTGCTCAGGCCGAATGCCAAATTTGCCGGTTTCCTCGAGGTTTGTGGACGCCGCGGCGAAATGCCGCCCGAGAACCTCGTCCTGGTTGTGCGACCCCGCCAGGTGAGTCAGTAGCCACTTACGCGCAGAATGCGCGTTGGTCATTGTTTCCTGTGTCGTAAACGTCTTGGACGAGACGATAAACAGCGTTGTCTCCGCCCTCAGGTCAGCGATCGTGGCGGCCAGATGAGCGCCGTCGACATTTGAGACGAAGTGCGCACGCGGGCCATCTCCGGCGAAAGGCCGTAACGCTTCGCACACTGTCAGAGGCCCAAGATCGGAGCCACCGATGCCGATATTGACGACATCGGTAAACGGGTCGCCGCCAACGCCGCGTGCCGCGCCACTTCGAATCGCATCTGAAAACGTGCGTATCCGATCCAACACCGCCATGACATCGGGCATGACGTCGCGTCCATCGACCAGAACGGGACGCTGCGACCGGTTGCGAAGGGCTGTGTGCAATGCCGGTCGATTTTCCGTGATGTTGATCCGGCGTCCCTCGAACATCGCCTGAATCTGCTCGGTAACGCTTGCTTGTTCAGCCAACGATAGCAACAGCTTCATCGTCTCGGCAGACACAGGATTCTTTGAATAGTCGAGATACAGGCCTGCGGCCGTCAGACTGAAATGCTCTGCGCGCTGCGGCTCACGGTTGAACAGAGCACGAATGTCGGTTACCCCGGGTTGCGCGGCGTGTGCTTCCAGAGCTTGCCAACTGGAGCGTTTAGTCAGGCGAGTCATGAACTGTAGAAGGCTTGATCAACAGGGAATGGGTTTGTGGACCAGCGGTGAACGTACTGCGTCCGCGGAAGCTTGATTCTAATCGCTCGCGGCGTGTTTGCGCGGACTGATGATGGAGCTGATCTGTGCCGTGAGCAACCCCGCGGGGGGCGTTGTGAATGTGATGGACGAAAAAAAGCCCCCGGTAAAATCCGGGGGCTTTTTCGGGGTGTTGCTTCGCAGTTTCGATCAGGCTGCGGCTTTTTTCTTGGCCGGAGTTTGACGAACCGTGTTCACGGTTGCTGTCGTCACTTCCTGCACCTGCTTGCCAGCCTTGGCAAACGCATCGTAGGTTTGATTGGCGGCGGCGATGGCTGATTTCATCGCGGCAACAGCCATGTCGGAACCAGCGGGTGCGTTCTTCTCGGCCTGGTCGAGGCCAGATACGATAACCTTGTTCACTTCGGTCATTTTCGCTTCCACCAGCTTACCCAGTTCATTTTGCGCTTCGGACATGATGTCGTAGCTGTCTTTGAGATAGGAGGCAAAGGCTTCGAAAGCCGGTTGGGCAAACTGGGACTGCATCGCCGTGACGCTCTGGACGTCTTTGGCATCAGCTATGGTCTTGCCGTTCTCCGCTGCGGTCGCCATCGCGCTCTTGACGGCGGCAACGTTGAGATCCATGGCTTTTTCGGCGGTCGAAGCGGCGATGCCTGCAAGGGCGACCGTTGTGGTGATATTTTCTTTCTGTGCTGCCGTCATTTGTTCAATAACTGTAGGCATAACAATCTCCTGAATAGAATAAATAAGAACTAACAGCAAAAATCTGAATTCGGTAAGTCAGTTGGATTTTGTGCGGTGCACCAACAGAGCCGAAGTATACCGCCCTGCAGACCATTGTCAATAGCCAAGCTGAATTATTTCAACAGAGACGCGAGTAATTATATGTTTGTTAACAATTGGTTAAAGAAATACCCCTTCAGATGAGTGCCTACCATCACGCCCTTCGGGCGCTTCGTGACGCGCTGCGCAACATGTTGCATCCAGCCATATTGGTGGTGATGTTGCTGCCTGCCTTTGCTGCACTGCTCTTGTGGGTCGGGGTGTCCTGGTGGTTCTGGGATAGTTGGACCAGCGGAATCGAATCGGTGCTCCTAAGCGTAACCAGCGAGGGGTGGATTGCTCGCCTGGACGGGTCCCGGTTCGCCGGCTTTGCTGCCGGACTTATTCTGTTGTTACTGATTGCGCCGGCGCTGATGGCGACAGCGATGCTGATTGCCGCCGTGTTTGCCATGCCAATGCTTGTTGCCCACGTGGCGCGGCGCGACTTCCCGGGGTTGAAGCGCAGAAACGGGGGCACATTTGTCGGTGGAATTGTCAATGCCGTCGTTGCAGTCGGCGCTTTCGCGCTGCTGTGGCTCGCGACCCTGCCCTTGTGGCTGTTTCTCGGGCCGCTCGCTGTGGTCATTCCCTGGGCGCTATCGGCCTACCTGAACCAACGCCTGTTTCGTTACGACGCACTTGCAGAGCACGCCGATGCGCAGGAAATGCAACGTGTATTTTCCGAGCGCTTTTCCGATTTATTCGTTCTGGGTCTGGCGACCGGCCTGCTTTACTTCGTGCCTCTTGTTAACCTGATCGCGCCAGTGTTTTCAGCCCTTGCGTTTACTTGCCTGTGCCTGAATGAACTGGCCCGTATCCGGGAAGGCGAAGGTCATGGCGCAACCCTGAAGCGTGATGCGTGAGCCGGTGCTGCATGACGCCATGCGCCTTACTTCTCGCTGGATCGACCAATGGCAAGCGTGCCCTGTCGCGCTCGCCATTGGCGCATTACGCAAGACGTTCGTAAATCGCGGCGATCCCCTGGCCGCCACCAATACACATCGTGGCCAAGGCATACTTCCCGCCAATACGCTTTAGTTCATACAGTGCCTTGATGCTAATGATGCAGCCGGTGGCACCGACCGGGTGACCGAGTGCAACCGCGCCACCGTTCGGGTTGGTTTTTTCAGGATCAAACCCCAGATCCTTCGCGACCGCACAGGCCTGTGCCGCGAAGGCCTCATTGGACTCGATCACATCCATGTCGCCGACTTCCAGCCCGGCTTTGCGCATCGCCATCTTCACTGCCGGTATAGGGCCAAGTCCCATCAAACCCGGTTCGACGCCGCCATGTCCGTAGGCAACCAGCCTGGCCAGCGGCTGAATCCCGCGTTTCTCGGCCACGCCACGCTCCATCAATACGACGGCAGCCGCGCCGTCGTTGATGCCCGAAGCATTGCCGGCGGTCACGGTGCCGTCTTTCTTGAACACCGTGCGCAGTTTGGCCAGGTTTTCCTCAGTGACATCATCGCGAACATGCTCATCGGCAGCGAAGACGCGCGTCGCCTTGCGTTCCCTGATTTCGATAGGCAGGATCTGGTCGGTAAACCATCCATTTGCAATGGCATTGGCGGCGCGCCGGTGCGATTCGATCGCAAAGGCGTCTTGCTCGTCACGCGTCAGACCGTACTTTTCTGCCACGTTCTCGGCGGTCACGCCCATGTGCATGCCTTCGAACGGGTCCGACAAAGCGCCGAGCAAGACATCGACAAGCGCCTGATCTCCCATTCTGGTTCCCCAGCGTGCGGTTGGCAGCCAATAGTTGGAGCGGCTCATGGATTCCGCACCGCCGGCAACCACGATATCCGCATCACCGAGGGCAACGATCTGCGCAGCACTCACAATAGCCTGTAATCCGCTGCCACAGAGCCGGTTCAGTGTCATGGCCGGCACTTCCTTCGGAATACCGCCATTCATTGCGGCTACGCGCGACAGGTACATGTCCTTCGATTCTGTATGGATCACGTTGCCGAAAACCACGTGACCGACTTCGTTCGCCTCGACATTGGCGCGCGTCAACGCCTCCTTTATGCATCGCGCTGCAAGATCCGTTGGTGCGAAATCTTTCAGTGATCCTCCGTAATCTCCGATTGCGGTGCGCACGCCTGATGCCACCACGACTTCACGTACATTGCTCATTTACCGACTTCTCCCGTTTTCTGGTCTTTGCCCGGTTCTGACGCGCATGGTCTGAATACCCGATTCAAGCCTGCGGTCGTACCCGCGCTGGTCTGCTTGTTCAGCGCTCCACTGCCAGCGCCACACCCATGCCACCGCCGATGCACAACGATGCCAGGCCTTTCCTGGCGTCGCGCCTGGTCATCTCATGAAGCAGGGTCACCAGAACCCTGCAGCCGGAGGCGCCAATCGGGTGGCCGAGCGCGATCGCACCGCCGTTGACGTTCACTTTTGAAACATCCCAGCCCATGTCACGGTTGACCGCAATCGCCTGGGCTGCAAAAGCCTCGTTGATTTCCAGCAGGTCGAGGTCATCGACGGTCCAGCCTGCTTTCTTCAGACACAGCTGGCTCGCCGGAATCGGCCCGGTGCCCATGATGCTGGGATCGACACCCGCTGATGCATAAGCCTTGATCCGAGCGATCGGTTCCAGGCCCAGTTCATCTGCCTTGCTTGCCGACATCATCATTACGGCAGCGGCACCATCGTTAATGCCGGACGCGTTCCCTGCGGTCACTGTGCCGTCTTTCTGGAAAGCCGGCCTCAGCGAGCCGAGCGATTCAGCCGTGGTGCCGTGGCGGGGAAATTCGTCGCTATCGAACACCACTTCGCCCTTGCGTGTGGAGATCGTGAATGGCGCAATTTCATCCTTGAATCTGCCGGCTTTCTGTGCAGCTTCGGCTTTTTGCTGCGAGCCGGCAGCAAACGCGTCCTGCTCTTCTCGTGACACGCCCCATTTCCTGGCAACGTTTTCGGCGGTGACGCCCATGTGATACTGGTTGTAAACGTCCCACAAACCATCCACGATCATGGTGTCGATCAGCTTGCCGTCACCCATTCGAATACCGTCGCGGGCACCGAAAAGCGCGTGGGGCGCAGCGCTCATGTTTTCCTGTCCGCCTGCGATTACGCAGTCAGCGTCCCCGGCCTTGATGGCCTGGGCGGCGAGATGCGTCGCCTTCAAACCCGAGCCGCATACCTTGTTGATGGTGATGGCCGGCGTCATGTGTGAAACACCGGCTTTGATTGCAGCCTGTCGCGCAGGGTTCTGGCCGGCCCCGGCGGCGAGAACCTGGCCCAGGATCACTTCAGAGATCTGGTCTCCCGGGACACCGGTGCGATTGAGTAATTCCCTGACAATATGTGCGCCCAGTTCAGGTGCGGGCGTCTTGGCGAGGGTGCCGCCGAATTTTCCGATTGCCGTGCGTAGCGCAGCAACGATGACTACGTCGTTCATGGTTTGCTCTCCTGGCTGGTGCGTTAAGGCGTCAGGAACGCGGCCCGACCTGCAGGCGCGGAGCTATCGTGGCTGACGCACAAAAAAGCGCTGCTGAGTCTACGCCTGTCGTTGGAGCGTGTCGACTGCAATGACGCGCCGCGTAAATTATAAAGTCATATAAAACAGATATCTATTGTCATTCTGCTGCAATTGCGTAAAAGGGTTCTAGCCCTTTTTCTCTGTGAATTTGATGATTTTGCGCCGGTCACGCTTGCTAGGTCGACCTTTTGCAAATGCCGGTGTCGCAAGACGTTCGGCCTTGCGCACAAGAGCCATTTCCTCGCGTGTCTGACGGCTTTGGTCGGTCTCGTCGTAGAGTTTCAGCGCTTCGCTGGCCGGACCGCGCCTTTCCGATAGTGCCGCAACGGTAACCACCCATTCATACGGGCCGGTGCGCACTGTCAACCGGTCGCCAATTCTTACGGGCTTTGCCGGCTTGACCCGCCCGCCATCGAACTGGACTTTTCCACCCGCCACCGCTACGGCAGCGACCGACCTGGTTTTATAGAAACGAGCGGCCCACAACCATTTGTCGAGGCGTACCGACTTAACTTCATCGCTCAAGACCGCGCCCTTCCGGTGTCGGAGCGGGTGCACTCAATAATCCGTGCTTGCTCTGGAAGCCGCATCCAGCGCAGCGATATTGCGGATTGCATTTGCGCCGTGCTCATTTCAGTGCCTCGTCTTCCCGACAGACGACTGGATGTCGGTGGCAAACACCTGCTCTGCATCTACGGCATCGAAGATGTACTGGCGACCGCAAAATTCACATGCCACTTCGACCTGGCCCTGCTCTTCCAGTATTGAACGCACTTCCGCATTACCGAGTAGGCGAAGCATTGAGGTCACGCGCTCGCGCGTGCATGAGCAACGAAATGCAGTGGGCCGATCGTCGAATAGCCTGATGTCTTCCTGATGATATAGCCGGTGAATGATGTCGCGGGCGGGCAGGTCCAGCAACTCGCGTTGGGTGATGGTTTCACCGATCTTCGTTGCGCGGTTCCATGCGTCGGGATCCTGGCCCGGTTGGCCCGGCAACCGTTGCAGTAGCAAACCACCTGCTTTGGTCGCGTCGCACGCCAGCCACAGCCGGGTTTCGAGCTGCTCGGATTTGGCCATGTAGTGTTCGAGCACTTCCGCGACTGTTTCTCCTTCCAGTTCAACCACCCCCTGATAAGCCTGCTTACCGGACTCCGGCGCAATGGTTATGACGAACTTTCCGTTGCCGAGTAATGACCGGATACCTCCCGGTGGGATTTCACCTTCCCACTTGGCGGTTGCGCGCAGCGTATGCTCGCTGGTTGCTTCCACCACCAGTAGCTTGACTGGCCCTTCGCCCTGCATCTGCATGATGAGCGCACCTTCAAATTTCAGTGTCGCCGAGAGCAGCGCGCCGGCTGCCATCATTTCACCAAGCAGGGCTGCCAGGGGTTGTGGATAGTCGCGCCGCTCGAGCACGGCGCGCCAGGTCGCTTTGAGTTGTACGATCTCGCCGCGCACCGGTGTGCCTTCGAGAAGAAAGCGTTGAAGCGAATCACTCATGGTTTACGTTGCCTTGCCAATGCGGTTTCGAAAACAATGGCAAGCCCCATACGGTATTAGTCTTCCGTGCGTGTGAAAAGGCGGAAACGCTCGTGCCGGTCACCGGCTCGACCGCCCTCCCATAGCAGTTGCCATGGCGCGCCGATTATGTTGCCGTCGTCCCAATGATCCTGCGTGATCAGAAGGTCACAGCTTTGCTCCGGGCTTCGGCGATAGATCAGGGAAGTAACGATGCCGCCGAAATAGTGAAGCATGGCGCGTTGAGCGTCTCCAACGTCCTGACTGATGACGCATTTGTAGTTTGCCGGCATGTGGGCACTCAGCTCGACTACCATTGAGCGGTATGTCTTGCGCGCATCGATCCAGTGAAAGAGCAGAAGCACCGCAAGCGCCCATCCGGCGGTCATCCCGGCGGCCCACAGGATGAAAGGCCGCTCGGCCGATCGCTTGACATTGAACACCAGTACGAACCAGGTCAAGGTCACGAAAATTGCAGCCAACATGGCCCATATTCGAGACTGCGCCTGATATTCGGGTTGCAGGCTGAAAATATGTTCGGCAAGCCGCGCCGGGAAGCCGAACTGTGCGGCGCTGAAATAGACCCAGGCCACCAGCGAGAACACGGTCACCACCATGATGCTGAACCAGTAATAGGCGTTGATAGCGCCTCGCGGCAAACGGGTGATTGCGATCGATGCCAGTAATGCCAGTGGCAGCAGCATTGGCATCGCCAGTACATCTCGGCCTTCGCCGGCAAGAGACAGGTAGGCAAGGATGGCGAAAAAGGCAACAAGGGGCAGTTGCAACTCCCGCTTTGAAAGCCCCTGTTTTCCTTCGATCCATAGCGACCACAGGGCAAACGGCCATGCTGGCCAGGCAAACCACGCTAATACGCCCAGAAAGTAGAGGTTGTCTTCATGCGCCTGAAACACAACTAACCCGCGCAGATCCTGTGCGCTCTGAGAAACCCATTGTGCAAAAAGATCAGGTTGCTGAAGATGCAGCGCCAGTGGCCAGGCCAGCACCAGCGGCGCTGCGACACCGATCGCGATCGCAGAGCTCTTGAAGAACCGCCCGTTACGGTAGCGCGGCGAGACAAATGCCATGCCAATAGCCATTGCAACGAGCATGAGCGTGTCTGAGGGGCCGCGTGCCAGAAACAGGAAACCAAGCCCGATGCCAAACCAGATCCCGCCCAGTTGTGCTCGTCTTGGCGCGAGCGCAAGCCCGTAAATTCCCACTGCCAGTGCCGCGAGAAGCGGGACCGCGCTGATCAATTGATGGCCACGCACCAGCAGACCGGCACAGCCGATCAGCATCAATGGTGCAACCCACGAGCGGTTTCCTCCCCACAGTTCGCGTGCCGTAAGCCCTGTGAACAGAAGCAGCAATGCCAACCAGATGCCCACCGACAGCCGCGCGGCGTCGTGCAGTGCGAAGACGGGTGAAAGCGTCATCATGCCCAGAAGGGCACCGTAGTAGACCAGTGGCGGCGTTTCCAGAAAGGGCGTATCTCCGATTCTTGGTACTAACCAGTCGCCGCTCTCGTACATGTGATACGCCGCGCCAAAGGTATAAGCCTCATCTGACTTCCATGGGTCGTGTCCGACCAGCCCGATCACGACCCACGCTGCGCATATGATGATCGCAAGATGACGCGGGCTGGCACTGAGCCAGGCGGCGAATCGTTCGTT
>Ga0316191_10003724_pt1 | contig 11322 bp, 8 predicted proteins | sample Eddworburr2cm_MG_FD_204928 | JGI IMG/M metagenome (GOLD analysis project Ga0316191, IMG submission 204928) | Coastal sediment microbial communities from Maine, United States - Eddy worm burrow 2 cm | ecosystem: Environmental > Aquatic > Marine > Coastal > Sediment | place: USA: Maine | collected... | reverse complement strand
TCCCTGATGAAGTCAAGGCTTAAATCAGTTAATGCTTCTGAAAGGACTTTGCCACTTTCCACCTGTATGGGAGTACTCATTCTGGAGGCATAGTTGAAAAAGCCACCACCCTTGTATACGTTAACGGTCTCAAAGCCCTGGTTTCCAGGCTGGTGTTCATCCTCAAAACCCAGGTGCCATTTTCCAAAATAGCCGGTTGCATATCCTGCCTCTTTCAACAATTCGCCCATGGTAATAATTTCCTCCGGCAGGTACTGCTGCCTGTTTTTCGGAACAATCACCTCCTCGTAGGGCCTCCAGTGCCCGGTAATGAAATCGATGACACCCACTCTGGCCGGGTATTGCCCGCTCATGATGCTGGCCCGGGTAGGAGAGCAAACCGGACAAGCAGCATAGGCCTCGGTGAAGCGGATCCCCTCCTCCGCCATTTGTGTTAGACGTGGAGCTTCATTGAATCTGTTGCCATACACTGGAAGGTCTGCCCATCCCATGTCGTCGGCCAGAATAAATACAATGTTTGGTCTGCTGCCTTTCAGGGAAACCTTTGCATTCTGTGAACAAGATACCAGGAAGACCGAGATCGTGAGTACTAGAATGATTATTAGGGAAAGTGGCTTTTTCAAGGAAATCAGAGTGAATTTACATGAAAGAAAACGACTACTAAATATAACAAAAAACTCTATGGAAAGCTTTTGACATGAATCGCAGATGGGGAATTTAGTATAGCTTGATTTTATGCAGTATCTTGAAGGACAATTTTTACCTGACCCCAAATGACTTATATGAAAAGTATCCCGAGTGTACTGCTATTATTAGCATTCATAGGCTTCAGCGCCTGTACAGAAAGATCATCTGAAGAACTGGCCCCGGAATGGGACCACTCCATTAATTTCAACTGGAAGTTTGCCAAAGGTGAGCAACAAGCTGCCATTGATCCGGACTTTGATGATTCTGCCTGGGAGGGAGTGGACCTGCCTCATGACTGGGCCATCAGTGGTCCCTTTGGGCCTCTGAAATCCAGGGGAAACACCGGCAAACTCCCATGGAAGGGGGAAGGCTGGTACAGGAAGACTTTTGACCTAAGTGCCGAAGCGGAAGGGCTTAGACTTCAATTCCTCTTTGACGGAGTAATGGCCAATCCTGAAATCTATTTGAATGGGGAGAAGGTGGGTTCATGGCGCTATGGATATAACTCTTTCTGGCTCGATGTCACCGAAGCAGCAATGTTCGGTGGCAGCAATGTACTGGTGGTACATGCCGATACCCGTGAACATTTTTCCCGCTGGTATCCGGGTGCCGGAATATACAGGAAAGTAGGAATGCGCCTGATTGATCCGGTACATATTCCGGTATGGGGACTCTATGTAAGCACTCCTGAAGTTTCAGAGGAGGAAGCAATGATTCACACCAGTGTTGAGCTCCAGAATAGTGCAGACTCAGACCAGACTGTACTTCTTAAGGTCTCTCTCCTGGATCCTGCCGGAAAGGCAGTGGCCAGGGTGGAAAAAGAGTTGGAGCTGCCTTCAGGAAAGGAATTGATTGCAGAATTCGATTTAAGCATAAATGAGCCCCTCATCTGGGATATCGAACATCCGGATCTATATACCTGTCTTGCTGTGCTGGAGATCAAGGGGAAGCATATACAAAACAGCTCAACAAGTTTCGGTATAAGAAACTTTAAGTGGACGGCCAATGATGGATTCCATCTCAATGGCAGGCGGGTTCAATTATACGGGGTGAATATGCACCACGATCATGGACCTCTGGGTGCAGCTTTTTTCCCAAGGGCCATGGAACGCCAGTTGGAGATTATGAAAGAGATGGGGGTGAATGCACTGCGAACCAGCCACAATGCCTGTGCACCGGAAGTACTTGAGCTATGCGATCGCATGGGCATTATTGTGTTCAATGAATTGTTCGACAAATATGGTCCGACAGCCGGAGTCCGATGTTCCACCGGTGAGTATGTGGATAAATATGCAGAAACTGAAGTGAAAAATTTTGTCCGTCGTGACCGGAATCACCCCAGTGTTTTTCTCTGGTCCATTGGAAATGAGATCGGAGATCTGTTAACAGATCGGGACAGCATGGCTTCGGAACATGTGGCCAATATGGTAAAGTACTTTAATAAGCACGACGACACACGGCCCATTACCATGGGATGCCATGTTCCTTCAGCTTCAGGAGAAGGTAAACACATTTTGGATGCCCTTGAGACTTCGGGTTGGAACTATGGCAGACGCTATGTGACCACCCGCTTAGCCTACCCGGATATGCCTCTGACATACAGCGAATCCGCCTCCGCCTTCGGCACCCGTGGTGCTTATAAATTGCCCTTACCCAAGAGCAAGACTGACTGGACTGACGATGGGGAGATTACAGCCTATATGCTCACCTCTGCCCAGTGGTCAGATATTCCGGAAATTGAATTTGAGTACATGCGCATTGATACTTTTGTGGCAGGGGAATTTGTCTGGACGGGATTTGACTATCTGGGCGAACCCACACCAGTTATGAATATTGATTCCCGCTGGGCTAAGGGTAGTTTTCTTCCCACGAAAGAGGGCTATGATGCACGTAGTTCTTATTTCGGTATCGTTGATCTGGCGGGCCTTCCCAAGGATTCCTATTACAACTACCGGAGCCTCTGGAACAGGAAGGTGCATACAGTACATCTGGCTCCACACTGGAACTGGCAGGGCCGCGAAGGTGAATCCATTCCGGTCTTTGTCTATACGGATGGGGATGAGGCAGAATTGTTTCTGAATGGGGAGAGCCTGGGCAGGCGGAGCAAGATGGATCCAAACCAGGCCTTAACTTCCCAGGCAATGGCTCGCGACTTTGAGTATTCGGTAGATCCTGAAGATCAGGAGAATCCATATTTTGAAGTTGTGGATGCTTACCGTTTGCGATGGATGGACGTAGCCTATGAGCCAGGAGAACTGAAGGCAGTAGCGTACAAGGATGGCGCTTTGATTGGAGAAGCAAAGGTGCTTACTGCCGGCGAACCGGTCACATTGCGTTTGACACCTGACCGCACTGATTTAGAAGCCAATGGAATGGATCTATGTTATGTCACCATTAGCATGATCGATGCAAATGGTAATATCTGTCCCCTGGCTATGGATATGCTGGAATTTACTGTAGATGGGGCCGCCAGGTTCATGGGCGTAGCCAATGGAAACCAGATGGGGCATGATTCTTTTACCGATGAAAGTCATCCGCTTTTCTATGGACAAGCTGTTGCAGTACTGCGCAGCAATCCTGGACAATCGGGCACAGCCACCCTAAGCATACGATCAGAATCTGGAATTGTAGCTGAAGCTGTGGTGAACTTCCTGTAGCTTTGGCTATATTTAGGCATAAGCTAAGGTCAATAAACTAACTACTAAACAGAGACACTTATACTATGGAAAACAGAAGAACTTTTATCAAGAAAACCGCCATTGGAACTGCTGGTGTTTCGGTGGGATTAAGCGCCATTTCGGCCAAATCATATGGAAGAATTCTGGGTGCCAACGACCGGATCAATATGGGTGTGATAGGATTGCGGGGAAGAGGAAAGGGGCTTATGGGTGCTTTTTCGGGCATGTATGACGACAATGTGTTCGTGAAGACTGTATGTGATGTGGATACCGAATACCATGAATCCTCCCGGGAGCTGGTGGCGGAGAACCAGGAAGGAAACAAGCCCGATGCTGTACAGGACCTGAGAAAGGTATTTGAGGATCCTGAAATTGATGCAGTGGCCATGGCTACTCCTAACCACTGGCATGCCCTTGGAAGCATATGGGCCTGCCAGGCAGGCAAGCATGTCTATGTGGAGAAGCCCAGTTCCCATAACATCTGGGAGGGCCGGAAGATGGTGGAGGCAGCCAGGAAGTACAATCGTGTAGTCCAGGTGGGTTTTCAGAACCGCTCCATCAGCAACGTGATGCAGGCCATGCAGTTTTTGAATGATGGTGGCATCGGAGAGGTATATATGGCTCGGGGAACGTGTTTCAAGCCCAGAGATTCATTTGGCATCTCGCCCGACAGCGAAGCCCCTGCCACACTGGATTACGATCTCTGGCTGGGACCTTGTTCCTACCGGGCCTATAATGAGAAACGGGGACACTACAACTGGCACTGGCACTGGAACACCGGGAACGGCGATACCGGGAACCAGGGTCCTCACCAGTTTGACATTGCCCGTTGGGGATTGGGAAAGAAGGTACACCCGGTGAAGGTACAATCCATGGGCGGTATATTTGGGATTTCACCCCATGGCTGTTCCCAGGAGACCCCCAACACACAGACCTCCATCTTTGAATACGAGGATGGGAAGATCCTGGAATTTGAAACCCGCGGACGCTTTACCAACAGCGAATCCAATGCAAGAATCAAGATAGGGAACATCTTTTATGGCAGCGAAGGCTGGCTTGAGGTAAATGGATCCAACTGGAAGGCTTACAGAGAGCGTGAAGAGGAGCCCTTTGCCGGAACCGGCATTGAAGCTGAAGGTGCAGCCGTAGGCGGTGATAAGACCTTCCGGGCAGCGCCCAGCAGCGGAGGCCATTTTGCCAACTTTATCGATGCTGTACGCTCGGGCGATCCGGCTGATCTGAATTGCGACATCCTGGTAGGCCATATGTCCACCTGTCTGCCTCATCTGGGAAATATTGCCTACAGGGTGGGAGAGACACTGGAGTTCAATGGTGAGTTCGAGAAATTCATCGATAACCAGGAAGCCAACCTGCTGCTGACACGCAAGTACAGATATCCCTATGTAGTTCCCAATAAAGTCTAAAGGAAAAATCATGAAACAGTATTATAAATTGGCCTGGGTGCTGGCAACAGCGCTTCTCTTATCCGGATGTGATTCTTCAGTAAGCCTCTTTGATGGCAAGAGCCTGGAAGGTTGGGAGTGTGATCCGGTGGAGCAGATAGCCGACTGGAAGGCAGTGGATGGAGAATTGCTGGGGGAGAATGTCACAGAAGAAGCTTCCATTATTTGGACCACCTCCTCCTTTCGTGATTTTGAGGTGGAATGCGAATACATTACCCTCACCGACGATTACGATACCGGCTTATTTATCCGCGGACTTAGCCATCAGGTGCAGATCGGGATCTCACGCTCCCTCCAGAAGGACATGACTGCATGCATTTATGCACCAGTAGATGAGCAGGGCTCTTATCCGGGCCAGACCGACAAAGTGGAAGAAATCCATAAGATCGGGGAGTGGAACCTCCTGAAAGTGGTGGTTACCGGCAAGCGGATCCAGACCTTCCTGAACGGTGAGCCCATGGTGGATTATACCGGTGTCGAGCTGGTGGACGAGGGTCCCATTGGCTTGCAGTTACACGGGGGAGTTCACATGTCGGTCAAGTTTCGGAACATCAAACTAACATCAATTTAGAACCATGAGAAGAATCAAACACATACTCATGCCAGTGATGGCTGTCGTTTTCATGTTTGGCTGTACCGTCAGCAGCACCAGGGTAGCAAAAGTTGAATTGAAGAAGAATAAGGAGGGATACCATCGACTGTACGTGAATAAGCAGGAGTTTTATGTGGATGGGGCGGGTCTCGAATTTGGAAATGTAGAAGCACTTGCCGAATATGGAGGAAATTCATTCAGAACCTGGCGCACCAGGAATGAATCTGAGGACGCCGTTGAGGTATTGGATCGTGCTCATAAAAACGGATTGATGGTATTGATGGGTCTCGATGTTGCCCGGGAGCGGCATGGTTTCGATTATAATGATGCTGAACAAGTCAACAAACAGTTTGAATTTCTGAAAGGGGAAGTGGAACGCCTGAAGGATCATCCGGCGCTGTTGGGCTGGGCGATTGGCAACGAATTAAACCTGGAAGCTGAGAACCTGAAAGTCTACGATGCGGTAGAGGAAATATCCAGGATGATTCACGAAGTGGACCCGAATCATCCCACCACCACGACCATGGCAGGAATAGGCAAACGGGAAGTGGATTATATTAAGGAACACTGTACGGACATCGATTTTCTATGCATACAAATGTATGGCGATATTGTGAACCTCCAGAAACGTATTAGCGATGCAGGATGGGAGGGGCCCTATCTGGTGACTGAGTGGGGTGCCACCGGTCATTGGGAAGTAGCCAGAACCGAGTGGGATGTTGCTATAGAGCAAACAAGCAGGGAGAAGGCGGAAGCTTTCATAGAAAGATATGAGCTTGCCATTAAGTCAGACCCCGTCAATTGTATGGGCTCCTACGTGTTTCTGTGGGCTCAGAAACAAGAACGTACACCCACCTGGTACGGCATGTTCCTGGCCAATGGAAATGTTACTGAGACTGTTGATGCCATGCAATTTGTATGGACCGGATCATGGCCTGAGAACCGTTGTCCCACCCTCGAATCCTTTATTCTCGATGATAAAACAGCTTACGATAACATCAAATTAAAGGCGGGCGAAAAGTACCAGGCTGCTGTGCTGGCCACGGATTATGAGAATGACCCAATCCTGTACCAGTGGGAAATTCTTCCGGAAAGCACCGACCTGGGCATGGGAGGCGATTATGAAAGTCGCCCGGAAACACTATTAGCAATGGAGTCTGATCAGTCCGAAATTGAACTGGATGCTCCAACGACTCCCGGGCCCTACAGGTTGTTTATCTATGCCACCGATGATGGAGGCAGATCAGCAACTGCAAATATCCCGTTTTTTGTAGAAGAGTAGTTTTTTTCAAGGTTCGGGAACTACAGCCGGAAAGCTAAGCTTCTGCAGAAGAGGATCCAACATTATTTGGGCATTCAAATTTTCCAGAGCTTCCTTAAGGGCTCTCTGATGGGGAAGTCGTGTGTCCAGGCTATACAAACCTACCCATTTCTTTCCCCGTCCTACCCCGCGGTGGGTGGTAATAAACTGCTTGTTCTCATTGAAGAAACTTGCTTCAACTTCCACATCGGTAAGGGAGGTGGCAAAGGGAATTCCAAAGAGGGTTCCCATACCCAGGGTGAGAATGTTCAATGCAGTTCCCACATTGACCCGGTATTTCTCGTGGTAGTAAATAATGCTCATCTCCACCGAACCCTGGGTTTCAACACCCGGAGTCACCAGTTGCTCCTCCATGTAAAATTTCAGAAAGCGGAATGCATCATTGGCTTTCACATCGGAGATATAAGTGGAAGAGGTTTGCTCCACAGTCTCATCGCCAAGACCTGTGATCTCGGTGGTATAGAAGTTTCCATAGGTTTGATAAGTGCTGGAGATCTCTGCGGTATTAATATAAGTCTCCATGGGAGGGAGTTTGTAGCTGTTCTCAAAAGGAAAGGTATAGACCGACTTCTGGGCAAGCATCGCAATACTTGTACAAAGCAGAAAGAAGGCCATGGCTGGGATATGGTATTTTTTTATCATGGCAAGGGCATATAGGTGTAACTACCCGTTATAGCACAAATACCATTCCGAAATTTTACTAATTTTACCATACACAAGCAACAAGTCCATTTTCATGAAAAGAAGAGATTTCATTCACAAGAGTGCAGCTGTGGCTGCAGGTACCGGAATTGTATCCACTATCCCCGTAACAGCCAAAGCTGCAGCACGGATCCTGGGAGCCAGTGAAAAAGTAAATATCGGCGCTATCGGGCTGAAAGGCATGGGAATGTCCGATCTGAAATCTTTTCTGAAGATGGAGGGTGTGGAATGCCTTGCCCTTTGTGATGTGGACCGGAATATTCTGGAGCAACGTGCAGCCGAAGTGGAGAAGATCCAGGGAAAAAAGGCCACCTTGTATGGCGACTACCGGAAGCTGCTTGAGCATAAGGGCCTTGATGCCGTTATTATCGGGACTCCCGACCACTGGCACACTTTGCCCATGATCGAGGCCTGTCAGGCCGGACTGGATGTATATGTGGAGAAACCCATTGCCAACTCCATCGAAGAGATCGATTTGATGATCGCTGCCCAGAAGAAGTATGGCACCGTGGTTCAGGTGGGGCAGTGGCAACGCAGTGATCCCCACTGGAAGGATGCTGTCGATTTTGTGCATAGCGGAAAACTTGGGCGGATACGCACGGTGAAAGCCTGGGTTTACCTGGACTGGAAGCACATGCTTCCTGTACAGCCGGACGGACCTGCTCCAGAAGGCGTTGATTATGATTTCTGGCTGGGACCGGCACCCAAGCGCCCCTTTAACATCAACAGGTTCCATTTCAATTTCCGCTGGTACTGGGATTATGCCGGCGGACTCATGACTGACTGGGGAGTTCACCTGCTGGACTATGCCCTTTATGGTATGAATGAGTATGTGCCAAACTCTGTGATGTCCTCAGGTGGAAAGTTTGCCTTCCCTGAAGATGCAAGGCAAACTCCCGATACCCAATTCGCCATGTATGAGTTCGACAACTTCGGCCTGCTCTGGGAATCTACCCTGGGCATTGGTCAGGGCAACTATGGCCGCGCACATGGCGTGTCTTATATCGGTGAGAATGGTACCCTGGTGGTGGATCGTCAGGGCTGGGAGGTAATCGCAGAAGCCCCGGGAGGAACTCCAAGAATGGAGGCTGTTCCCCTGATTAAGAAGGGAGGAGAGAGCGGACTGGATCTGCATGTGAAGAATTTCCTGGAGTGCATGAAGACCCGGGCAACTCCCAATGCCAGTGTCGAGATAGGTGGTCATATCGCCAGGATCGCCCAGCTGGGCAATCTGGCACTGAGAACCGGGAACAAGATAAGCTGGGACGGAGAAAAGGGCAAGGTAATTGGAGATGAGAAGGCAGCTAAAATGACCAGGGCCAACTACCGCGCGCCCTGGGTCTTGCCAGAGCTCTAGTCTTAAAAGCGCCCGATCAGGCTGTAGTTTTCGGTATTGCAGTAAATCTGGCTAAAAAAGGAAAAGCCCGCCTTGCTGGTATCTAATTTGCGGTCCACCCTAAGGATGGGATGATTCTTCTTTACCCCAAAATGCTCTACGATTCTTTCATCGGCAGTAATAGCCTGAATCTTCTGTTCCCCGCCCTTTACCTCTATCTGATAATGTTTGCGGAGTATGTCGAAAAGCGAACGATTCTCAAAGGTCCTGGATGTGAACCTGGGAAGGTTCAGGTTGGGTATCATGGTAATATCGTAAAATACCGGCTTCTCATTGATTAGCCTTAAGCGCTCCAGGTGAATGCATCCCAGGCTCCTGTCCCGCTCACTGAGCTCATATCCAAAGGCATGTTCCCAGTTTATTATGTGAGGTTTCACTATGATCTTAGTGGTGAGAAGGTCCTGGCCAATGGCTGAGGTAGTACCGGTAAGCGATAGAATACCTATTCCCTTGGGTAAGCCCTGGACGATGCTCCCTTTTCCCTGCTGCCGGATAATGAATCCTTCATTTACCAGCATATCCAATGCTTTCCGCACGGTAGGACGGGTGAGCTGGTGGGTGGCACACAGTTCATTTTCGGAAGGCAGCAGGTCTCCGTACTGGTAAGTAAGATCTTCGATCAGTCCCCGAAGCACTTCGTACAACTTGCGATATTGCGGAACATCTTTTCTGACCATGAGTGTTTGATATAGTTGTCAGTATCAGACAAATTACTTGTAAAGATAAGAAGAGATATTGGCTTTGCAAAAAATATTACTTTCTGAAGTTATAAATGATTGAAGTATAACCTTATATAAATAGTATTTAAAAACATATATGAGATTTTCAGTATATAAATAATTTGTTTATATTTGCACTTGTATATACAAGTTATAAGATTATCTATTATGGCTCTAGCAGTAATTATGCCCCGCCAGGGACAATCGGTCGAAAGTTGCATACTCACAGAATGGTATAAATCCGAGGGGGAAGAGGTAAAGAAAGGGGATCTTTTGTTTGCCTATGAAACCGACAAGGCGGCCTTTGAAGAGGAGGCACCTGAAGACGGCCTACTTTTGGCCCGTTTTTTCGATGCGGGCGATGAAGTGCCTGTGCTTCACAACGTAGCAGTGATTGGTGCCGAAGGAGATGCAGTAGATGAGTTTCGTCCACAAGGTAATCAGCAACTCTCTCTGCAGGACCTATCCCAACAGGATATAGAGTCAAGTGGAAGTACTGAAGAAATGAAATCACTTGCCCCCGAGCCTTTGGCAGCTGTATCTGCGGCCCAGAGCAATGGCAGGTCCAGTATTTCGCCCAGGGCCAGGAAGCTTGCCTGCAAAAAAAGGGTGGTGCTTGATCAACTTCGGGGCAGTGGTCCGGGAGGAAGAATCATTGAACGGGATGTACTGGAGGCCATAAGACAGGGCAAACGATTGACTCCTCTTGCCCAGAAGAAGATGGAAGCGGAGGGCTTGACAGTTCCAGCCGGAAGCAATGAAGATAGCGGAAGATACAAAGCAGGAGATCTGGTTGAGCGGGATCAAAATGCAGCCGGCCTTGCGGGTACGGAAGGGCTGGGTGCTTATACAGATGCACCCTTAAGCAATGTGCGTAAGATCATTGCCGGGGCCATGTTACGCTCCCTGCAGAATTCGGCTCAGCTTACCCATCATTTGAGTGCCAATGTTACAGGGATGCTGGAGCTTCGGCGACAGGTGAAAGCCAGGCAGAAGGAGGGATATCCCCACAACATCACCCTGAACGATATGGTTTGTTATGCCGTGATCAGGAGCCTGCTCCTGCATCCCGGGGCCAATGCTCATCTCCTGGGCGATAGCATACGTCAGTTTTCACAGGTTAACCTGGGATTGGCTGTAGATACCGACAGGGGACTGATGGTTCCGGCTCTGCTGAATGCCGACCGTCTCTCACTGCCCGGACTTTCCACCAGCCTGAAAGAGATGGCCGAAAGTGCAAAGCTGGGCAGCATCTCGCCCGATGTACTGCTTCCGGAGGCGGCTTCATTTACGGTTTCAAACCTGGGTTCCTATGGGGTGGAGATGTTTACTCCGGTCATCAACCTGCCCCAGGCGGCCATCCTGGGCGTAAACACCATCATCCAGAGACCGGCAGTATTGCCCGATGGCAACTTCGGGTTCCAGCCCTTTATGGGACTGTCTCTTACTTATGATCACAGGGCATTGGACGGGGGACCCGCCACATTGTTCCTGGCAGAGATCAAGAATCAGATAGAGTCTCTCAACTCCGACTTACTATAAACTTTTTTGCAAAGCATTCAAACCTTTTACATCATAAGATTATAACGCGCAGCACACCATGCCAAAAACACAATTCATCAATCCGGCCAATGTACGTAAAGCCCAGGTCCTTGAGCTTGGATCCATCCCTGTGAACCAGTATGACAGAACCATAAAGGAGGAGTTATCGAGGTTTTCCAAGGATGACCTGGTGCGGATTTACCGCGACATGCAGATTATCAG
>Ga0316191_10003723_pt1 | contig 11322 bp, 8 predicted proteins | sample Eddworburr2cm_MG_FD_204928 | JGI IMG/M metagenome (GOLD analysis project Ga0316191, IMG submission 204928) | Coastal sediment microbial communities from Maine, United States - Eddy worm burrow 2 cm | ecosystem: Environmental > Aquatic > Marine > Coastal > Sediment | place: USA: Maine | collected... | reverse complement strand
CCAAACGACCTTAATGATGAATTCAGATTCATCTGTGGGATTGACCGATTCAGGCGGTACAGAAAAGCTTTAGAAGATTCAAAGCTCGTGAGCCCGCTTTGCATGTCTCTGGTTGATGGTGAAGCATCCAAAATGACAGCAAAGTTGTCAACTTTGGGCTGATAGGCGCCGGATTTCAATTTGGCGGTGAGATCCACCGGTTGAAACTGTGGGTGGACTACCGGCGCATGATGGGCCTGACAGCTGACAAGTATAACGCCCATCAACACAATGAAACTTAGGAGGTAATAATTTTTTTTCATCGTCCTGTCTCCTTTCGGTTTGAGCAAGAAGTGTTGAAGCATTCATAGAATAAAATTAGAATTTAAGCGGCAAACTTTCTGTGAAGAGACGCCGAGGCTGAATCCCTTCGATCTGAAGACCTGGATGAACCTGTCGTCCGAAACCGGTTAACCGCTCTTTTGCTGATCGGAAAAACAATATCTGTGCCGCCGAACGGTTTTTTTGTCCAGTAACCTATGACCGATTGGGAAAATGTCAAAAAAATGGCCCTGCTTTGAGTGAAAAAAAGCAGGGCCAACCAATTAAGAACCGTAAATATTGATTCTAACTATCAGGTCGTTAATTTTGAAAAATCGGCGAATTGGCTGAAAAGTGCTGCGATGTGTTCGAGCAGGGCCAGACGGTTGCGGCGAATGCTTTTATCCTCTGCCAGGACCATGACGCCGTCAAAGAAGGCGTCTACCGCACCGCGCAAGGTGGCGATATCCAAAAGCGCTGTTTCAAAAAGGCCTTTGTCCATCGAATCCGAAACCTTATTCTCAACTTTTTTAAAAGCGGCAAAAAGCGCCGATTCGCTTTCATGTTCAAAGAGATTTTCTTTCACTGCGCCGAGTCTTTCCTGCCCTTTCTGTTTGCCCGATTTTTTTAAAATATTGACCACTCGTTTAAAAGCCACCGTCAGGGGTTCATAATCCGGCTTGGCCTTAAGCGACTCAAGCGCTTCCAGACGACTCCATAAATTGGGCACATGATCGATAGAAACATCAACAACCGCAGCGATAGTATCCTTGGCATATCCCTGATCGGCCAGCAGCTGGATGATGCGGTTTTGCAAAAAAGAATAGACCTTTTGCGTGAGCGCTTTTAGTTCATCCAAATCTTTTATTTCAAATTGGCTGAGACTTTTTTTGATCAGTTTTCGGAGTGAAAAGCAAAATCCCTTGTCGTTCATGATTTGAATGATCCCGATCCCCTGGCGCCTGAGTGCATAAGGATCGGAAGCACCGGTGGGCGTCAGTTCAGCGCTGAAGCACCCGCAGATGGAATCAATTTTATCGGCGATGCTTAAAACGGAGCCCGTAATGGTCTGCGGCAGCGGACCGCCTGAATATGTGGGCCGGTAGTGCTCCTCGATGGCAGCGGACACGGTGGCGCGCTCACCGGCAATGGTGGCATAGACCCGGCCCATAACCCCCTGCAGTTTGGGGAACTCCCCGACTACCTGGCTGACAAGATCCGCTTTGCACAGTTTTGCCGCGCGGGCGACCTGGGTTTTGAGCCCGTTACCCTGTTTTCCGTCAGCCAGCCCGACATCCACCGCTTTGGCGATGAATTTACCGATTTTGGCGACGCGCTGAATTTTCTCATACATCGTGCCCAGCTGGGCCTGGAATAAAACCCTTTTCAGTTTTTCCACCCGCTCATCATTTGAGACTTCCAGATCACCCTGGTAGAAAAACTGGGCATCGGCCAGGCGTGCGCGCAGCACGCGTTCGTGGCCCTTGGCCACCAGTTTCATGTCCCTGGCCTTGGTATTATTGACCGCGACAAAATAAGGTAAAAGCCTGCTGGATTTATTAACAACCGCAAAATATTTCTGATGTTCCCGCATTGCCGTAATCAGCACTTCGTCGGGCAGTTCGAGAAATTCCTTGTCGAATTCACCCGCTATGGCTACCGGATACTCAACCAGGTTGTTGACAATGTCCACCAGTTCCTCATCGGGCAGAATGCTGCCGCCGACTTTCTTTGCCGCTGCGGTGATCTCGCGTTCGACCGCTTTGCGGCGTTCAGCAAGATCAACGACCACCTGAGCCGCTTTCAGGCGTTTCAGATAATCATCGGCTGAATCAATTTTAATTTTACCGGGCTGCATAAAATAATGCCCGTGCGAGGTGCGCCCGGCGCTGACATTTCCCAGTTTAAATTGAATCACTCTGGAACCCAGCAGCGCCAGGCAGGAATGAATCGGCCTGGCAAAAGTGATGTCCAGATCCGCCCAGCGCATGGTTTTCGGAAACGGGATCGCCAATATCGCCTTTGGCAGGATCTCTTTAAGCACGGTATGCGTTGCCTGACCCCGCTCCTGCTTTACCGCGCACAAATAAGCCCCTTTGCGGGTCTCTTTAACGCTCAGCTTCTCAATTTTAACACCCGCTTTCTCGGCAAACTTTTTGGCGGCCATGGTCGGTTTGCCGGATTCGTCAAATCCGACTTTAACCGGGGGGCCGGTCAATTCAGTCTTTAGCGGCAGCTGTTTGGTGGCTATTTTTTCAATTCGAACGGCAAGCCGCCGGGGAGATGCGAATATTTCGGCGGAACCGTGCTCAATTCGGGCTTCAGTCATCTTTTTTTGCAACGTTGCCGCCAGCGCCTTTAGTGCAGGGTCGATGTAACCTGCCGGAATTTCTTCAGTGCCAATTTCAAGCAATAACGTATCCATTTTCGCCTCTACTTAAGGTTTCAGGTGTCAGGTTTCGGGTGTCAGATTTTCCGCCGCAGGCGGATCAGATGACAGAAGTCAGATGACAGGGAGAAGAAAAAAAAGGAATAAAATCTAAAGATGAATCAAACTAACTGTCGTCTGTCCTCTGTTTTCTGTTATCAGTTGACTGGTTACTGACACCTGACACCTGAAACCCGAAACCATTTATTTTATTTGTTGAGCAGCGGATATCCCATGCCTTCGCGCTGTTTCAAATACCCTTCTGCACTCGCCCGTGCGAGGTTTCTTATCCGGCCAATATAGCCGGTCCTTTCGGTCACACTGATGGCTCCCCGGGCATCCAGAAGATTAAATGTATGGGAGCATTTCAGGCAGTACTCGTAAGCCGGCAGAACAAGCCCGTCTTCAGCCTGACGTTTGGACTCCGCCTCGTACTTATTGAACAAATCAAATAAAACGGGTACATCGGCTTTTTCAAAATTGTAGGTCGACTGCTCAACTTCTTGCTGATGATGTACATCACCATATTTGATCGCATTGTTCCATTGCAGATCATAAACATTGTCCACACCCTGAAGGTACATCGCAATTCTTTCCAGACCGTATGTCAGTTCGACGGGAATGGGGTGCAATTCAATACTGCCGGCCATCTGGAAATAGGTAAACTGGGTAATTTCCATTCCATCCAGCCAGACTTCCCAGCCCAGACCGGAAGCCCCCAGGGTGGGCGATTCCCAATCATCTTCCACAAAACGGATATCATGATCGAGGGGATCGATGCCCAACACCTTCATACTCTGAAGGTATTGTCTTTGAACATCAAAAGGAGACGGTTTCAAAATGACCTGATACTGGTAGTAATGCTGCAGGCGGTTGGGATTATCACCGTAACGGCCGTCGGTCGGTCGGCGGGAAGGTTGAACATAAGCAACATTCCAGGGCTCCGGACCCAACGCCTTTAAAAGTGTCGTTGGGTGAAATGTCCCCGCGCCGACTTCCATATCATAAGGCTGTACCATTACACAGCCTTTGCGGGCCCAAAATTTGTTCAATTCTAAAATCACATCTTGAAAGTACATTTCGTATGCCTTTTCTTTGTTAGGTTCAGGGTTCTGGGTTCAGAGGTTCAGGGTTTAATGGTTTCAGGGTCTGGCTAATAGTTTCTGGCTGCTGGTCGCTGAATTGGGTTGATTCGTTAATTCGTCGAATGGTCAAATAGTTTAAAATGGATTGCATCCTTTGACGAATTGACTATTCAACTAATCAACTATTTAACTTTGCCATCTGCCCTCTGACCTCTGTTATCTAACCTCTGAACCTTTGAGCGTTTGAACCTTTAAACCATGCGCCTGGAACCTAAGGTTAGTGGACCACCAGCCCCTGCGAGTCAATTTTGGGCTCCAGCAGACCGCTCTCTTTTTCAGATGAAAGTATCTCTTCCCATATGGGTCTCAAGCTGTCAATATGTTTAGCATCACCCAGGGCCCAGATACATCCGCCACCCCCTGCACCGGTAAACCGGGCACCGCAATTATTAGCCACAGCCGTTTTTATCAATTGAACACCGATCTCATCGAGCACCTCCGGGGTCATTTTTCGTCGAATGGCGGTTTCCCTGTTCATCAATTCGGCCGCCTTCATATAATTTCGGTCGGCCAGGTGACTGACGAACTGCCGGGTACAGCCAACGATTTCAGCCCAGGAATCCCGAAATTTTCCGGTAAGAAATTGGTGGACCCAACGGCTGTTGATGTCTTTTGACTCGTGCGGCTTTCCGCAATATGCCAGCAGCAGGTGTTTTTCAAGATCGTTATGCGCTCTTTTCGGCAGAACCATTTTTTTTCTAAATTGAGGATATTCAGTGCTGACCGGCCATATCCAGGCGTTGGCACCGCCATATATGGCTGCCAGCTGATCCTGCATACCACAGGGAACGCCGGCGACACTTTCCTCCAACCCGTGGGCCAGGGAGGCAATGCCGGGCCGGGTCAGCAGTTTGGCTGAAGATGCCTGCTGCCATAACTTCGATAAGGCTGCAATCAGCGCAACAGCAGCTGCCGATGATCCGCCCAGAGCACTGCGCGGTGGTGATTGGGATTCAATTTGGATATGAACATTTCCCGCATTAAAATATACAGCAACCGCAAGCATCAAACCCAGCGGATGTATAAAGGGGGCCCGGTCAATGGGAAATTCGACACTTTTAAATCCTCTGGAAGAAATTTTTATGCGCCTATTGTGATGGGGCAAAAGACGAACCCGGGTTCTGAGCCCCACAGCGATGTTAAACGTGCAGGGGGATAGATGGCGCAGCGTGTAATAAAACGTGCGAATGTCAAGCGTGCCCCCCATATCGATCCTGCAGGGCGCCGATGCCTCAATCGGCTTTTTTTCAAGAATGCGTTGGAATTTGTTATGCATAAAGAAACGTTTTTTTAGTTCGATTGATTGATTATTTCCTAATCTGCCTCAAAAACTTAAGACTCTGCGGCTGCATTCCCATAATATACGGCACAAATGCCTCGAGGAATTCCAGACTTTCCTTTATCGCCGGCGCCCCGAATCGGACCCGGGAGGCTTTCTTCAGGTCACCGCTTTCGACCCAGAGCAATTGTTTAATCGTTCCCTTAGAAAGCCGGATGCGACCACCAGCGCCCGAGGTACACTCATCGCATAAGATGGCCCCCTTGGCAATGTCAAAGACAACCTGATTGGACTGGATTGTTTCCAGATTTTTGCGGCAACGCCCGCATTGCCGCAAACTGGGGCCATGCCCGGAAAGGTTCAGCAGCCTCATTTGAAAAAGAATGCTTATCTCCGCTGCCGCAGATGCGCCGCCGTCAAGCTGACTCAGTGCATGTTTTAAGAGATAATATAGCGCGGTCTGCTTTTGGTTTTCTTCTACCCATTTATTCAGCAATTCACACCAGTAGCTGGCATAGGCGGTTTTTCTGATGTCATTCCGAATGGTGCTAAAAGGGGATATTAAAGTCGCTTCCTGCAGGACAGGCAGGCCACGGCCTTTACCTGTGCTGGCAACAGCTTCCATAAGTGAAAAAAGCTCCAGAATGCCTGCAAATCGTTTCGTGCTTTTTTTAGCCGATTTTGCAATTAAGGAAATTTTACCCCGTTCCAGCGAAAAGAAAGTTAGGATGAGGTCAAAATCCCCATAATCAAGTCTGCGGAGCAAAATGGCAGGCGTGGAAAATACCGGCATGGAATCATAGACCAAGGAGAGTGGTCGCTATAAAAAAATAAAACGTTACACTGATAATATCGATAGCGGTCGTTACAAATGGTCCTGTTGCTACAGCAGGATCGATATTGATACGGGCAAAAGCCATTGGAACCAGCGAGCCGACCAGTGCGGCGATAGACATTGAACTGATAACTGCAAAGCAAACCGCCAACGCCAGCGCTTCCATGCTGTAGCGTACTTGCGCGACACTGCCAATTAATAGACCGTAAACAATGCCTAAAATTACCCCGATCGACAGCTCTTTGAAGACGACGGACCATAAATCTCTGATAACGATACGGCCGGTTGCAAGGCCGCGAACCACAATGGTAGAGGACTGCGTGCCGATGTTACCGCCCATGCCCATAATCACGGGGATGAAGGCAGCCAGCGCAGCGACTTTATTCAGGGAGCCTTCGAATTTGCCGATAATAAAAAAAGCGGCGATTCCACCCACGCAACTGGCAAAAAGCCAGGGCAAACGGATTCGGGTGCTTTTCAGGACGGATTTGGTTTCGACAAATTCTCCACCCGCACCGGCCATCTTCAATATGTCCTCGGTGGCCTCGCGCCTGAAAATATCGATGACGTCATCCACGGTAACAATACCGACCAGCCGGTTGGTATTGTCTACTACCGGCACCGCCAGAATATCATAACGGGCAACGATTTTAGCCACTTCCTCCTGATCCATGTCAGTCTGAACAGAAAACACGTCGGTTGCCATAAACGATTTCAGCGGTGTTTCAGGCGGTACGAGTACCAGCTGTCGCAGAGAACTGACCCCAACCAGCTTGCCGTAATCATCGACGACGTAAAGATAAAAGGGCATCTCAACATCAGAGTATTCTTTTTGCAAAGATTCGATGGCCTGCCGGGCGGTGGTGTCCTCTGCCAGCGCAATAAAATCCGGTACCATGATTCCACCGGCAGTGTCATCCTCATAGCGCAGCAGATCTTCAACCTCTTCCGATTCCGCCTGTTTCATTTTTTCCAGGATGGTATCGGCTTTTTCTTCAGGCAGACGACCTAATAAATCGGCCACATCGTCGTTGGGCATTTGTTCAAAGACTTCGACGATATCTTCAAGCTGCATCCCTTCGGTAAGGTCCAAAAAGGTGTCCTCATCCACCTCGCTGAACAAAATTCCTTTTTGCTCGATATCCGTTATCATGCCGAATAACTTACGCTGTTGCGAAATCGATAACGAGCGAAAAACAGCGGAAAGATCGGCCGCATGGGTTTTGTTTACGATATTGCTCAGGTGTGTTGTCGCCCCGCGCCGCAACAGTCGTTTAATACTTTCCACCAGTATTTTAGTGCGATCTGTCTGCATCTTCTTCAAATAAACTAAAAATAATTTTTGAAGAACCCATCTCAAAAATATGGATCAGGGTTCAGGGAAGCTGAATGTTGACAACTTCGCCTGCTTTGCCGGAAATTTTTATGGGCTTTTCATTGAATTCCAATTCCAGCCCGCCGGCATTGCCAATCAGCAAATTAAATCCCGCAGAAGCCTCCATTTCCAGTTTCTCACCGGATATTAAATTGTATTCCTTGGAATCCTTGTTGTCGACGATGACCTTAATCCAGGTGTCTTCAACTGCGGTTATCTGCAGTACTAATTTTTCAATTGGTTTCGGTGCGGCGCCCTTTTTTACACTTGCATCGGTCCCTTGCCGGGAAGGCGCGACTTTTGAATGCTCGCTGCTGGCTGGCGCTTTAACGATTTCCGGCTCCGGCATCCGGCCTTGAAAATATGAATCGCCATAAAGCGACAGAACAATCACGGCTAAAATGACGATGATCGACAGAATCAGATTGCGCCACGCAATTAGAGAAGATCTGGGAGAAAAACTCCCGGCATCTGCCAGCCGGCTTATCATATTGAGCCGGGCCTCATAAAGTTTAACCGCCGCGTCACCATCGCCCCCGATGGCACGGGCATAGGAACGCAGAAAACCTTTTACAAATACTTCATCAGGAAGCGCTTCAAGATCCTCTTTTTCGATCAGCTGCAAATTGCTGACGGCAATACGCGTTTCTTCCGAAACTTTTTCCAGATTTATTTTCTTCTCAAGCCGCATGGATTGAAGATAGCGACCGAATGAAAAGGATTCTTTCTCGGTTTTCATAATATTTCGTTTCCGGTTATTTAATAATCTTGATATGCGACCGTTTGCGAAGCTCACCCAACCAGGTATTGTAACGGTTGTCAATTGCTTCGTTATATAAAACATCCTCGATTTCGGTTTCAACATCAGAGAAGGTTTTTGAATCTGCCACAAGTACTTTTTGAACATAGATGATTTGATACCCGCTATCGGTTTCTAAAATAGAACTATATTCCCCTGCTTTCATATCTTTAACAACATTTCGCAGCTGGGGTGAAAGTTCATCCAGGCGGTATAAGCCCAGATCCGTTCCTTGAGGGCTTTGTGGAGAATCAGGTGCTTCGGCCGCAAGGGATTCAAATGCTTGACCTTGCTTTAATTGACTTAAAACGGTCTCCATTTTCCCAAATGCAATTTGCTTTAGGGATTCATCTGTCATCTGGGAAAACCGGATAAAAATATTCCAGAGGTGATATTTTGTTTCAGCGGCATACTTTTCAATGTGTTCGTTGTAGTATTTTTCGATTTCCGCACCGGTGATCACGATCTTGGACTTGACTTCACGAGTTACCAGTTTACCCCTCAACAGCCGTTTTTTTAGATTCTCCCGATACTCTTCAATGGTCAAGCCCTGCTCGGCCAACCCCGCTCTCAAATCCTCATCGGTATAGGATCGGTTTTCTTTGATGCGTTCAATTGTCATATCAATTTCTTGCGTACTGATCGTGAGATTATTTTTTTTGATTTGCTGATCGGTAAGTTTTTCGTCAACCAGCTTGTTCAGCAGGTCCGCCCTTAATTTAAAAAGAGTTTCACGTACTTTTTCTGGGGAGTAACCCAGGGCCTGGATATTTTTTTCATAGGGTTTCAGGGTTTCATTTAAATCATACAGGGTAATGATTTCATCATTGACCACCGCAACAATTCGATCGACAATAATGGGTTCCTCTGCTTGAGCATGAATCGAGAAAACGGCCACGCTGAAAGTCAACACCCACCAAAAGATTAGGGGTGAAAATTTCCTAATTTTATAAGATAAACTTTCCATGATGAAACCACTTCTAATCATCCTGAATCCTGGCTTGAATCTTCGTTTTCCAACTCCTGGTCTTTACGGTATTCAGAACCGCTGAGTTTTTCCCAGTGGGTACTGTTGATTTCAATGCTATATTTTCGCTTAAGCTCTTTTATCCAGTTTTTATAAGCCTGCTCCGCTTTTTCCTGGCGCAAGTGTTTAATGATATTTTCATTGATGTCTTTGGTCTGATTTATTGAATCAGCATCCGTATCCGTGGCCTGAGGATTTCTTTCATAATAGCTGGCAATATCCTGCGGTGTGATGACAATTTGATTCTTAAGTTCATTGTCGACCACCTTTTGCATGAGCAATCTATTTTTTAATCGCGCTTCCCAGGATTCATAAGAAACAGCGAATTCCAGCAGCGCTTTTTCAAAAGTGTCTTCAGGATAATCGCTTTTAATTTCGCTGACGACTTTTTGAATTTCATCACTGGAAATGGAAAGACCCAGTTCCTCCGCTCTTTCAAGAATAATCATTTCCACTACCAGCTGGTTTAAAAGCCGAAGCCGCGCATTTCTGAACTCTTCAGTTTCATCCTCAAAGTTATGGGGATAGGCCGTTTTGACAATTTCAAATGCCTTATTGAAGTCCAGAACCGTAAGAATTCGGTCTTGAACGCGAATTAAAGGTTCGTTATCCGGGTTTGATCCTGAATTCATACAGCCGCCCCAGAAAACAAAGAGCAACATGGAAACCGCTGCAAACAACCAACTTGTTAACGGAAAAGATTTTGTCATGGACAACTCACCTATACGCCTTTTTTAGGTTCTTGAAACCTGAACCTATCTCAAAAATAGTGGTTCACCTAATCAGGTTTGTCCCGCCGAAGGCGGGATTTAGCGCGCTGTTCCGTTAGGCCCGTTTAAAAAGGATTAATGTCTGATTTTCTTTAACGGGCAAACGGGCTAACGGGCAACGGACTCAACCATTTTGAGATAGGTTCTATAACCTTTAATTGTTAACACGCGCTATAATATCTTTCAATATGTTTTTGGCCTGCCTCCGATGGCCGCCGCTTTGTTCGTTCGCCAATTTCACTTTCAAGATGCTCCCCGCTGTCAATTCGTACCGGCCAGGCGCCGCTTGAATCATATCCACCAGTGCTTGAGTGTTTTTCAGGTGAGCCTGGGAAAATTGCAGATGCATTTGACGCCCTATCAGATCTAATCTGGCAATGCCGGCTTTTTGGGATAAGATTTTCAACATAATTTTAAAAAGAAGGTTGTTGGCTTCTTCGGGTGGTTTTCCATAACGATCGATCAGTTCGTTTTTAAAATCATTAATCTCTGTGAGTTCGGTCATTCTGGCCAGTCGCCGATAAGCGGCCATCCGCTGGTCAATATCGGGGATATAGGATTCGGATAAAAAAGCGGACATCCGGAAATTGATTTCAGGATTCAGCGGTTCCAATGGTGTTTCGCCTTTTATTTCGGCAACGGCATTTTCCATCAGCTTTAAAAACATATCGTAGCCGACAGCCGCAATATGGCCGGATTGAGAAGCACCGAGAATAGTTCCGCCGCCACGAATCTTTAAATCATTCATGGCAATCTGAAAACCGGAACCCAAATCACTGTGTTCCATGAGAACTTTCAGCCGCTTCTGGGCATCCTTGGTCAGCATGCTTTCATGGGGAATAATCAAATATGCATAGGCCTGTTCATCTGATCTTCCCACCCGCCCCCGCAGTTGATAAATTTGAGCCAGTCCAAAACGATCGGCCCGATTAACAATGATGGTATTGGCCGAAGGGATGTCCAAACCGGATTCAATGATGGTGGTACAAACGAGCATATCAAATTCCTTATTCAAAAAACGATACATGACTTGCTCGAGATCATTCTCACTCATGCGGCCATGGGCGATATCCAACCTGACTTCCGGCACCAGTTGCTGCAATTTCCGGGCGATTTTGCTGATACTTTGAATATTATTGTGGACAAAGAAGATTTGGCCATGTCGCTGCAATTCTTTTCGAATCCCATCGGCGATCAATTCCGGATTAAATTCAGAGATATAGGTGATAATCGATTGACGAAACTCCGGCGGTGTAGATATGATACTGATATCTCGAATACCCACCAATGACATATGCAGGGTGCGCGGAATCGGTGTGGCGGTCAGCGCCAGCACATCCACATTCTGCTTTAACTTCTTAAGC
>Ga0316191_10003720_pt1 | contig 11333 bp, 9 predicted proteins | sample Eddworburr2cm_MG_FD_204928 | JGI IMG/M metagenome (GOLD analysis project Ga0316191, IMG submission 204928) | Coastal sediment microbial communities from Maine, United States - Eddy worm burrow 2 cm | ecosystem: Environmental > Aquatic > Marine > Coastal > Sediment | place: USA: Maine | collected... | reverse complement strand
AAAGCAGAAAACAGGGCTTCGACCAGGTGTTATGGCTTGATAGCAATGAGCATCGCTACGTCGAGGAAGTCGGCGCGATGAATATCTTCTTCAAGATCGCTGGACGCGTGGTAACACCGCCGCTAGGTGGCTCTATATTACCCGGTGTCGTGCGCGACAGCGCCCTCACCCTGCTGCGCGACTGGGATATCCCGGTGGAAGAGCGACGGCTTGGTATTGATGAAGTCATCGAGGCTTTTGCCAGCGGGGAACTTGAAGAAGTGTTTGGCGCAGGCACCGCGGCAGTCATCTGCCCGGTCGCCAGCATGGGCTACCGCGACGAGCTCTACCGCATTGCCAGCGCTCCACCGGGTGAACTAACCCTGAGACTTTACGACGAGCTTACCGGCATTCAATACGGCAAAATCGAAGATCGTCATCACTGGAATCAATGCGTCACGTTACCCGAGTAAAATCAGACATGCACACCTGCAAATCGAAGAGAGCAATCACAATGCTGCCAGTTAGAAACCGTTTAATCGATATCACCCTGATGCTGCTTGTGTCCACGATGCTGCTAAGTCCAGGCACGATTGCTTATGCCGATGACTCGAAGCCAACCGAACAGGTCAATGACATCGAGCGCATACTGGCTGAAATCGATCGCGAATCGCGAAGTATCAGCAAGCTCGAGAAGCGCCTCGCGAATGCAAAAGATCTGGCCAGGGCCGCTCTCGAATCACGGCAGATCCGATCACGTTTAAACCTGATGGAGCAGAACCTGATTTTTATCAAGCAGGTAACAGAGCAGGAAGAAGTCTCCGCCATAACCGAAAAACAGCAGCAGCAGGCACTCACTATTCTCGAATCCCAACTGCAGGCATTCGAGCCCACGGTCACTGCTCTACGTGCGCGAATAGTGCTACCGGAGGCCACTGCCTCGGCTTCTGAACAAGCGGCTATCTACAGCCAGATCTTTGAAGAAGTCGACCGCATGGACCGCGTCTACCAGATTCAAATCGAAACCATCGAAGCCGCGCCCTTGTTAGGTCGCGATGTGGATACAGAAAAGGCCGCGCTACAGCAAATCCTTCTGGAGCGCGCGGAGACGGGCTCGGTGCTGCTGGAAATGGCCACCAGCAACATCAAGGCACTGCGCGCGAGCGTTGCCGCCGTTCCCGATGACGCAGAGTCTAAAGCCAGGCTCAATGTCCTGACCAGTTACGTCACCAAACTGGCGAACACGCTCACCAATGTTCTTGCCATGATGGATATCCTGGAAATGGATACCACTGAATATCAAAACCAGTTACTTGCCACTACGGGCCAGATCACTACTGACCTGTTTCAGATCGGTGTTGTCACTAACCTGCTGGTCGGCTGGAGCGAGACTCTCTGGGAAGGGCTAATCGAAAGTGGTCCGGGACTGATTTTCGACCTCCTTCTGTTGGTGATTATTGTCTTTATCTTCTACAAACTGGCCAATCTCGCGCGAAACTTGACCGAGAAGGCGCTTGAAGACTCGCGTGTCCAGCTTTCCCAGCTGTTGAAACGCATGGTGACCTCTATCGTGCGCAACACCGTTCTGATACTGGGCGTGTTGATCGCGCTGTCTCAAATTGGCTTCAGCCTCGGGCCTCTGCTCGCTGGTATGGGACTGGTCGGCTTTGTCGTAGGCTTCGCACTGCAGGATACCTTATCCAATTTTGCCGCCGGGATGTTGATACTGATTTACCGGCCCTTTGACGTCGATGATGTCATCGAAGCCGGTGGTGTATCAGGCCTGGTCAGCGAAATGAGCCTGGTGAATACCACCTTCCTGACTTTCGATAACCAGACCATCATCGTACCCAATGGCAAAATCTGGGGCGATGTCATCAAGAACGTCACCGCGCAAACCGTACGCCGCATAGATCTGGTATTCGGCATCGCCTACAGCGACGATATCGAGAAAGCAGAGAAAGTGATGGCCGAGGTTGTGGCGGCTCACCCCGCAGTACTCGAAGATCCACCAACCATGATTCGCCTGCATGAACTCGGTGACTCTTCGGTTAACTATGTTGTCAGACCCTGGGTCAACAAGGACGATTACTGGGAGACCTTCTGGGCCCTGAACCGGGCAATGAAAATGCGCTTTGACGAAGAAGGCATCTCGATTCCGTTCCCGCAACGCGACGTTCACCTGTTCAAGGAATAATTCATCAGGCAATCGAGCAATCTTGAATTGCGGCCATTGATCGATCTCAAGCAGTTTGCCTGGTCGACCGCTCAACGACTCTTGCACAGCTGACAGAGGATCAATACAGCGTCGCTCGACAACGATAGCCGCGACGGACCAACAACGCCATAGGTTCAGCTAACGGGCACTGTCTTCCCTGCGCAGCAAATGCTCGGTCAATTTGAAGGAAACAATCCCGACCAGGGCAGCAACCGTGCCGCCAACGAACTGCGCGATCAACCACATCGAAGCATCCGGATCATCGGTAGCAAGGAAATAAACCGTAAACAGCAGCGCTCCTAACAATCCGAACCAGGGTATCGCAGCGGCGAGATAAACCGCCCACCAGGTTTTAACAATCAGGGCAACAAAAAAACCGATCAGTGCCGACCCACCAATTAATATCAACCAGATAGCCATAATCTCCTCCTCGATGGCTTTTACAAACTCTCCGCACCCGCCAAAACGCGACTGCCATGCGTAGTAAAAAGCAGCGATCAGTCAGGATAAAGCAGGTTTTATCCCTCAGGAGACCGCGCTGCCGGGCGCATGCCCGCCCTGATTCAAACGAAATCCCATTAACGCGACAACCGCCAGCAGTATCACCACGCCGGCGAGGATCAGGGGCGCAACAGGATTACCCGAGAGATCCAGCGCATACCCGGCGATCACCGGGAATATCCCCATTCCCACGTAATAGATCGTAAAAAAGATGCCCATGCCGAGCGCTCGATTTTCCGGCCTCAGCACCTGCGCGGGCAAGGCCATGATCAGTCCGCCGGCGGGTGCGAAAACAATCCCCAGCATGATAAAAATAAGGCTGAACGAAGACGTAAACGGAATAATCATGATCAACATGGCGATGGTAATAAAGATCACCACTAACGTCGCAAACGGGTGACCTATCCGTTCCGCCATCCATGCGCCCAGTGGCAATGCCGGAATAAACAACCAGCTGGTGAAACTGACTATTGCGCCTGCCGCAGTGAGTTCGACGCCCCTGGTAATGAGATATTCGGGCCCGAAACTGAGCGGCAAAATGAAAGCGACGTTATAAAAACACCAGACACAGCCTCCGAGCACTACGCCCCTGAATTCATAAGCTGTCAAGCGCCCGGGCAATCGTTCACCTGGTACCGCTTTGCTTTCATCGGATCGAGGAGGCGCGCTATAGATCAGCGCGACCAGTAGCAGTGCGATGGCACACAGCACCACCGGAATGAAAAAGGTCAATCTCAGTCCAATCATGCCCTCCAGTGGCCCCATGATCAGTAACGCAATGGCGATCCCGAGTGGCCAACTCGAAATCAATATCCCCATGGCGGTCGCAATTCGACGTTCGGCAAACCAGTCGGTGACCATCTTTGTCACCAGCACATTGAACAAGACAGCGCCAAGCCCGGAAATCAATCTGCCCAGAAACATCGTCTCGTAGGCCTCAGACAGCGCCAGCAGCACACCGCCAAGGGTCATCATCGCCAACCCCACTAAAACAACAGCCTTATCGCCAAACCGTTTCCCAAGCCAGCCTCCAGGCAGTGCAAACAGTGCCCCGGGTAGCAGGTATAAGCCGATCAGGATGCCCAGTTCGCTATGCGTGACGATCGAATCAGCCGTTAAAACGGGACCGACGGCGGCAATCGACTGGAACTGGAAACCCATTGTCACCCTGGCCAGGGTAAGCGTTGCCAAAATCAGCCAAAGTCGCTGCATACTTTTTCTACCAGGGTTCTGCTTGAGTTATTCGAAAGTTACCACCGCGCAGTGGCGCGCGAGACACCGCCAAACGACGACCGGGCGATTTCATTCATGTTCGCCAACCCCGACGAGGTACCGGGCCTGTTGCGCCGCCCGCAGCCATGGCGTGGTACACGGCGTCGCGATAACCCTGCGCACCATCCTCAGCTAAGGCGAGCTATCGATCAAAAATGATAGTAGGTGACATTGAGGTACTCGATCACGTCATCGACCTCATCGTCGAACCAGGCCGCACCAATCGTATCCTTGCAAAAGCGTACCTGCTGGCCGAGTCGAGCCAGATCGCCAACCTTGCGGTCTTCCCGAGTATATACCGCCGAATCATGGCAACCCGTACAATGCTCGAAGTGCAGATCGGCGCCGTTTTCAATATCGGCAGCCTGGGTTGCCCCCAGCCACAGAAACAGCCAAAGGGCTGGGAATAGTGTTGATATGAATTTCATCATCGTCTCCGTAATTAGCGCATTTTCCCCGCGCAGCTGAATGACCCGGAATTAATCAGAGGCTCCCAGGTAAAAGCGCATCATCCATTCGCCCCAGACCTGTGAGTCCGGTTCACCCGCGGCTATGTAACGTTCGGCCCTGGCACGCGCCTCTGGCGAAAGACCGTCGGTAGTTTTAAGAAAGTTTACCATGGCGCGATGGGGCTGCTCAGGATGGCCCTGAAAACACAGCAGATTATCACCAATCGTGTAGCCGTAATTTTCATAGTCGTCCGTGTGCGCAAACGCGACCGCGTCCCTGGGCAGGCGCGTGACGCGCTCCTGGTTAAAATGATAGAGACCTGTGGTCGTCACCCCTGGTTGCATCCAGTCAAATTGCCTGCTGATATGCACCGGGTAATTACCAATCACCCAGCCATTTTCGTTGTGCCCCACATCACCGCCAAAGGCGCAGGCAACTAACTGATGGCCGAAGCAGGAGCCGATGATTCTGAGCTTACGATCCTCGGCATCCTGGATAAGCTCGATCAATCGCGCTATCCAGTCATGATCATCGTGGACGCTGCAGGGACTGCCGGTTACCAGAATGGCGTCATAATCATCGAGGCGCCCGGGGAACTGGTCTTTAGAGGTAAAGAAAACGTCAAAACGGGCAGCCGGATTAAAGGGTTGCAGCAGATCGATAAATTTCTGTGCGTCCGTTATACCGAGGTCGTCGGCCCAGTAGGCTTCGGGGACGGAATCCAGAATGGCGATTCTGATGGCTTGCTTCAATTTGCTTTCCTTTCAATACACGTTGACTCGAAAAGCAACGATACCTGAAAATTCGAATACAATTAACCCGCTAAGGTAAAACGGATGCCCTCATGACACCAGAAGAATTTCGCCAGGCGGGCCACGCGCTCATCGACTGGATCGCCGATTATCGTACTGATCTCGAAAAGCGGCCGGTGCGCGCCCGGATCAAGCCGGGTGACGTAAGCGCAAGTTTCCCCACAGCCCCACCACAGACACCGCAAACTGCGGCGCAATTACTGCAGGAACTCGAAAGCAGAATTGTTCCGGGCATCACCCAGGTTCAACATCCAATGCATTTTGGCTGGTTTCCGTCGAACGCGTCTCTTGCCTCCACTCTCGGTGATATAGCAAGTTCAGGCCTCGGTACACTCGGAATCTCCTGGGAAAGCTGCCCCGCGGCCACCGAGCTTGAAGAGGTCGTCTGTGACTGGATGCGTCAACTTACCGGTCTGTCGAATAAATGGCAGGGCTGCATTCAGGATACCGCATCCACCGCCTGCCTCACCGCACTGTTGCTCGCGCGTGAACGCGCCAGCGACTTCGCCCAGAACCGCGGGGGCCTGCAGGGCGAACAACAACCACTGATCGTGTACACCACCGAGGAAGCCCATTCGTCAGTGGTAAAGGCCGCCTTGCTGGCAGGATTCGGTGAGCAGAACCTGCGCCGCGTGGACATGGACCCTCACTCACGCTCGATGCTGGCCTCCAGCCTGGCGACGCAGATCGCCAGTGATCTGCAGGCCGGTTTCAGGCCGGCGGCTGTCGTCGCTTCGGTCGGCTCTACCGGGGTAACGGCTTTTGACCCGGTCGATGAGATCGCCGCAATTGCCAGCGAGCACGGCCTCTGGCTGCATGTGGATGCCGCCATGGCCGGAAGCGCCATGCTGCTGCCCGAATGCCGCCACCTCTGGCACGGCGTTGAAGGCGCGGATTCGATCTCCTGGAATCCACACAAGTGGATGGGCACAATCCTGGACTGCTCCCTGATGTATGTGCGTGATGTCGAGCACCTGGTGCGCGTCATGTCCACCAACCCGAGTTACCTGCGCTCCACCGTCGATAGCGAAGTGAAGCAGTATCGCGACTGGGGCATTCCACTGGGACGAAGATTTCGTGCACTCAAGCTCTGGTACCACCTCGGCATCGATGGTGTCGATGCCATTCAGGCACGACTGCGACGCGATCTCGAAAACGCGCAATGGTTCGCCAACCAGGTAGCTCAGACCCCGGACTGGAAAGTGCTCGCCCCGGTATCGCTACAGACGGTCTGCATACGCCACCAGCCTTCCGGGCTTGAAGGTGAAGCACTCGATCAGCACACCCTCGCCTGGGTACACGCTATCAACCACGCGGGCAGTGCTTTCATGAGCCCGTCCCAATTGAACGGTCGCTGGATGGTGCGGGTTTCCATTGGCGTCGAAGCCACCACGCGCCGACACCTCGAGATGCTGTGGGAGCTGATACAACAACAGCTGCGGCGGAGCGACAGATGATGGCGATCGATGTCGAAATTGAGTAAGACATTGATCAGAAAAAAGGATACATTACGCGGTTTTTACAACCACTACCGATAAGCGCGAGACTATGGCGACGATCACCTGGAAAATGGAAGATGGCAGCGAAATAACGGCTGACGTCAAAAACGGCTTGAATCTGATGGAAGCCGCGACTGCAAATAACGTACCCCACATCGAAGGCGAATGCGGGGGCTGTCTTTCCTGTGCTACCTGCCACGTGTTTGTCGATCCCGAGTGGTTCGCCAAAACCGGTGAAATCGACGACATCGAAGATACCATGCTCGAGATGACCGACGTCGAACGCGAAGACAACAGCCGCCTGAGCTGCCAGATCATCGCCTCGGAAGAACTTGACGGCCTGATACTGAACGTCCCCGAACCGGAGTAAATGATGACCGCCCCCATCGTCATCGTTGGTGCGGGACAGGCGGCGGCCTCATTCATTTCTCGGCACGTGGCGCTGGCAAACCCGCAACCGCTGCTATTGATCGGCGAGGAATCACATCCTCCCTACCAGCGTCCGCCGCTGTCAAAAAAATATCTGCTGGGCCAACTGGAGCGAGAACGCCTGTTCATCCGCCCACTCGAATGGTACGCAGAACAAAACATTAATCTGCAGCTCGATACGCGGGTCGAAGCCATTCAGCCCGAGCATCACCGCCTGCAAACTGCCAGTGGCGAATCCATCGAATACGACAAATTACTGTTGTGCACCGGCTCCAGCGCTCGCCGCCTGCCCGCTGCCATCGGTGGCTCGCTGGACGGTGTATTTACGCTACGCAGTATTGCCGACATTGACCGCCATTCACCTGAGTTTCAATCGGGGCGCAAACTGCTCATCATCGGCGGTGGCTATATCGGCCTGGAAGCGGCCGCGGTAGCGCGTCAGCTCGGCCTCGAAGTTACCCTGCTGGAAATGGCCGAACGCATTCTGCAGCGGGTAGCGGCGGCGGCCACCTCGGATTACTTTCGTGAACTGCATCGGGAGCATGGGGTAGAGGTGCGTGAATCGACCCAACTCGCGCGCCTACTCGAAGAAGACGGCAAGCTGTGTGGCGCCGAACTTGAGTCGGGCGAAATCATCGCCGCCGATCTGGCACTGGTAGGCATCGGCGGCAGTGCTAACATCGAACTCGCGCAGGCGGCCGGCCTGGACTGCAATAATGGCATTCGCGTCAACCAGATTTGCCAGACTTCCGACCCGGATATCTTTGCGGCCGGCGACTGCAGTTGCTTTGAGCGCAACGGTCAAACCATACGTCTCGAATCGGTACAAAACGCCGCCGACCAGGGTGACCTGGTGGCACGCCACCTTGCTGGTGAGGACGTGCGCTACACGGCGCTGCCCTGGTTCTGGTCAGATCAATACGACTGCAAACTGCAGATCGTCGGACTCAATCAAGGGCACAACCACAGTGTCATCAGGCCCGGGGCCAGCGATCGCAGCCGGTCGATCTGGTATTACCGCGATGAGGAACTGCTCGCTATCGACGCCATGAACGAACCCAAATCCTATGCCTTTGGTCGCAAAATTATCGAGGCCGGCATCAATCCTTCACCGCAACAGGTCGCCGATCCGGCAACCGATTTGAAAGCCCTGGCTCTTGGTAGATAGACCCGAGGTGGATAGACCCGGTGCAGACAGTCCCTGGGCAGGCAGGATCTTGTCACAGAGCCTCGGGTGGAAAGCCCAACGAGCTTTTTTCTCTCATCTCGGGCCGTATAGCGGTTAACACCGCGCATCTGTTCGCGCCATCCTCGCGCAAGCAGGAATCTCGCATATGAAAACAGATTTGCCGAAGACAGTTTCCAGGCTGCTCGCGCATCGGGACAAAACCAGATGCATGCAGTCATGACGTCACAAAGCGTGAAAACCTGATCTTAAAATAGTGATCTTCTGTTGAGATCGGCCGGTACAGGGCGCAGATAAAATCTCGGTTCCGATTCGCGAGACGTTAATGCAGCCTCGATCAGAGAATCGTTTGCAGGGATAGACAGTAGCCTGGGTTGCGCCGTAGTGATCTCACGACCGAGATCGACATAGGCTTCAAATCGTTGACGGATGTCGCGCACGTAATTAACCGGCTCCCGCCCGTTAACGTATCCGAAACGGGCCTTGCGAGCGTATTCTTTTTTGGACAATAGCAGCATTGCCCTTTCAGTATGATCAAACCAGCGATCAGGGTCATAACCCTTAAGTCGCGCCAGCCGCCGCGCATCGTGCACATGGCCTGCACCCGCATTGTAAGAGGCCAGCGTAAACCAGAGCCGTTCTGAAATGGGAAGATTGGAGTCGAATCGATCACGCAACCAGTCCATATACTTGATGCCGCCCTTGATATTTAGGGCCGGATCACTGGTATTTTTCACCCCCATCGCCTTGGCCGTACGTGGCATTAATTGCATCAAACCATGCGCGCCAACATGCGACTTTGCCTTTGGATTAAACTTGCTTTCCTGATACATCTGCGCGGTTACCAGTCGCCAGTCAAAACCGTAACGATCGGCATACTTGCGCACCAGCTTGTCGTAGGGAGAAATCTGTCCTCGCAGCGGATCCACCACACGACCGCGCGCGAGGCGCTTCATCGAGCGCTGACTCTTGAAATACTTGGTATAGATGACGTTGTAAAACTCGCTCTTGTAGACCCGTTTAACGAACTCATCAAGAGCCTGCTTCAACTTCGGGTTACGCTTGCGTAAGGCAATCGAATGCGCCGCCGGCTCATCCAGTACGTAGGCCGAGCGCACCGCCACTCCCCTGGCCAGCTCGATGTCGAGCAGATGCTCGCCCGCCATGGTGGCTTCGTACTTGCCGCCCGACACCATCTTTATCAGTTGCTCGGTTTCCACATTGTCATCGGTGGCGCGCAGACTAAAACCAGCGCCCGCGCGCTGCATTTCTGCAAGGCGATTCCAGTAGCCACTGTGGTTACGCACAAACAGGGTACGATCATCCAGGTCTTCGAGTGATTTCGCCGCATCTTTCTGCTGAACGACAATGTGTTGCTTCGCATAGTGATAGGGGTCGGAATACTCGATACCTAGACGACGCTGTTGCTGATCGGGTTCCATGAAACCCAGCGCAATATCGGCACGCCCTTCCAGCAGCCAGGAGGTCATCTGGCTATGACTGGGTGGCACCACCACTTCGAGCCGCATGCCATGATACTCGGCAAATTCTCGTGCCAGTTCATACTCGAAGCCCATCAACTCGCCACGATACAGAAAATAGGAGGCCGCGTTGTTGCGCAGTAAAACGCGCAACACCTTACGCTTTTTAATCGCTTCAAAGTCATCCAGAAAACGTCGATCACGATCTTCAACCATGTGCTCGAGTTGTAGATAGCGATTGATTTCACTGACCAGCTGCGGCGCATTTTTGCGGATGCCCCAGGCGACATCACGCTGCCCGCTGAAATTGGTGGCAACACGCAGGTCGTCACGATAACCCAGGTAGATTTCAACCAGGTTGCTATCGAGGATAGTAGCGTCGACCTTGCCCTGCGCGACGTTGTCGAGCACCGCCTCGGTTTGCATACCATCGGGGATTTCGACGATCTTGATGTCCGGGTAGCTCTTCTCTTTAAGCCAGGTGAGCGCATGCCAGAAGGTCGAGTCGCGATTGACCATCACCGTCTTGCCATTCAAGTCACGCACCCGCTGTATGGACTGGTCACCCGCACCGACGATCACCTGTTCGCGCACGTGGTCAAGCGGCACCGAAAAAGCCATCTTCTGGAGTCTATCCGCGCTAATGGTCAGATTACTGATGGCGATATCCCCCTTACCATCTAGCAGGGCGGGAATCAGTTTGGAAAAGTTATCGACCAGTACCAGTTCGGGAATTAATCCATGCGAAAGAGCGAATTCCTCGGCAATACGCTGCTGCTCAGCGAGCGGGGAGCCCCGGCGTGGCAGGTAGGCGGCACTGGAATTATCACGCGTCAGCAAAATACGTAACTTACCCTGCGCCAGGATATCCATGAAGTCGCCGTTGAAACTCTGCGCCTGCTCTAAACTGCTGTAAGTGCGGTTCAAATAGCTATTAGCCGGGAGTGAATACAGCAAGCCAACTACCAGCAGCAAAAACCCTGCAGCGGGAATTCCGACCATTTTATGGGTAGTAGTCAAGCTCATAGTCAAACACTAAACCGTTTTATCTTCCCTTTGTCAAAACTAAAACCGATGGTACGACCCCGGGTTTATGGAGCATCCAGATCACGGCGTCATCAGCTTTCAATACTCAAATTCATCCGTTTTTCACTGCCTGCACAAGCCCGATATCTGCAAAATCACATCATCAATAGGCGATGTCCACGATGCAATAAGCCAGTCGGCCATTGGGCACTTCGACCTCGATCTCGTCACCCAGCTCGCGTTTCAACAGTGAGCGCGCTAGCGGGGAATCGACGCTGATGTAATGCTCAGCGTGATCGAATTCGTCCGGACCCACGATGCGATAACAGACCAATGCTTCGTTTTTATCCTCAAGGGTAACCGTGGCACCGAAAAACACTTGATCGGATCTTGCCGGTTTTTTATCGATCACATTGAGATCCGGTAGACGTTTTTGCAAATAACGAATTCGGCCATCGATTTCCCGCAGTTCCTTCTTGC
>Ga0316191_10003718_pt1 | contig 11339 bp, 6 predicted proteins | sample Eddworburr2cm_MG_FD_204928 | JGI IMG/M metagenome (GOLD analysis project Ga0316191, IMG submission 204928) | Coastal sediment microbial communities from Maine, United States - Eddy worm burrow 2 cm | ecosystem: Environmental > Aquatic > Marine > Coastal > Sediment | place: USA: Maine | collected... | reverse complement strand
GCATCCGGCGCACATCGGGGTGCACGATGATCGGGTCCGCCGGTCCGGCGGGGTTCTTTGGTCCCGAGAGGGAACGCATCTGCAGGCGGTCGCGCGCGTAGGCGAGCGAATTCTGGAAAGCGAGCTCCGAATGCGCAAGCCCCTGCAAGCCGGTGCCGAGCCGGGCAAAGTTCATGAAGGTGAACATGTAGTGCAGGCCCTTGTTTTCCTCCCCGACCAGGTACCCGGTTGCGCCATCGAAGTTCAGCAGGCACGTCGAGTTGCCGTGAATGCCCATCTTGCGCTCGAGAGCGCCGCACCTGACGTTGTTATGTTCGCCGATCGAGCCGTCCTCGTTGGGAACAAACTTGGGCACGATGAACAGCGATATACCTTTCGTGCCCGGCGGCGAGTCCGGCAGGCGCGCCAGCACGATGTGAACGATGTTTTCGGCAAGATCATGTTCGCCCGACGAGACGAACAGTTTTGAACCGGTAACGCGGTAGGTGCCGTCTGCGGCGGGCTCAGCCTTGGTCTTCAGGAGTCCGAGGTCAGTACCGCAGTGCGCCTCGGTCAGGCACATGGTGCCGGTCCAGCGACCGCTGACCAGCGGCTCCATGAACATCGCTTTCTGTTCTTCGGAGCCGTGCGCGTGGATGGTCTCCATCGCACCATGGGAAAGTCCGGAGTACATGGCCCAGGACCAGTTCGCCGTCCCGGCCATCTCGCGGATGGTCATCCCGATCGACATGGGCAGGTCCTGGCCGCCGTAGCGGGAAGGTTGGTCCAGCGATGGCCAGCCGCCTTCCACGTACTGCTGATAAGCCTCCTTGAAGCCGGGTGGGGTCCGGACCTCACCGGAGTCGAGCATTTCGCAGCCGGTCTCATCGCCCACGGCGTTGAGCGGCGCCACGACTTCCTCGGAGAATTTGCTGGCCTCGCCCAGGATCGCGTCGATCAGTTCCTGGTTGACCTCGCCGCAGTCGGGCAACGACTGGTAATGCTTGTCGAAGTTCAGCAGGTCCTGCATCACAAACTGCATGTCGCGCAAGGGTGCTTTGTAGGTGGTCATACCGGCCCTCTCTGATTTCAGCGTACACTTGTACGCACAACTGTACCATAACTCTGCTAGGATGCAATCGAGTGGCTCACAAAAGGGCCGATCCGGCGCTGAAAGGAGCCCCGGCGTGAAGATTTCGAGAAAGCAGCAGAAAGAGGAAACCCGGCAGAAGCTCATGGACGCGGCCACCGCGGAGCTGGCCTCGGGGCGGAGTTTCGATACGCTGAGCCTGCGAGAGGTCGCCAAACTCGCCGGAATTGCCCCGACGTCGTTCTACCGGCATTTCCACGACATGGAGGGGCTGGGTCTGGCGCTCATCGAGGAACACGGCGCGGGACTCCTGACCTTGATGCACCGTGTGCGCGAACAGGCGTCGGAAGGTCAGTCCGTGATCCGGGCCTCCGTGGAGACGCTGTTCGATTACATTTTCAGCAACCAGGGCGTGTCGCGGATGATCCTGCAGGAGAGCCTGGCGCGTGAGTCGGCCTTTCGCAAGGCGGCGAAGAAGCTGTTTGTCACGATGTCGGTCGACCTCGCGGACTTCCTGGTCTGGGATGCGGAACAAAGAGGTGTGCCGCTGAGCCACCCGCAGCTCGCCGCCACTTCCGCCGTTGCCATTCTGTTTACCACCGGGATTGCGCTACTCGACACGCCGGAGGAGGACCGCGATCGGGGCATCGAGGACGCCATCATCCAGTTGCGCATGATCATGCGTGGCGCCGAAGCGATGGGGAAGGGGACCTGAGATTGCTCTGGTTCACCGGGTAGACGATCTGGCGCCAATACCGAACGGTATTCCCTCGGGCAGCTGTCTGCTGCCCGCGTCAAAGCTGGCAGGAGCCGGCAATCGAGGATAGCCGACTCCTGCAGGGTTTAACGTGCGCGATGCCTATTGGTCGACACGAACGATATCGAAATCCAGGCCGGTCGGGTCACATGTCGGGGGCGGGCAAATGTCGAAACGCGCATTCACTGCATACAGCCATGGACCGAATAAATCAGCCGTAGAAGGAATGCGCAGGTCATCATCGGTCAGGTATCCCGTAAACGTTGCCGCGGAATAGTCCGGACTCAACGTGAATACAGCGATCGCATTGGCGAAGTTTTGAACGACGTAGAGCGTTTTGCCCCTGAGAACCAGGCCATCACCAGACTCTACGCTAACCCCTCCAAGGTCGATCTCGGTCGCATACCCGGTGGCGCGATCCACGGTATAGAGGCGACCCAAAACATAATTCACGACGATCAGCGTGCCACCGTCAGGGGTGGCCACGATACCGTTCGCGTTGATCACCATTGGCCCGGGGACCTGTTCCCAATCACCGCCCAAAGGCAGCTGTTGCGCAGGGCCTGACGGCTCGCCATTTGAGGTCAACGGCACCTTGAAGATCTCCGGGGCGAACGAGTTCGTAAAATAGGCCGCGTTTCGCGTCACAAAGACATCGTTGATCCACGATGCCAACGGTGTGCCCAAGAGGAACTGATGGACCATTTGGCCTGTGTCTGCGTCGTACACACGCCCGTCGCCGGTAAGACCACCCGCAACAAACAGGTAGCCGCTACGCGGGTCAAAATCGAGACCTACTGCAAACAAAGAGCCAGGCATACCCTGGACCAGGGTGCGTCCTGCGCCAGTCCTCAAATCAACTGTGTAGATGGCGCCGCCGGCCAACGACCCGACATAGGCTGTATGGCCGATGCCCAAGGTTATCCCCTCGGGTTGAAAGCCGTCCGGTAGCGGGACCGTCTCCGGAAAGCTCTGCGCAGTTGCCGAGGTCCAGAAACCAAGCGAAAGGATCACGGTAAGCGTCGGCAACGCAACGATGATGCGTTTTAGAATGTTCATCTCCTCCTCCTTCTAATGAGCAGATGCCGGGGGGCAACCCAGCGGGACTGCCGCCCCGCACTGATAGGGTATAAAGGTTCGCTTGCCCAAGCATGACCGTTGCGTGACGAGTAGCTGACGATATCGGGACGGAGTCGACCCTAATTCGTCGGCCTTTCGGTTTACCGCATGGTTTTAGACCGCGAAAGCCGTAAAATAGGGGGTGTTCAGCGGGGGCGGGCGTCAGAACTGATGGGCGATTCTGTCGGTAGGTAGTAAGGGATAACGTCCTGTGTACCGTTTCGATGATTTCTTGGCCGACCCGAAGACGTGGAGACTTTCACGGGATGGACAAGAGATTCATCTTGAGCCGGTCGTACTGAAGCTCCTTATCTACCTGATCGAGAACCGTGAGCGGCTTGTGACGCGGCAGGAGCTGATGGATACCGTCTGGGGCGACACGGTGATCAGCGAATCTGCGCTTACCAAGGCCGTGGCCCGGTTGCGCAAGGCGCTGCGCGATGACTCTGCCACCCACCGCTACCTGGAGACGGTGCGCTCACGCGGCTATCGCTTCGTCGCTCATGTCGAGGAGATCGAGAGCCCTATCCAGCCAGACCTGTCGCCTGAGAAGGGCCGTGCGACCATCTTGCGCCGCGCCCTGCTGGCGAGTGCCGCCGCGATAATCGCGCTGGTCTTTGTGCCCATCTTCTGGCCCGGTAGGCTTCAACACGAGACGCCCGAAGTGGGGGTCATTCGCTCGCTCGCCGTACTTCCGCTGAACAACCTGACCGGCGACCCTGAACAAAACTACTACGTCGACGGTCTCCAGGACATCCTCATCACGGAGCTCTCGCGGATTCGAGATTTGCGCGTGACGTCGCGGCAGTCGACGATGCGCTACCGGAACAGCGACTTGCCCACAACCGACATCGCGAGGGAATTGGGAGTTGACGCGATCGTCGAAGGCAGCCTGTTCAGGGAAGGCACCAGGATCGAGCTGACTGTCCAGTTGATAGACGGCCAGAGCGACGAGAATTTCTGGTCGGAGCGGTATACGCGAGAGACTCCCGATGTATTCACTCTTATTTCGGACGTCGCAAATGCCATCGACGCTGAGATCACTGCCGAGGCGCCGCAGGAGGGCGACCGACTGACCCACGACCGGACGGGGCCGGTCGACTCCCGCGCTATCGACGCCTATGCGCTCGGCGTCGCACATCTCGACCGGTTTACCAGGGAGGGAATACGCACCGCTATCGGCCAGTTCCAGACGGCGGTCGCGATCGAGCCGAGGTTCGCGCTTGCGTGGGGACAACTGGCGGCGGCGCATGCAATGCACGCCTTATTTGGTTTTGCCGAGCCACGTGAATCCATTGAAAAGTGGCAGGCCGCTGCGTTGACGGCAATCGAAGCGGACGACCAGGTTGCTATCGGTCACTCTGCGCTCGGCTGGGCACGCATGTATACGTGGGACTTTGACGGCGCCTGCGAATCGTTTGCGGAAGCGCTGCGCCTCGACCCGTCGGCCCCCTATGCGATGCATGGCGACGCCGACTGCCTGATGCTGCAAGGGCGTATGGACGAATGCGTCGCCCGCATACGCGAAGTCCAATTAGTCAGTCCGTTCAGCGTCATGCACAATTTGCCGTTGTCTTCGCATCTGTTCATGGCGCGCCGCTTTGACGAGGCGATCATCGCCACAAAGGACTTGCAAGCGCGGAACCGCCAGTTATCGTTGCACTGGTTCCTTGCGCTGGTCTACTGGCAGCAGGGCCGCTTCGACGAGGCCTTGGAGGAGGAGCGCCTGGAACTCGAGCAGCGCGGCGACATGGTCCTGCTGGCGGCGCTCGAAGAGGGCTTGGACGCCGCGGGACCGGCCGGTGCCATGCGTTCCAAGGCCGAGGCATTGGTTGATCGGGCACGTGAATCTTACGTGAATCCCTTCTTTATCGGGGAGACCTTCGCCCGGGCCGACATGGTCGACGAGGCTCTGTACTGGTTGGACCAGGCCGCTGGGCATGGCTCGTACAATATGACCTACCTTGCATTCTGGCCCCCTTTCGACGTCTTGCGTGACGATCCTCGGTACCAGGATCTGGTGGAGCGCGTATATGGCGATAGGGCTCCAGAGATCAGGCGTCGTTAGGTCACAGGACCTAGAAGCGTCTGGTAACCCGGATCCGGCCATTCCAACGAATTTGCAGCGCGGCTGATCTCTTGTTCGTACGAGGGTCTGGAATTGGCCGCTAGCTGACATTCAAATCAGGACTTCTGAGGGCTCCTGAACGTCAGGTATCGGCGAGAGCGGACGTTCGACTGGAGATAGGCTGTGTAACGAAATCGTAACGTCCCGACGGTATTCGACGCCACATACAGCGCAAGAAAGGCGAAACAACGCTATCGAGCAAGACCACCGCATCCGGAGCGTCTTATTTATCCCTCCATCACATCGGACCATTCCGGGTGACGCCTGAACTGCGCGACGACGAAGGAGCATCGCGGCACAATTTTGAAGCTGTCGCGCCGGGCGTCCGCAACGAGCCGTTCGACCAGTGCCCTGGCGACGCCGGTGCCGCGCAGGCTGTCGTCGACGCCCGTGTGGTCGGCAATGATTTTCGTCGGTGACAGGCGCGAGTACGTCAGCTCGCCGACGCCCTCGCGCGCCTCGACCCGCGCCTCGTATCTTCCCCTGGATTCGGATTCGCTGTGCGTGATGCTAATTGCATGGCTCATTAACATTCTCCCCGCGATTACAGGCGTGGCTGGATGTGAAGAATCAGTTCCGGGTCGCCGCAGAATACACGCGCTGCAATGGCCGTTCATTGATCGGCACGTGGACCAGCGCTGCAATCACGGATAGCACAACACCGGTCCACCAGACGACATCGTAAGTACCCGTCCGGTCGAAAAGAAAGCCCCCCAGCCATACGCCGAGGAAACTGCCGAGCTGGTGGCTCAGGAACACGATACCGAACAGCGTCGCCATGAAACGCAGGCCGAAGACCTGCGCCACGATCCCGGAAGTAAGCGGCACGGTCGACAGCCAGAGGAATCCCATCACCGCGGCAAACAGGTAGATGGCCGACGCCGTCTTGTCCGCAAGCAACAAGCTCGCGATCGCGACCGCGCGCAGCGAGTAGATGAAGACCAGGCCATTCTTCTTCGGCCAGCGCTGGCCGGCGAGTCCGGACAGGAAAGCGCCCACGATATTGCACAGGCCGATGATCGCGATCGCGTAGGCGCCGACTTCCGGCGCGAGCCCGAGATCCTTCACGTAGGCGGGGAAGTGGACAGTGATGAACGCCACGTGGAAGCCGCACACGAAGAAGCCGAGCGTCAGCAATACGTAGCCGCGATGCCGGATAGCTTCGAGGATGGCCTCGCCGAGGCGCTGCTCGATCTTCGTCTCCCCGCTCACCGCGGCGTTGCCGGGCAGCACGAACGCGAGCGGCACTATGAAGAGTACCGACGCAGCAAGGAAGAACAGCGCCGAGTCCCAGCCGTACTCCGCGATCACCAGCTGGCTGAGTGGCGAGAAGATCACCTGCCCGAGCGATCCGGCAGACGTGCCGATGCCGAGCACCAGCGACTGGCGCCCGGGTTCGACGACCCTGGCCATCGCCGCCAATGCGATCGAAAACGACGTCAGCGCGATCCCGAGCCCGGTAAGCACTCCGCCGAAGAGCGTCAGGCCGACGCCGGTCGTCGCGGTCGCCATGCCCGCGGTGCCGAGGGCGTAGACGACTGCCCCGGCTGCAAGCACCCGGGAGGGCCCGTAGCGGTCCGCCAGCATGCTCGCGAACGGTACGCCGAATCCCCACACCAGGTTCTGGATCGCAATTGCAACCGCGAAGGTCTCGCGCCCCCAGCCGCGCGCACTGGTCATTGGTTCGAGCAGCAGGCCGTAGGCCGAGCGTGCGCCGAAGCCGAGCAGGGCGATCAGGCAGCCGGCCGTGATCACCACCAGCGGTGTTCGCCAGGCCCCCCTCAGTACGCTTGAATCGACCCCGGGTTTATCCATAAGTCTCGGAATCCTATACCTAAAGTGTGTCACAGGTCCCAGATTATGTTCGCTTCGGTGCCTTATCCTGTTCGGGCTTGGGCAACAGTACGTGCGCCACACTGGCGCGCGCAATCGTGAGCAGGTAACGCCATGAGAAACAAATCAGCCATCCTCGCCGCAATCCTGGCGTGCTTCGCCGCGTCCGGCGCAATGGGCCAGCAGAGCGAAAGCGGGGCGAGAACCCCGAACGGCCTGGAGATTGAAATCCAGTCGCCGTCCCCGGACTTCGTCGCCAATTCCGGTGAGAAGATGATCGAGGTCGAGGGCGTCGCGTCCACGATCGGCGGCGTGAAGTACCTGGACATGATGTTCGTCATGGACACGTCGACGAGCCTGCGCAGCACGGACCCGAAGGACTACCGCTCAGCAGGCGCCATCGGACTGGTGGAGAACCTTTCGCCCCGCAGCGATATCAAGATCGGCGTCGTGGGCTTCGATGCCCGCGGCGAACTCGTCCAGCCGATGACGTCGGATCGCAAGCTGGTCGCGAAGGCGCTGCGTGACATGCCGCGCTCCGGCAGCACGAATCTCGCCGCCGGCATCAAGGCAGCACTCAAGGAACTCAAGACGCACGGGCGGCCGGGCTCATCGCGCCTGGTCATGCTCTTTACTGACGGCCAGTCGAATCGCCGCCAGGCGCACGCAGCGGCTGTCGAGGCGCATGGGCAGGGCGTTACCATCCAGACGTTGCTGCTGGGCGCGAACAGGAAGGGCACGGAGATTCTCGACGAGATCTCCTGGGCCACGGGCGGTAGCCTGGTGCGGGTCGAGGATCCCTCGATGCTGCCGCAGGCTTTCCTCGACCTGCGCACGACCGGTGTCGAAACGGTGACGCTCAGCGTTAACGGCTCTGCGCCGGTTCCCGCGAAGCTTGCAGGCGGCACGTTCATCGGCAGCCTCCCGCTCCAGGCCGGCGACAACGAGATCGTCGCATTTGCGACCAGTATCGACGGTCGCACGCAGGAAGCATCCATCAACGTCAGCGTTCGCGATGCGAGCTGTGCCGCTCTCGACGTCGCCGCCGTGAAAGCGGGTCGCGACGTCGTGTCGCTGGAGGACAAGTCCGTCCAGATCGTCGTCGATGCGTCCCGAAGCATGTGGGGCCGCATGGATGGCGAACCCAAGATGTCGGTCGCGAAAGAGACCCTGTGGGACGTCTCCTACTGGTTTCCCGAGGATCTCGATCTAGCGCTGCGTGCCTACGGTAGCTCGAGCCCGAGCGAGAGTGCCGACTGCGCCGATTCCACCCTGCTCGTGCCGTTCGCCGAGGCGAATCGTGGCAACATCCGCGCAGCGATAGAGGGCCTTCGGCCCCTCGGTCAGACGCCGATCGCTTACGCTCTCAGGGAGGCAAGCCGGGATTTCGGCGGGCGGCAGGATGACCGCGCCGTCGTGCTGGTTACCGACGGCATAGAAAGCTGTGGCGGCGACCCGGTGAATGCCGCGCGCGAACTGCGTGACCAGGGCATCGTCGTGCACGTGATCGGTTTCGGGCTCGGCAACGTCGCGGACGAAGACTCTGCGAGCCTGCAGTCCATCGCCTATGCTTCGGGTGGGCGCTACGTCACCGCGGGCAGCGCCGAAGAACTCAAAGCGGCGCTGGCGGAGACCGTCGCGACGTCTTACAGCGTCTACAAAGGCAGCACGCAGATCGCCAGCGGTTCGCTGGGCTCCGGCAGGACGCTGTACCTGCCCGAAGGCAGCTACCGAGTCGAACTCCACAGCTCGCCGCCGCAAAGCATGCCGGTCAGCCTGTCACCTCGGGACCGCGTGACCCTGACGCTGGAAAAGCAGGGGAGCGCCGTGTCTCACTTCGAACGGCGGGACCGCATCGAGTACCGTTCCTGCGAGGAGATGGTTGCGACCATCGAGCGTCTCGATGCGGGGCAGCAGTCGCTGCACTCGGCAACCGAGGAACCGCTCCTCAACCCGACCGACTGAGGCTTTACCGGCAGGCACCCCGGACCCAAGAAGTCCGGGGCAAGCTGCCATCGCGCCGACGTCGCGGCTTGGGTAACCCCTTATTCCAATCTGCTCACCGGTGGCGTAGCTTGCGTGCTGCGACCGCCGACCTGTGCTCGATCCGGGCCGCGTAGTTCTTCACGTATTCGAGCGCAAGGTGTAAGTGACGAAGTGCAGTCCCCCCATCGATTTCGTAGCGTATTGTGATCGATAAATTCAATCACATCCGCCTTAATTATGCTATTTAATATATGGCGTGGACGCTACGTCTGTTTCCCTAAGGGAGTAAAGCAATGCTTAAAAGAACGATACCGATACTTACCGCCCTGGCGGTAGCGATGTCGCCGATGGTGGCATCGGACTTCGCCAATGCAGAAGGCATGGCGAAGCCAAACACATTCTGGTGGCCTGACCAGGTCGACCTGGGCCCGCTCCGTGATCACGGCGCTACTTCCAACCCGCTAGGCGAAGACTTCAACTACGCCCAGGCATTCGCGGCGTTGGACCTCGATGCCGTAAAGAAAGACATCACGGAAGTGATGACCACCTCGCAGGACTGGTGGCCGGCCGACTGGGGTCACTACGGAGGTTTGTTCATCCGGATGGCCTGGCACAGCGCGGGCACGTACCGGACGCTCGATGGTCGCGGTGGCGCCGATGGCGGACAGCAGCGCTTCGATCCCCTGGCCAGCTGGCCTGACAACGCCAATCTCGACAAGGCCCGTCGCCTGCTCTGGCCCGTGAAGCAGAAATACGGCAACAGCCTCTCCTGGGCCGACCTGATGGTGCTGGCAGGTAACGTCGCGCTGGAGGACATGGGCTTCGAGACGTTCGGTTTCGCGGGCGGCCGCGTGGACGACTGGGAAGCCGATGTCGTGTACTGGGGCCCTGAGACAGCATGGCTTGCGGACGAGCGTTATGAAGGCGACCGTGAACTCGAAAAGCCGCTTGCAGCGGTGCAGATGGGCCTGATCTACGTCAACCCGGAGGGCCCGAACGGCAACCCGGACCCCGTCCTGGCGGCGCACGACATTCGCGAGACCTTCGGCCGGATGGCCATGAACGATGAAGAGACCGTTGCGCTCATCGCGGGCGGCCATACCCTCGGAAAGATGCACGGTGCCCACAAGCCCGGCGACTGCACAGGCCCAGAGCCCGCTGCCGCCGGTATCGAAGAGCAGGGCCTCGGCTGGACCAACAAGTGTGGCAAAGGCAACGCCGAAGACACGGTCACCAGCGGCCTCGAAGGCGCATGGACCGTAACGCCGACCCGGTGGAGCATGAACTACCTGCAGAACCTGTTCGCCTTCGAGTGGGTGCAGACCAAGAGCCCTGCCGGCGCGACCCAGTGGATCCCCAAGAACCCGGATGCGGCCAACATGGTTCCGGACGCACACGTTCCCGGTAAGCGTAATGCGCCGGTCATGTTGACGACGGACCTGTCGCTGCGCTTCGACCCCGCGTACGCCAAGATCTCGAAACGGTTCCTCGACAACCCGGAACAGTTCGAAGACGCGTTTGCCCGTGCGTGGTTCAAGCTGACGCACCGCGACATGGGTCCTCGCAGCCGCTACATCGGCGGGCCCGAAGAGGTGCTGATCTGGCAGGATCCGGTTCCGGCTGTAGATCATCCGCTGATCGATCAGGATGACGTACGGGCGCTCAAGAATGAGGTCCTCAATTCGGGCCTGAGCATCCCGGCGCTGATCAGGACCGCCTGGGCTTCCGCTTCGACCTTCCGCGGCACCGACATGCGCGGCGGAGCCAACGGCGCTCGGATCCGCCTGGCGCCGCAGGTGAGCTGGGACGTCAACAATCCGGATGAACTGGAAGATGTGCTCGCGACGCTTGGTCGAATCCAGAAAGACTTCAACCGTAGTGCGAAAGGCGGCAAGAAAGTATCGATGGCCGACTTGATCGTGCTGGCGGGCGACGCCGCCGTAGCGAGTGCCGCCAAGAAAGCCGGCTACGACGTAGCAGTGCCGTTCACGCCGGGTCGGACCGACGCGACGCAGGCGCAGACGGACATAGGGTCTTTTGAGGTGCTGCGGCCGAAGGCGGATGCATTCCGCAATTACTTCGGTGAAGGCAACTACCGGTCGCCGGTGAACATGATGGTCGATAAGGCGGATACGCTGACCCTGACCGTGCCCGAAATGACGGCGCTGGTCGGCGGCATGCGCGCCCTCGGCGCCAATTCCGGCAAATCCAAGCACGGTTTGTTCACTGATCAGCCGGGCACGCTGAACAACCACTTCTTCGTGAACCTGCTCAGCATGGATACCGTATGGACGAAGTCGGAGAAGCAAGACGGCATCTACGAGGGTCGTGACCGCGCGAGCGGCAAGCTCAAGTGGACCGCTACCCCGGTTGACCTCGTATTCGGGTCGCAGGCCGAGCTGCGTGCGATTGCTGAAGTCTATGCAGCCAATGGCGGCGAAGAAAAG
>Ga0316191_10003716_pt1 | contig 11340 bp, 10 predicted proteins | sample Eddworburr2cm_MG_FD_204928 | JGI IMG/M metagenome (GOLD analysis project Ga0316191, IMG submission 204928) | Coastal sediment microbial communities from Maine, United States - Eddy worm burrow 2 cm | ecosystem: Environmental > Aquatic > Marine > Coastal > Sediment | place: USA: Maine... | reverse complement strand
GCAGCAACTGACCTTGATTAATCCCATGCGCTACTTCATGGTGATTCTGCGCGGCGTCTTCCTGGAAGGGGATTCCTATGCGCTTCTGTTCAACCAGTACTGGCCCATGGCGATTATTGCCATCGTGACACTGTCACTGGCGGGATGGTTGTTTCGAAATCGAATGAATTAGAACCGGCAAGGATTGCGGTAGGTTCTGTGCTTCGCACGCCGGTGAATGAAGGCATTCGGAGCGGCTCCTGTATTCAGTGTTCATGAATCAGTTGGCGCAGGTCCGCCATGGTTTGTTCGTAGCGGGCCTTGGCCTGTTCGCGGTCGCCACCAAGCTCCTCCTCAAGCGCATGGACCTCTTTGCGCACTTGATTGATCCGTTCGCGCATGGGTGGATCGGCTTCGCTCAATGCTTCTTCCAGATAGCTGTCCGTAGACTTGAGTTCCTTTCTGATAGCATCGGTGGAGCGACCCTTGACGAGGTCATGTTCCGCATAAAATAAATGCATTTTAGCATCCAGCAGTGACCGCAAAGTCTGGTTCTCAGCCCGCTGTCGTTTGTAACGCCACCACAGGTCTTCGGCCTCCCTTTCGATCAGTACTGCGCTGCGATGCAAGAAGCTGCTGAGCGTATTCGTATGATCCTCCGCTCCAGTGTCCAGTTTGTCTTTCAGTGCATCGATTTCCGCAACCAGTTTCTGCGCCTCCTTCCGGCTCTTTTCATTGGCGTCTTTGCCAGCGCGCCGCAGCCACTCGCTGGCCTGCGCCAGGTCCGCCCTGGCGGCAGCGAAGTATTCATCATGGTAGTTCTTTGCGGCACGGTTCAAATGGGTGCGTGCGCTTACCAGTGGAGCGCTGCCCCCCAGGGTGATGAACTGGATACTTTCCTCGGCCGCTACCAGGTTTTTATCCGCTGCGGCCGGCTGGTTGCGACTGAGCGCTTCCTGGGCCTCAAGGACTTGTTGTTCGCAGACGGCCAGCGGCAAGTCGAACTCCGTGAATATCAGAGAGGCTTCCAGTCGATCCAGTTCCTGTTGCGCGGCTTTGGTATCGTGTTTCTTCACCAATGCCTGGGCAGTCTGTAAATGCCGGTGTCCCCTTGCGGTTGGCATGATGTCGCCCAGACGCAGCAATTCGGCGTCGATCAGTGTCAGGTCGTCGATGATATCCTCGGCACTTTCGTAGTCCATGTGTTGCCGGGCGACCCAGAGGTGTTCCTTCAGACGGGTAGCGGGCCTGGTGGCCTCGATCAAGATCAGTAATTCCCGCGCCTGTTGTATGTCCTGCCGGGCCTGATCCAGATCATTAATATGAATGGCGCTGCGCGCCCGGGTGATGTGGCGCAGCGTGCGCATCGCGGCGGACGCGATCGCCTCGCGTTGTGCGGCCGGCACCGTCGACGTGACTGCATCGCTGACGTCTTCCTGTGCTTGTTTGGCCCATGTCGCGTGCGGGACAGTGACCCCACTTAGCAGCAGCGTGGCAATAATTGAATTCAAGTAGCTACAGTTCATGGATACTCCTGACAGCTAAATCAATAGCCTGCTGAACAATTATTGACGCTGCACAGTCTATGCAGACAGGTTCGGGACGAACAATTTTAACCAGAATAGCAGGCTTCCACAAGAAAGCATCGGGTCTGTCATGACGCGTCCCTGGATGTGTGATCAGTATTCTGCCATGTCTTAACGGGTCCTTTACGTCCATAAGGATAGACTGTTTCCATTCGGCGCTCATATTCCCAGCTCTCTGGCGTGGTGCCGGAACACAGCCGAGGCATAGATCAGATAACGGTGAAGGTAAAGCCAATGAATAAAGTGTTTAATCACCCCAATCAGGGCACGGATACCCGCCGGCACAGAGTCAGTACATCTTTCCGGAAACAGCACAAGCCCCTGAGTGATCAGGGCATCAAATCTGAAACCAGAACAACAAGGCACAAGAGCAAAGGGTACGAATATTCCCCGGCACCAGTCTGGCATAATATCCTTTACGGCCTGGGAAGCGCGGGTGCGATACTGGGACCGCTCTTGATACCCGGCGTGGGTTATGTGGAGGTGATGTTAGGGGTTGCGGCTATTTCGGTCGGTATTTTCTTTATAGTATCGCTGGCGGGGATATTTCGGGGTTTTCTACCACTGGGCCGTCAGGAGCCAAAGGGACGGCATTGAAATGGTCATCACAGGTCTCGTTCTGCTGTGGGCTTAACGTAACCTTTACATCTGTTATGGTAAGTTAGCCGGCTATCTGGCACGGGTCGATTACCACCGGGACTTTTTTACAGTAGTTGGTGAATTCATGAAGCAAGCAAGCTGGTCTGATTCATTACCTGATGCGGGTGTCCAGGCCACGCATTATTTCCCGGGTCCCGGATCCACGCCAGTACAAGCGAAAATTCGCGACCGACCCGAACCTGCCGGAATGCCCGCAGTGGCATATTATGCGCATAGACGGTTCTCTTTTTTTCGGATCAATCAATCACGTTCAGGACGCTTTCGCAGACCTGGAAGAACACCATCCAGAGCAGAAACATCTGGCCATCGTTGCGCAGGGCATCAACTTCGCGGATATAACCGGTGGTGCAACCCTGTTGGCCGAGGCCAAAAAGAGAAAGGCGAACGGCGATGATCTTTACCTGATCAAGGTCAAGAAGGGTCTGTGGGAGTCACTGGAGAAAGGTGGTTGTCTGGATGCCATTGGTTCGAATGATGTGTTTCAATCCAAAACTGCTGCGTCGACCGGTATTTTCCAGAAACTGGACAAAACGATCTGCAAAACCTGTGATAAACGCATTTTTCGGGAATGCGCGCCTGTAGAACGAGAGTGAGACCCGGAGCAGCAATGCATCATGTATATACTGGTTATTGAAGACAATCCCGACCTGGTTGCCAACCTGTACGATTACCTCGAACCCAAGGGGTGCATACTGGATGCGGCCTATGATGCAAGATCCGGAATGCAGTTTATACAGGACAAGGTATACGATGCCATCGTGCTTGATCTGACATTGCCGGGCCTGGATGGCCTGGAAGTCTGTCGCCGTATTCGCGATGCCGGAGTGAATACACCGGTGCTGATGCTCACGGCGCGGGATACGCTGGATGCCAAGCTGGAAGGATTTTCCGCCGGCACCGACGATTACCTGGTAAAACCCTTCGCCCTGCAGGAACTGGAAGTACGGCTCAGGGCGCTGGTGCGACGTTCCCGCGGTGACCAGGAAAGGGAAGTTCTACAGGTCGCTGACCTGGTGTTTGACCCTGAAACCCTGCGTGTGGAACGCGCTGGTCAGCAGATCACCCTGCCACCTATTCCGCTGAAATTACTGGCGCTGTTGATTCGTCAGTCACCGCGTGTTGTACCGAAACGCGAACTGGAACGTCGTATCTGGGGCAATGAACGGCCGGAAAGTGACGCGCTGCGTACTCATTTGCACGTGCTGCGCAGCGCCATTGACAAACCATTCGAAACACCCTTATTGCGTACAGTTCACGGTATGGGTTATCAACTGGCCGCACCCGATGAGATTCAAGACTAGCCTGCGCTATCGTATCGGCATCGCTTTTGCGCTGCTCGGCGGCGTAATCAGTCTGGCCCTGGCCGGCATACTCTACTGGCTTACCATCAACATGGAAGAACGCCTGATCGCTGAAACCCTGTCGACAGAACTCGAGGATTTCATCGAACGTTACGCAGAAGATCCCGCCACCGTCCCCCCCAGCAGTACTGTCATGCGTGCCTACGTGATAGACGATAGCAACAAGCATGCTTCGATCCCGGAGGTACTCTATAGCATGCCGGCCGGGTTGCACCAGATGTTGCTTGATGGTGGCAGTTATTTTGCGGAGGTCCGCATCCAGGATAACAGGCGCTTCGTATTGCTCTACGATGACACGCAGATCCAGCACAAGGAACGGCAATTCAAGGCATTTCTCGCCGGTGGCGTGTTGATTATGATCGGCCTGGCGGCCGCGTTGGGCTTATGGCTGGCCGAGCGTGTCGTTTCGCCGGTGGGTGAACTGGCACGCCGCGTAGGGATCCTTGAACCCAGGGGGCAGACGCACGCACTTGCCAGTGACTTTCCCCGCGATGAAGTCGGTACACTTGCCAAAGAGTTCGATGCCTATCAGGAACGGCTGAGAGCCTTTATCGAACGCGAACAGGCGTTCACAGCAGACGTCAGCCATGAATTGCGTACCCCGCTGGCGGTGATCAAAGGCGCAGCGGAGGTGCTACAGGAAGATGCTTCGCTGGATGATGCCCAGCGCACACGCGTGCGGCGCATCGCAGGCGCCGCACATGAAATGTCAGAAGTGACTCACGCATTGCTGGAACTGGCCCGGGAACGGCAGCAGGACGAACTGAGCGCAAGCTGTGAAGTCGACAAACTGTTGTATGAAGTGGTGGAAAGTCACCGGCATCTGCTGGAAACCAACAATGTCTCAGTGGATATCACCGTTCGTTCAGCACCTGTCTTGGCGGTGGAATGCGCGCTTTTGCGTATCGTAGTCGGCAACCTGATACGTAATGCCTTTTCGTATACCACACAGGGCTGTGTCAGGATCATACTGGATAGTTACAGTATCAGTGTTGCTGATACCGGGGTCGGCATCCCGACGCAACAGCTCGAAGAAGTGTTCAAGCCCTTCTACAGTGCCCAGGGTGGAGAAGGCATAGGGCTGTCGCTGGTAAGACGGATCTGTCAGCACTATGGGTGGCAGATCAAGGTCAGCAGCCGGGTAGGTAAGGGTACCCGGTTCAGGCTCAATTTCAGTGATTCCGGGGACACTCATCAGCCCGTTTAACAAAATCTTAACACCGTTTCAACAAACTCTTGAACTACCTCTGATTAATATCAATGCACGTCTGGCGCGCTGCACCGATTGACGTACCGACATTTTTCAACCGTGAGGTAGTCGCTTGAATCAGTCCGCACACACCGGCGTTGCGCCTTCGAACTTCCAGGATAACAGGGCCAATCTGTCTGAAGAACGTGTTGGCATTTCAGCCAGGCAGCTAATCGCTGCCGTAATTTTTACCGGTGTAGCAATCATTCTGGCGGCGGCGGTGCCAAGCGTGGAGATTGCATGGGTATCTGCGCTGCTGATACTGACTATCTATCTGTTTGCCTTCGAGATTGTCGGCGTTGATGTCGCCGCTGCCACTATCATGGTGTTGCTGGGACTGACCTCATTGCTGGCACCGATGATGGGTTTGCAGGAAGGGCTGGTTCCCACCCAGCACCTGTTCGACGGCTTTTCCAGTAATGCTGTGATGTCGATCATTGCCGTGATGATCATCGGCGCCGGCCTTGATAAAACCGGGATCATGGGTCAGGTGGCGACGTTCATTCTGAGAACTGGTGGCTCTACCGAGAAACGCATCATCCCGATCATCTCCGGTACCGTCGCGATTATTTCCAGTTTCATGCAGAACGTAGGAGCAGCAGCGCTGTTCCTGCCCGTGGTAGCACGCATCTCGGCGCGTTCCGGGCTACCGATGTCGCGCTTGCTCATGCCGATGGGTTTTTGCGCCATTCTTGGCGGTACTGTGACGATGGTCGGGTCGAGCCCGCTGATTCTGCTCAACGATCTTATCCTGACATCCAACAAGGCGTTGCCCGCTGACCACCAGATGGACGCATGGTCGCTGTTTTCGGTGACACCTGTCGGGTTGGCACTGGTTGCTACCGGTATTATCTATTTCATACTGGCGGGACGTTTTGTGCTGCCCAGCAGACAGGCCAGAGGTGCAAAAGCGTCCAGTGCTCTGGATTATTTTCGCGAAACTTACGGCGTTGAGTACGACGTGCGCGAGATGGTGGTGCCCGATGACAGCAGTATTGCCGGTCAGACACTGGATGACATCGAGCATAACGGCCGCGTGCGCGTCATCGCCGCACAGCGCGGCAGCGATGACATTCGTATCGGTGCAGGCGGCCTGGCGCGTGATGTCGGTATTGAAGCCGGTGCCGTGCTCGGTGTTATGGGAGCGCGCGAAGCCTTGCTGAGTTTCGCGGACGAGTACGACCTTCAGGTGCGCAACCGGTTCGAGAGTTTTGAGGAAGCGCTGGCGCCAACCAAGGCGGGCATTGCCGAGGTGGTAATCCCGCCGGGCTCACAGCTGGTTGGTAAGAGCGCCCGTGATGTATGGATGCGCAAAACCTACGGCATCTCGCTGGTGGCACTGCACCGCGTCAGTGAGACCTACCGCGAGGGAGAGGGCGTGCGCGACATGCCGTTGCAGGCAGGTGATACGCTGGTTGTGCACACTACCTGGAACGCACTCACGCGCTTGAAAAACGATCGCAACTTTGTGGTCGTCACCACGGAATACCCGCACGAAGAGTTGCGTCCGCAAAAAGTCGGGTTTGCACTGTTTTTCTTCTCTGTCGCTCTTGTCCTGGTACTTTTCACTGATCTGCGCCTGTCGGTGGCACTGCTAACGGGTGCTCTTGGGATGGTGTTATCGGGCGTGCTCGAGATGGAAGAAGCCTACGAGGCCGTCAGCTGGAAAACCGTCTTTCTGCTGGCCAGCCTGATACCGTTGGGGCTTGCCGTAGAGACGTCGGGAACAGCAGCCTGGATTGCTGCTCGGACACTTGGTGTGCTTGGCGACGTACCGATCTGGGTATTGCAATCTGTTGTTGCGATGCTGTCGACTTTTTTCACACTGGTCATGTCCAACGTCGGTGCCACTGTCCTGCTGGTGCCGTTGGCGGTAAATATTGCGGTCGCTGCCGGCGCCGACCCGGCAGTATTTGCGCTGACGGTGGCCATTGCAACATCGAATTCCTTCCTGATCCCGACACACCAGGTCAACGCCCTGACCATGGGCCCCGGCGGTTACCGGGTGCCTGATTTCATGCGCGCCGGCGGCATCATGACTGTACTGTTTCTGGTGGTCATGATTGCCATGATGAACCTGATTTTCTAATAATGATGTCTCTATCCTGGAGGCTGCGCCGGTCAGATATTCCGACGCAAGATGTACCTGCCGTTGTTACAGATGCCAAAGCGCAGTAAGCTTGTTTCGCTGCACCAGCTGAGTGAGGAGGTTGGACATACATGGAACTACCACCCCGAGACGGAGACGGTTATCTCGTCGATATGAATGATTGGACACCGGAGATCGGCCGCGCCATGGCTGAAGCGGATGGTGTCGAACTGGACGAGAATAAGTGGAACCAGATACTCAAGGCGCGAGAGTATTTTGACGAATTCAGTGTCGTGCCACCGATTCGAAAGTTCGCAAAATACCTGGGCGAAGATCAAAAGGAAATGTTCAAAATGTGGCGGTCCGGCCCGATGAAGCCGATAACCAAGTACGGCGGTTTGCCGAAGCCGACGGGCTGTGTCTGAAATGCAAAAAATGAGGCCGCCTCCGGGCGAATTTTGGGCTAACCGGTCCAACTATCTGTTTATAAAAGCTTATTTACCTGGAGCGTGGTAAAGCCCCTGCTTGACAAGATATTGTAATTAATAATAATAGCGCGCACACTTGCGAATACCTGAGTAAAATACTCGGAAATTATTTCGGAGATTGTAAAGCGCATGAGCTCGACACCAGATACCGTGAATGATCTGATCAGTTCCGGCTACGAACACGGTTTCGTGACCGACATCGAGTCGGATACTGTGCCGCCTGGCCTGGATGAAGACACCATCCGCCTGATTTCCGCCAGGAAAAACGAGCCGGACTGGATGCTGGAGTCCCGGCTGAAAGCTTACCGTCACTGGCTGACAATGGTCGATCCGGAATGGGCACATGTGCAGCATCCGCGGATCGATTTTCAGGCTATATCGTATTACTCCGCACCAAAGAAAAAGGGCGATGGCCCCAAAAGTCTCGACGAGGTTGATCCACAATTGCTGGATGCCTACAACAAGCTGGGCATTCCTCTGGAAGAGCAGAAGGCGCTGGCCGGCGTGGCGGTGGATGCCGTATTCGACAGTGTGTCGGTGGCCACCACCTTCCGTAAAAACCTGGCCGATGCCGGTGTCATTTTCTGCGCTATGTCAGAAGCGGTGCGCGAGTATCCCGAGCTGGTAAAACAATATCTCGGGTCAGTGGTGCCCTATACCGACAACTATTTTGCCTGTCTCAATGCAGCTGTCTTTACTGACGGCACCTTTGTTTACATCCCTGAAGGTGTGCGTTGCCCAATGGAGCTGTCGACCTATTTTCGTATCAACGAAGCCAGAACAGGCCAGTTCGAACGTACGCTGATTGTTGCCGAAGCCGGCAGCTATGTCAGTTACCTGGAAGGCTGTACGGCGCCAATGCGTGATGAAAACCAGTTGCATGCTGCGGTGGTGGAACTCGTCGCCATGGACGATGCGCGTATCAAGTACTCCACGGTGCAAAACTGGTATCCCGGTGATGAACAGGGTCGTGGAGGTATCTACAACTTTGTCACCAAACGGGGCGATTGCCGTGGTGAGCGTTCGCACATTTCCTGGACCCAGGTGGAAACCGGATCTGCCATTACCTGGAAATACCCCAGCTGCATTCTGCGCGGTGACGATTCGGTGGGTGAGTTCTATTCGGTCGCGGTCACGCGCGGCAGGCAGCAGGCCGATACCGGCACCAAGATGATTCATATGGGCCGTAATACCAGAAGTACAATTGTTTCCAAGGGCATTTCCGCGGGTCAGGGTCAGAATACCTACCGCGGACTGGTGCGTATGACGCAGCGTGCAGAGAATGCGCGCAATCACAGTCAGTGTGATTCACTGCTGATCGGTGACCGGTGTGGCGCACACACCTTTCCTTACCTTGAAGTGCGCAATCCCACTGCCAAAGTAGAACACGAAGCCACCACCTCCAGGCTGAGCGAGGACCAGTTGTTCTATTGCCGGCAACGCGGACTCTCTGAAGAAAATGCTGTATCGATGCTCGTTAATGGTTTCTGCAAAGAAGTGTTTAAAGAGTTACCGATGGAGTTCGCGGTAGAAGCGCAGAAACTGTTGAACATCACGCTGGAAGGCGCGGTCGGTTAAACTCATAGAGACGGAGATATACACATGCTTTCCATCAAGAATTTACAAGTTGCCATCGAAGACAAAGCAATTCTTCGGGCGTTGAATCTGGACGTCGGCAGCGGCGAAGTACACGCCATCATGGGGCCGAACGGTTCGGGTAAAAGTACGCTGTCACATGTACTGGCGGGCCGGGAAGGCTATCAAGTCACTGCAGGCGAGGTTCTTTTTGAAGGCGAAGACCTGCTGGCGCTGCAACCGGAACAGCGTGCTCACAAGGGCATCTTTCTGGGCATGCAATACCCGGTGGAATTGCCGGGCGTGAACAACATGATGTTCATGCGCGAGTCGCTTAACGCCATACGCCGGGCGCGCGGAGAAGCCGAGCTGGATGCGGTGGAATTCATGCAGCGGGTGCGCGAAAAGGCCCGACTGGTCGAACTCGATGAGCAACTGCTCAAGCGCAACGTCAATGTCGGTTTTTCCGGCGGTGAAAAAAAGCGCAATGAAATATTGCAAATGGCCATGCTGGAGCCCCGACTCGCGATCCTCGATGAAACCGACTCCGGCCTGGACATCGATGCACTGCGCATTATCGCAGGCGGCGTCAATGCACTGCGCAGTGCGGAGCGTTCCATCATCCTGATCACCCATTACCAGCGTCTGCTGGATTACATCCAGCCCGACACCGTGCACGTGCTGGTGGACGGCCGCATTGTACGCTCCGGTGACAAGCAACTGGCGCTGGAACTGGAAGAAAAAGGCTATGGCTGGATAGAAGCGGAGGCTGCGGCGTGATCACGGCCGAACAACAGCGCAGCTGGGCTGAGATGCTGATGTCGCACCCGGATGCAGATCAATCCGGACAAGGCCCGGGCTGGCTTGTGGCCGCGCGCAAAGCCGCCAGACAGGCCGTGGCTGAACTGCCGGTACTGGATCGCAAACAGGAAGCCTGGCGTTATACCAGTATTGAAGCCTTGCTCAAACAACACTTTCGGCCAGCTCTTAATACGGATAACAACCCGGTACTGGAAATCAACGACTGTTTGTTGCCGGATTTCGACACCTACCGGCTGGTGTTCGCGAATGGGCGATACGATCCGCACCTGTCAAGTATCAAGGAGCTGCCCCGCGGCGTGAGCCTGGGTAGCTTGCGTACAGCGCTGACCACCGACCCCGAACGGCTGGCGACCTGGTTCGGTCATTCCGCCAATCATAGCGCGCATGTCTTCACTGCAATGAATACCGCGCTGGTCAATGACGGTGTGTTTGTTCATGTGGAAAGTCAGGTACAGCTGGATCGACCGATTGAAGTGATTTATCTAAGTCAGGTCGACGAAGATCCGTTGTTGATGCAACCGCGCAATCTCATCGTGCTGGATGCCGGCGCCAGGGCCACACTGGTCGAACGTTTTATCGGCTTCGGGCAGTCAGCGTATTTTCACAATAATCTCACCGAGATTTCAGTGGGACAGAGTGCCACGCTCAAGCACTACCGTGTACAGGACGAAAGCCGCTGCGCTTACCACTTGAGCAGTCTGTATCTGTCACAGCAGGCGCAGAGCCGTTATCACGGTACCACTCTGGCATTTGGCGGTGCCTGGGCCAGAACCGAGTACAACACCACCTTCAAACAGGAAGGTGCGGTCTGTGAATTGAATGGTTTGTATACCGTGGGTGACCAGCAGTTGACCGACTTTCATCTCGATGTGCGCCACAGTGTTCCTGGCTGCGCCAGCCGCGAGCAGTTCAAGGGCGTATTGTACGGCAAAGGGCGTGCTGTATTCGATGGCCGCATACTGGTCGAGAAGCAGGCGCAGCACAGTGACGCGCAGTTGACCAATGACAATCTGATGCTCACCCGAAATGCCGAGGTCGACACCAAACCCCAGCTGGAAATCTACGCCGATGATGTCAAATGCAGTCACGGTACCACGGTCGGGCAACTGGACCCGCAGCAGGTCTTTTATCTGCGTTCGCGCGGCATTGATGAAAACGCCGCACGCAAAATGCTGTGTCTCGGATTTGCCAGTGAAATACTCGACAGCATCGAGGTGCCGGCGCTGCGCGACGCAGCGACCGGGAAACTGCACGATACCCTCAATGCCGCTGTCGAAGCAGAGGGGTAAAACGTAATGGAATTAAAGCCGATCTGGTTTCGAGGTCAAACCGAGGCAGTCAGCGAGCCTGCCGAGCTGGCGGAGGATGCGCCGCTGGAACAACGTGTCATCGCCGCGATGCGCACGGTTTATGACCCGGAAATATCAGTGAACATTTACGATCTTGGTTTGATCTATGACATACAGATCAGCGAACAGGCTGAAGTATTTGTCAAAATGACGCTCACCGCACCGGGCTGTCCGGTGGCCGG